>JACCDN010469131.1_pt1 | contig 15812 bp, 11 predicted proteins | sample 7441691 | NCBI WGS metagenome assembly JACCDN01 (sample SAMN15323439, study PRJNA562643) | freshwater metagenome | isolation source: river surface water | place: USA:Blue River Watershed | collected 2017-08-16
CATACCTAATGAGTATCTCTTATTAAAAATAGTTTTATTTTTAGTTTTAATAATACATTGTTTACCTTTTAAACTCCAACCTTTATATGGTTTCGAATTTAAATAAATGCTCATTTCATCAAAAGATATAAACTTATTTATATCATTAATTTTATTTATTTTATTCTTTAATTCAGTTTTCAATAATTTATCGTCATCAATAGGAATATTTTTAATAATAATATTTTTATATGTAAGGTTGTTTTTATGTAAAATATGATAAATTTAAGATTTTGACAAATTAATATTAAATTTATTTTTAATGTTTATCTTAATTTTTTTAATATTAAAATTATTATTGTAAAATACCACAATTTTAAACCGGATTTACTATTATTCTTAAAACTGAATTAATGAATAAAAGAAACATAAAAAGTATATCAACACCAAAATAAAAAATATAAAAAACTATCAAGTAAAAATAAATGAATTCTATACATCAATAATAGAAAATAAAAGTTGAATGGAAATGTAAAAATTTAATAAGTGAAATAAATTATAAAAAACTGAATATAAAAAGTGTATATTTATTAGAAAAATATAAAAAAAGTAATATCAAATAAAAAAGTTAATGAGATAGAGACAAAAAATCAGTAAAAAATAATAAAGTCTAAAATATTTGTTTTAGGGACAAAAATCAGCAATGTTGTTTGATGCAACATATAAAACTGAAAAGTTTGTATAGTCTATTTATAGTAAGAAAGTAAAATTGATAAACATAGTTTATTTTTTGGAGCCTGTAAAAAAATTTTATTTTCAGTTCGGGTCAAGTATTATAACGTTTATATGAGTGTGATTACGTTTTTTAGGTCTAATAGATATTTTAATTGATTTTAACACATTTTATAAAAAAGGTGTTAAAATGTGTATAAATTATATAATTTGTAAGCATATATGATTTTATATATAAATATTTCCTAATTCCTATATATTGAAAAAAAATTGATAAATAAACATTTAAAGATATAATTCATTAATTCATAAATTTAATGGCTAATAAACACAACACTAAAAAAAGCAATAATGAAGCAACAAACAATAATCCTACTATAGAAGAACAATTTAAAAAAAAAACTCATCATGAACATATATTAGATCCATCAACAGCTGATTCTTACATTGGTTCCTTACACAATGATTTAATACCTATATATATATATGATGAAAATGAAAAAAAAATAATTAAAAAGGATAAACACATTGTTTTGGGACTATATAAAATATTTGATGAAATTTTAGTTAATGCTGCTGATAATACGGTTCGAGATAAAAAATGTAATAAAATAGAGGTAGAAATCAATGAAGATATTGGTGAAATTTCCATTAAAAATAATGGTTCAACTATTCCAATAGAAATACACAAAGAATATAATATTTATGTGCCAGAATTAATTTTTGGAAATCTATTAACTTCAGGCAATTATGATCAAAAAGGAAAAACTGTTGGTGGTAAAAATGGTTATGGTGCTAAATGCATTGGTGCAGATATGCTAGTTCCACTTTATGATGGAACAATGAAAAAAGCCAAAGACATACAATTAAATGATAAATTGATAGGTGATGATGGAAAAGTAAGAAATATAATCAATATAATAAAAGGTAATTCAGAAATGTATGAAATAACACAATCATTAGGTGAAAAATACATTGTCAATAATAATCATACATTAACATTATGTATGATTAAACATAAAAATATATTTTGGGATACAAATATTTGGAAATTATTATGGTGGAATAATGATGAACAAAAAATAAATATAAAAACAGACATATCAAAAACTGAATTAGAATTATTTTCTGACAATATTGATGATATAAATATATTTGATATTAACATCCAAGATTATTTAAAATTTGATAATTTTACTCAAGAAAATTTAGTTGGGATCAGAACACAATGTGTAAACTGGCCTAAAAAAAATGTTATTATTGATCCATACATATTTGGTCAAAAATTCAATCAAAAAACAACAACTGATGAAGGAGTTCCAAAAGATTATTTAATCAATGACATCAATACAAGATTAAATTTTTTGTCAGGTATAATTAATTCAAATCATCATACATTTAACAAAAATAAAATATCATTAAAATTGAACATGATTAATAAAAATTTTGGTAATGATTTGATTTATTTGATCCGTTCATTAGGTTTATATTGTTTTTATGAAAAAACAAAAAATTTAGAAAATACAGAAAAATTTAATTATGATATTAATATTATAACAAACAATGAACATTATATGCAAACTTTATTAAATAAAAAATATTCAACATCAATATCAAATTTAAATATTTTAAATTCAAATATTCCAAATATAACTGGAAAAATCAACATTAAATCTATTGGTGAAGGTGAATACATTGGTATTGAAATTGATTCAAATCAAAGATTTTTAATAAATGATTTTACTATCACCCATAATTGTGCGAATATTTATTCAACAAGATTTGACGTAGAAATTTGTGATCCATCAAGAAAAAAAAAATATTTCCAAAGATTTAAAAATAATATGTATGATAAAGAAGAACCAATTATAACACAAGTTGATAAAAATGCAGAATCTTATACCAAAATAACATTTGTTCCCGATTATAAAAGATTTGGTTTAAAAAATCTTACACCAGACATGGCTGGATTAATGAAAAGAAGAGTGTATGATACTGCGGGAACAACAAATGAAAATGTAAACGTGTGGTTGAATGGTAAATTTTTAGATATTAAATCATTCAAAGATTATATTGGATTATATTATAATCCAGATGAAATGCCCAATATGATTTATGAAGAATTCAATGAAAGATGGACAATAGGTGTGTTATATGATCCAAATGTTGGATTTCAACACATGAGTTTTGTAAATAAAATTAGTACATTTAAAGGCGGTACTCATTTAGATTATATTACTAAACAAATTGTTGAAAAAATAACAGAACACATAACATCACAATCAAAATATAAAACATTAAAAATAAAACCTCATCAAATAAAAGATAATTTAACAATATTTATTAATTCAGTCATTGAAGATCCATCATTCAGTTCTCAAGCTAAAGAAGAATTAACTACAAAAGCATCATTATTTAATATAAAATGTGAACTTGGTGAAAAATTTATCGATAAAATTTGTAAAACAGGTTTAATTAATGAATTAGTTCAAATTGCACAAATAAAACAATTAGGTGAATTGGAAAAATCAGATGGTAAAAAAACAACAAATCTCAAATCATTAACTAAATTAGATGATGCAAGATTGGCTGGAACAAAACAGTCATCCAATTGCAGATTAATTTTAACTGAAGGTGATTCTGCAAAAACATGTGCTATATCAGGTTTAGAAATTATTGGAAGAGATTACTATGGTGTTTTTCCACTCAAAGGAAAATTATTAAATGTTCGTGATGCAACACCGAATCAATTATTATCAAATGAAGAAATAAAAAATATTAAACAAATTTTAGGATTAAAACAAAATACAATTTATACAGATACAAAAAAATTACGTTATGGTGGTATATTAATTTTAACAGATGCGGATGTAGATGGTTCACACATAAAAGGATTATTAATAAATTTTTTGCATTATTTTTGGCCTGATTTATTAAAAATAGACGGGTTTATACAATCAATAGCAACACCAATTATTAAAGCATATAAAAATTCTGATACACAAAAATTAAATCCAGAAGTGTTTTATACTCAAAGCGAATATAAAAAATGGTGTGAAAAAATTGGAGATATCAATAAATATAAAATTAAATATTATAAAGGGTTGGGTACTTCAACACCAATTGAATCAAAAGAATATTTTGTAGATTTCAATAATAAATTGATTAATTATGTATGGAATATTAAAAATAACACTATTTCAAACACTAAAACTGATCCATATGATAATTTGGATGATTATTCAAATAATATTGATGAAAATTCTGATAATGACACTGATAAATCAACTAAATCAAATATTTCTAATACAAAAAAATCTAAATCTTCAAAAATAAAATTAGTGAATGATGACAATGATACAATTTCAATTTGTTCAGAAAATATTGATAAAAATGAACCATCATATCAAGCAATTACTCTTGCTTTTGCAAAAAATAGATCAAATGATCGTAAAGAATGGGTTAAACAAAGAAATGAAAATCTTACTATTGAAAATAATATTAAAAAAATACCAGTGTATGATTTTATTAATAAAGATTTAATTCATTTTTCACATGAAGACAATTTAAGATCTATACCTGATTTAATTGATGGTTTAAAACCATCACAAAGAAAAATTTTATTTGGTGCATTTAAAAGAAAATTAGATAATGAAGAAATAAAAGTTGCTCAGTTAGCTGGTTATATTAGTGAACACACAGGTTATCATCATGGTGAAGCATCTTTACAAGGTGCTATTATCAACATGGCACAAAATTATTGTGGTTCAAATAATATAAACTTATTATATCCATCTGGTAATTTTGGAACGAGAAGATTGGGTGGTAAAGACGCGGCATCTTCAAGATATATTTTTACACAATTATCTTCATTGACAAGAAATATTTTTATTACTAAAGATGAATTTGTATTAGAAAATGTTATTGAAGAAGGGGAATTAGTTGAACCAATCAGATATTATCCAATAATTCCTATGATTTTGATCAATGGGTCGGAGGGTATAGGTACTGGTTATAGTACAAATATTCCACCATTTAATCCAATTGACATTATAACTAATATTAAAGCATATTTAAATGGAGCATCAGTTGATAAATTAAATGAATTAACACCATGGTATTCTGGGTTTACAGGACGCATAGAAAAAAATATTGATAAAAAAAATCAACTAAAATATATTTCTCATGGTAAATATGAACAATTAGATGAATATACATTAAGAATAACTGAATTACCTGTAGGAACATGGACACAAACTTATATTGATTTTTTATCAAATTTGATTGAATGTGAAGTTTTAGAAGATTATGAAAATAATTGTGGAAATCATAAAATAGATTTCAAATTGATTTTTAAAAATGGAGAATTACAAAAATTGCTCAAAACAAATTCAATAGAAGATAAATTAAAATTGACATCTTCTATTCAAGTATCAAATATGCATGTTTATAAAAATAATGAAATTGTTAAATATTCAAATCCAAACCAAATGATTATAGATTATGCTGATATTAGATTAAAAATTTATCAAAAAAGAAAAGATTATTGGATCAAAGTTTTAGAAAATGAATTAGAATTGTTGAAATATAGAAGAAAATTTATTAAAGAAATTATAGCAAATAAACTTGTTATTGCTAAAAAATTAAAACATGTTTTGACTGAAGAATTAAAACAAAAAGAATATCCAGAACTTTCAACAAATGTTAATACTAAACCATCATATGATTATCTAGTTGGGATGCCAATATGGACTTTGACACAAGAAAAAATTGATGAAATAGAAACTAATTTTAATGAAAAAGAACAAGAATTAAAAAATTATAAAAATACTACAATTCAATGTTTATGGTTAAATGAATTAACACTTTTAGAAACAAATTATCATAAATGGGAAGAAGATAAAATTAATATTTTATCAGAATCATCCAATAAAAAAAAATCAAAAGATAAAAAAAATGATGCTAAAACTAAAAATAAATCAACAAATGATATAAATAAACAAGATAATAAAAAAATTATTTCAAGTAAAAATAAATCCAAATAAACTGTATAATAAAAAATATATCTGAAAAAATAATACAAAATATATTAAAATAAAATTTAATATAAATTTATGATATTTATACATATTAAAAATATTAAAAATTAAATGAAAATTCAAAGATTTAATCAAATCAGCAACATTAATAGATTAGCAAAAATAATTTTTTTTAATTTTATTGAACTTCAAAATGAACCAGACATTGTTTTTAACATCAATGATATTACAACAACTTTAGCTTCTAATAATTTATTAGGTTGGTTTTTATTGGATGATAATGGAAAAATCATTGGTTATATTATTGGTGAATTAAAAGAATTAACTGATGGTAGATATGTATATTATATAAGTTATTTTTATTTAATAGAACAATATAGGTCTAAAGGACTAGGTTATAAATTATTATTAATGTGCATAGAATATATTAAATCAATCAATGTTCAATATATCATGTTAATTTCAAACATACATTCAAATGCTTTTAAATTATATAAGAGTTTGGGTTTTAATTATGATCCCTTAATTAAAATTAATAATCCAAATTATGTAGTATTGTTATACTATACTTTTTAATTTTTAATTTTTGATTTTTATAGAAACATAAATCATTTAAAAATATGTTTTTATATCATAGTTAATGTTATTAAATTTAATTATTGTTTTGATATATATTTTATTTTATATAAATTTTTTTTTATCAATTACTTTCATTCCATCAATATTATTATATTTAAAAGAGCCAACAAAATCAAAAAAATATTTCATATTAATAAAAAATATTTTAATTTGTTCAATTGGTTTTATTTCAAAAACATTATTATTACCAAACATTTATGTAAATTCAAATGACATAATTCATTTATCTAATTCTAATGAATTAAATAAAAAAAATTTAATTATTTCAAATCATCCAACTGAATTAGATTTTTTATTAAGTTTTATTTTTTTTTCTGATACAAATTTATTTAATAAAAACATAGGTCTTAGTAAAAAAATGGTTTATCTCCAAATTCCAATATTAGGATTTTATGGTTCATTGACAGGAGATATTTTTTTACAAAGAAAGATAAATGAAGATATAAATAAATTAAATAAAAAAATAAATTTTAATTTGATGTTAATTTATCCGGAAGGAACCTGTTTCAACAAACAAAGAAAACAAATTTCAGATGATTATTGTGATAAAAATAATTTGATAAAATTCAAATATCATCTGTATCCAAAAATCACAGGAATCAGTTTGATTCTTGATAACAATCAAGATATTGAAAATATTTATGATTTAACAATTATTTATGATGAAATTAAAAAAAATAATTATAATTCACATCATAATGTAATAAATTATTTATTTAATAATTTACAAATTTCAAATAAAATATTTATAAAAATTACAAAATATAAAATTAATAAAAAAAAATCAAATAATGAATTCATTGAAAATATTTATATATCTAAAGACAATTGGATTAATGAATTTGATATAATTTCAAATAATTTTGTTCCTATTAAATATAATTATTTTAAAGGATTCTGGTGTTTTATGTTTGTTAATTTAATATGCATATGTTCAATGTATTTATATATGAAATTTGATTTTATCAAATATTTATATTTAATGCAATTCATAGTGTATTATTTATATTTTATTTTTTATATTTGAATTTTATAATATATAAATTTATTATAATGGTAATTTTTTTATATTTATCAGTTATTGGTTTTATTTTAAGCATTTATATATACAGAATATTATGCCATTATTATACTTTTAAAAAAATCAATTATTTGTATAAACAAAAAGAACAATGGGAAAAAGATTTAAATATTTATTCAATATCACTGAGTAAATTTTTTATATCAGGACCAAAGAAAAAAAAATGTATTTTATTGATTGGTGGTTATAAAGACATACCATATGTATGGAATGAATTCGAAAAATATCTTATTCAAGATAAAATTGATTTTTATGCTCCACGTACATGTGGAAATGGAAGAACATTTTTTCAAATTGTTGATTGGAAAGATTGGGTTATAACTTATTTAGAAGCAATTAAAATTTTAGAAGAACAATATGAAACAATAGATATTATTGGATTTTCAACAGGTGCAGTCATTGCGGTATATTTAACACAATTTAAATACAAATGTACAATAAATAATTTATTTTTATGTGCACCATTTTTATTGTGTAAAAAAGATTTTTTTATTGATTGTGTTTTTGGTCAAAATATTATTTCTAAAATATTAAATAAATTTTTCTGTTGGACATATAGATTCAGACCCAAAACAAAAAATCAATTTAAAGGATATAGAGACACTTATAATGATTATTATTCAATAAATGATTATTGTGAAATGTTTGGTGATGTTTTAATGGAAAACATTTTATTTGATTTTATCAAATTCAGACCTCAATCAATGTTTGTCAATAATGTTGTTATTATTTATCCAAATGATGATAATATTATTGGAAACATTAATGAACAAAAAAATATTATTGAAAAAGTTTTTACAAAAAAAAATATTGATGTGATATCAATACCATCTTATAATTATCACAATAAAAATTTGTCAATTAATTCTGGTCATCTAATGTTTAAAGAAAAACCGGAAATCATACAAGATGTATATTTGAATATTAAAAAACACTTTTAATACAAAACATAATTTGTCAACTAAATCATGTTTATACATAACAAGATGGAAAATTTAAATCTAAAATATAAAATAAAATAGAACAAATTGTGCAAATAAGTATTATAAATACATGTATATTTGTATCAGGATAATTATAAATGATTACAGTAACAAATAGATATACAAGTAAAAAATTTAAGACATATTTTATAAATCTATTAAATAAAATAAAATTTGTATCAATTGAAGGCAATATTATATTATCATTTAATTGTTCCTGTTGAAAATATTCGATTGATTTTGAATTCATTAAAATATATATATATATATATTTTAATTTTCTTTGTAAAAAAATCATTATTTAATATATAAAATTTTTTTTACACACTTGGATAAAATTCCCATTTACAATCAAAACATATTTTTTTCCAAATTTCATCTTGAATACGAAGTTTTTGTCTCGATTTAAGAAGAGGAAAACATTTAACAAATTCATCAAACCCCAATAATTGAAAAAATTTATGTAAAACATAAGAATAAGATAAAAAATTTATTCTATCTTTTGGACAATGCTTTTCAAATGGATCTTGAATTTTATCAAACATTTTTTTAAGTGTATCTTCAGTATCTCTATTAATACATGGTGCAGGTTTATTTGTAATTTTACTAATAATAAAAGCAATATGTTCATAATAATCATTTAATTTTAATTTTTTAAGAATTTTTTTTACATTATCAATTTTTGTATAATTGATAACTTTGATTCTTTGTTTTTTGAGTTCTAATTTAATTAATTCAATAATTTCATTTGGAATTTCAGTGGATTCTTTTGCTTGAAATTGACTCAACCCTTAATAAATAATTATTTAAAATTATTTTGGACTATACCTTAAGCTAATTTAAATTAGCCCACAACCATCTAGTCTCTGAACCTTATTTCTAATTTGAATTAGAAATCTTGGATGCGGATTGTGATGTTTTATTAAATAAATATTATAATCTTATAACCATTGTTTACGACAATTAATCGTGTTCCTTAAATATATTACTATATTTCAAGTGGTAATTATAATTTCACTTCATGTTCCCGCAATTTGGATGTGTCCCTTTTATATTAAATATAAAAAGTAGCCATTTTTTTTTAAATGACTTTGATGAGCAGTTTAGACAATAAAATCCACTCACAAAAATGATTTTTTCTTTTATAAGGAAATGTTGGTTTTTCTACCATTGGATCTTTATAATTTGTTATTTCACTTTCAATTATACAATTTTCAACTTCTCCACATTTTAAACAAGCATATAAACCTTCAGAGTAAATTAAAATTTTTTCAACATTACAATTTTCACAAATTTTTAGATATTTTTTTTTTGAATTATACCCATCTAATGTAATTTTATAATCATCATACAGTTTAGCTCTATCATAAATATCATATTCTTGATTTATTTTTATATTAGTGTGTATGTTACTGGTATCAATATTTGTATTGATATTCGCATTGTTTTTATTTGAATTTATAAATTCAAAAATATCATAATTATTGTCTTTGATAAGTGATTCTACATTTTTTATTCTTTTTCGTGTATTTTTTTTTTCTTTTCTATTTTTTTTAGATGATTCATATAAATTATCCAATAATGATGTTTTTGTTGTATTAAAAATTTGTGTTCCATCCAAATCCCATTCATCAATTACATTTTCATTATTATTACTATCTTCAATGTTATTAATATTAGCATTATTATTATTTGGATCTACCTTGTTGATATTATTATTATTTTCATCAATATTATTATTGATTTCATTTTCAATTTGTCCATCAACAATATCATAATAATTTAGTAATATTTTATATGTTTTAGAATAATATTCAGTTTCTTCATCATAATTAGTAATTTGATTAATTTCTTCTTCAAGTTTATCAATGTTTTCTATTAATTTAGCACGAATTTCAATATAATTAGAAACATTACTTGGATCATTATTGATTATTTCTAATTCATTTTTTAATTTAGTTAATTGTCTCATATTCATTTCAACATTATCTCTTTTTTTATTAAATTCGCTAGTGATTTTTTTATGTTCGCTATCAAGTGTATCTACATTTGACCTATATTTAATTTTGTCAGGCTTAAATTTAAACTGACTATTCATATATAAAAAAATAAAAATAAAAAACTTTTAAATTAAAAAATTTAATATATAGAATTAAATATAATTTAATTCTAATAAATTAAAAATATATAAATATATTTTGTTTTTTTTTAAAAAAATTTTTTTCTAAAACTATATTATATAATAACACAATGGGTGGTGGTTTAATGCAATTGGTCGCTTATGGCGCACAAGATGTTTATCTTACAGGAAATCCTCAAATCACATTTTTCAAAGTAGTTTATAGAAGATATACCAATTTTGCCATAGAAACAGTAGAATTGAATATGAATGGTACTGCTGATTTCGGTAAAAGAGTTACAGTAACAATTACTAGAAATGGTGATCTTGTTACAAGAATGTATTTAAAAGTGGAGTTAGGACAAGTTACAATGAATAATTTCCCACAAGATGAAGCCTCACGTAATTTATATTTATTTGCGTGGGTTCAAGAAGTTGGTAATTTTATTATTAATAACATTCAATTTGAAATTGGAGGTTCCCAAATAGACAAACATTGGGGTCATTGGTTAAGTACATGGCATGATCTTACAAAAGATATTAATACTGAACCAGCTTACAGAGCATTGATTGGTAATGTTCCTGAATTAACTGCTTTAAGAGCTCCTGATTCTCAAGGAAACTTTACCCAAGATTATATTTTATATGTTCCATTAATTTTCTGGTGTAATACAAATTCAGGTTTAGCATTACCATTGATTGCTCTTCAATATCATGAAGTCAGATTATGGATTGAATTTAATCCTTTTGATGCATTGATTGTTCATACAAATAATTTAACACTTAATAGAATAGGAAATGGTATTGGTATTTTTAATGATGCTTCTTTATTAGTGGATTATGTTTATATAGATACAGAAGAAAGACGAAGATTTGCTCAAGTCGGTCATGAATATTTGATTAATCAACTACAATTCACAGGTGTAGAAGCTGTTAATAATAATCCTCTCAGAGTGAAACTTGGTTTTAATCATCCAACAAAAGAATTTATCTGGAGAATTTGTTCAGGTGATTATATTAGTGGTAATTCACCATTCCTTTGCTATTCACATACTGATGATTGGTCTGATGCTCTCAATTATGCAGCACAAAACTTAATTGCAGGTTCAGTTACTATTGGTGATATTGCTGCTGGTCCTCAATCTTCTCAAGCACCAGAAGTCAATATTTCTTCAGTCGCTTATGATCAATGGAACACTGTTAATCCTGTTTCAACAAATACTAGAAATTTATCACAATTCAGCGTATTTACATATCAAGCTGGTCAAGGTGTTGATGATTCACAACCACCTTCATATTATGCTAAATTATTATATGCATCAGTTAATCCTGGAGCAGATACTGAAAATATCAATTTCAAATTCCGTAGAGATGTTTTCTTGAATCCACAACAATTATCATATAATTTGGGTTCATACATCACTAAATTTGCTATTATCATTTATTATACTGTTGTTAATGCGGATGGTTCAGGAAAACCTGGAACTTTAGCTTATCAAGTCAAACCTTGGGAACAAAATATTATGGTCAGAGATATTTCAGTTCCAGTTGCTAACTGGGTAGATAACAGATATTCATCCAAAAATTCATCAAATTCTTATGCTGATATGGATATTTGGGCAATTCTACCAACAGTTTCCGGTTTATTAATCAATAATAGATATAATCCTGTTGAAGCAGGTGTTATTCAATTAAATGGTCATGATCGTTTTGATACAAGAGATGGTGCTTATTTCCATTTAATGCAAACTTATGATTATCACAGTTCTACTCCACAACCTGGTGTGAATGTGTACTCTTTTGCTCTTCATCCTGAACAACATCAACCTTCTGGAACTTGCAATCTTTCAAGAATTGATAATACTACTATTGTTCTTAAATTGTTTACTGATGTTCCATTCCCTGATCCTTCTAGAAATCCTCCACCATTATCTATTGTTGGTCCATCATCTGAATTCTTCATTTATGATACCAATTATAATGTGTTGCGTATTATGAGTGGTATGGGTGGGCTTGCTTATTCAAATTAGTTATGTTTAACCTCTTATCATATGTATATGATTAATGTTGCTTATATTTTACAACCCAAATTAAATTTGATATAATTATTTATATATTATAAATGATCATATGACACAATAATTCATTATTTACAAAAAAATTGAAAATATAATTATAAATAATAAATCAACAAACATACATGTTATCTAATATCACTTTTGACAGAACAACTAACTTATTTAATTATTATTTGGAAAATCAAATTATTATATTTGACAATTTTACAGATTTATATTGGTTAAAAGATGCTATAAATAAAGAAAAAATTATTTGGAAAATTGATACAAATACAAATTTATTATATTGTGTTGATGATGATAAAAAAATTTATCTTATCGAAAAAATATTATCGAAATCAATTGATGATCTAGATGTGATTTTTGTTGATAAAAATCATTTTAATTATTCATCATCTAACATAAAAATAATTAAAAAAAATAAAAATATCAAACCAATTTATGAAAATTTACTAAATGGACAAATAAATAATTTAGAAAATAATTTCCCTGATAATTTTCCAACAAATTATCATGTTATTGAAAAATTTGATGGTCATAAAGTCAACGCAGGGAAAAAATCAGGGTATGTGTTTAATCCTTATTGGTCAGTTTATGATAAAAATGATGATATGAAAAAAAAAATAATATTGATGAGTTGTAATGAAAATAAAAATTATTTTATATTTTCTTATAAATCGATCGATTATGTAAAAAATAAAACATGGTTTTTATCAGAAAATGGATATATTACAACTGTTGAAAAAAATGATGGTAAAAGATTTCAATATTATTTACATCAATTGATTTGTAAAACAGAAAAAGGAGATGAAAGTGAAACTAAAACAGTTGATCATATAAATAGAAATAAATTAGACAATCGAATAGAAAATTTAAGATGGGCGACACAATCAGAACAAAATGCTAATACTGATAAAAGAGCAAGAAAATACAATGCTAAACCATTGCCTGAAGGAATAGAACATAAAGATTTACCAAAATATGTTGTATATTATCATGAATGGTTAAATAAAGATAAAACAAGTTCAAGGGAATTTTTCAAAATTGAAAAACATCCTAAATTAGAAAAAATTTGGATTGGGTCAAAATCTAATAAAATCACAATACTAGATAAATTAAAACAAGCAAAAGATAAATTAATTGAAATAGAAGTTTAATAATTATATTTTTTTATTTTTCCAATTATATTTTGTCTATAATAATTGATTTGTTTTTTATTTAAGCTAAAATCTGTATCTGTAATAACAAATGGTTCGATATTATATTTGAATTTTATAAATTTAATTAATTTTTCAATATTATTTGATTTTATTGTTTCAAACCATTCAGAAAAATATACCCTATCTAAATTGAATTGTTCACATATTTCAGAAAAATAATTAACCAAATCAGATGAAACTATATAATTGTGTTTTGGGATGTTTTGTTTAATATTATCAATCATCACATTGAGTTTAAATTTTTTCATTTTATACAAATTTATTAAATTATAAATTCGTCTATTTATATTTCCTGTTGAATTAAGTGTTTTTTTTATATCATTTTTCCATATTTCAATTGGAAAAATAAATTTAGCTCCTAATTGATTATATAATGAATCATATTTATTTGTTAAATTTTGCAAATATGAATCTGTGTGTGATATATTTAATAAAATAATATTATCACACGACACAACTTTATTCGATTCATCAAATGAAACTGTTTCATCATTATTATTTATTAATCCTCTTGAAACAATTACAATTGACAAAATAATTAATTCTGATTTTTTTAGACATTCAGTGAAATTTTTATCAATACAATATGACATCATTTTTATATGTATTTATTTAGATATATAATTTAATTCAATTTTTTTATTATATATACTATCAATACATGTGAAATTATATAATTATAGATACAACATAATCATACATTTTCAGTATTCTGTATTTATATACACATTCATTATCATAATCCAAATTAAATAATATGATTTTATTATATTTATGTTATTTTTTAAATGATGATTCATCATTTGAAAATAAAATTGTTTAAATCATATCAATATCAATATCAAATTTGTAATTTATATGGAAGAAAAGTTATTATGTTGTATGTTTTATTGTTGAGATAATTTTTATAAAAAAGAATTTAGCAATATACAAATATACTGAATAGCAAAAAATGATGGTGTTTGTAATGTAAAAAAATTAATTTATACATTATATATGCAATTTTTAATATTATAAAATTCAATGATGAATGAAATAATAGAGAAACATATGATTATTGGATGATTAATGAATATTTAATGATTTTTTTGACAAATATGAGTATTTATTTGTCAAAAGTACACATTTAACATTTTCAGATTATAATGATTGGAAAATTTATATTAAAACAAATAACTCATGTGTTAACAATTTTCACAATCAATATGTTGAATCAAAATTTAATAAACAAATTAAATCAATATCTTACACATTTAATCATAGGTTATAAATTTAATTAATCAATCAATTGGATTGAGTGATAAAATATTTATAGATTCAAATTCTCATGATTTAATAAATAATTTACCAAATGGTATTGAAAAATTAGTATTAAATTATAGTTTTAATTCACCAATGAATGTTTTACCAACTTCTTATAAAAATAATTAAATTGAATTGTTATGTTTATGAGCATGAACTAAATTGTATACAAAATTTGTTTGAATATTTAAAATTAAATAAATCTTATAATAAAAAAAATTTTAAATATTCATAAAAAACTAAAAAAATTGTTTATTCTAAAAATTATAAATTTATTAATGATTACACAAATTTAATTGTTGAAACTTTTTAAAAAATTGAATTTTATATAATATGCATATGATTTAGATATTATAAAATTCAATTATGAACGAATTAATAGAAACAAATGATTATTGGATTGTAGATGAATATTTTATATTTAAACCCGCCTTTAATGATACTTTAGATAAATACACTAATTTATTAGACAAATATACAAGTTTAATATTTTCAAATTATGATGATAGGAAAATTTGTATTAAAACAGATAATAAATATATGGATATGTATAGAAGTCTATATGTTTATTCACAATTTGATCATCCAATTGAATTAAATCAAAATATTACTCATTTGTCTACAGGGTATTATTTTAATC
>JACCDN011102195.1_pt1 | contig 15808 bp, 18 predicted proteins | sample 7441691 | NCBI WGS metagenome assembly JACCDN01 (sample SAMN15323439, study PRJNA562643) | freshwater metagenome | isolation source: river surface water | place: USA:Blue River Watershed | collected 2017-08-16
AAAGTGCAATTTTATTTGGTGGGCACGATTGCTAGCTCAATGAAGACGGGCATCACGCTCTATAAACTGCGTCGTTGCCCGATATGTGTGTCTGTGTGTATTCGGCTACTTGGCTATTCGATCAGCCCTGATCGTTGTAGATCGGCTGTTTCTGGGCTGATCACATAGTTGTCAGGGCTTAATCCAAACCAACGTCATAGTTAGCAGCTAAAAACAACGGTTTCTTTGGGTCACTGCTTGCTTTACACCCAGCAAGTGACAAGTCCCAAGCATCATGGATTTGACGCGGTTGATCGAAAATCTCTATATGCAAGTCCCGCGAATCCAAATCCATAACGGCATAACCGTCAATATCTAATCTTTGTTGCTGGGCTTTGTCTAAATAAATAATCCAGCTGAACAGCAGATTGTCAGCATTGGCAAAGCCGTGTTTGTGAAGCTCAATAGCGTGTGCGATCTGCCAAGGGGTCCTGGCTTTGTGTTCCCAGTGAATGAAGGGGTAGAAGTCCAGATAGTATTTGGCGAAGGGATTGGTCAATTCGGCACTGGCGGAAAACGGGGCTGAATTAAATAGGTTCTTGCCATAACTTTTGCCGTATTTTTGGTTGCCATATAGGCGCACTGCGATCTTTTGTTGCATTTGAATATTCCTTGTTTGAAGGTCGCGGTGTTGCCTGTTGCTGTTTAGTCGCCATCGACAAAAATGTCGCTCAGGTCAGTTGCTGGGTGTTGTTGCTTCCGAAGTCGCATCCCAGAAAAAGGTCACTTGGTGTTGGTCGCTGTCTGTGTTGCTTATCCAGACCATCTCATTTGCCCAGGTAAGCGACTTAACAAGCAACTTAACCAAGCAACCGTTTTTATCTAGCTACCTGAGCGACATAGCAACCCAAGCAACCCGCACTTTTATTTATGCCGACCAAACAGAACTAGACGAAAAACAGCTTGAAATTAGCTGCTTTCGGTGAAATTGGTATGGGCTGGCCTGATCTGGTCGACTTCTAGAACGAAGACACCAGACTGACTGTGTTACCTAAGTAACGCTTACAGGAGATCAAAATGGCACTACTGAATTCGTTAAAGATTGTTGCTGCAAAGCGTCCCCAAGCAATGCCAGTCGTTGTTATCCGTCGTAACAAGCTGGTAAAAAAACTGCATGAGCAACAAATGCTGGCTGAGGCTGTTCTTGCAGGAACTAGCTATCTGGCTACCCGTTATAAAAAGGTTGCTGATCCAGAAACGGGGTTGACCAAGACTGTGGAAGTGCCTCGTCGAGTTCGTGCTTGGTGGTGGACAGGAGAGAACGGCAAAGTCTGCCTGAACATCAAATACGGCTCAGGCATGCTTGCACTGGAAAAGGGCAAATATGCGATCGAAGTGGGAACTGAAGCCGATCTGGTGCCTGTGCTTAAAACGCTCAAAGCTGGAGTTGAAGCTGGTGAGCTGGATGCACAGATCGAAGCTGCGGCAGGGGTGGTTAAATCAGGGTTTGGTAAGTAATAAAATGGGGGGCTATATGCCCCCGTTTCCTAATACTCACTGGGAAGCATCAAAACCCACTGATCACCGTCAGAGCAGCCGTAAAGAGTGATACAGGGCAGCGGAAAATCCGTATATTCGATTTCCTGAGTTGCTAGCATGGTGTCGTTGCCGTCTTCTATCCTCACAGTGGCAGCAAAGCCGTTTAACTTGAGTTTGAGAACAGCAAACCAGTCGTAAGGGTTCAGTTCGACTAGATGGCTAGCAAATAGAGTCATCAACCAAAAGGCGCCAGTCTGTTCTGCGAGGTAAAAAGTACCGTCAGTTAGAAGAATTTTGGGGTTGATACGGTAATACTGGGATGTACCAGTAAATTGGCGCAAATTGTCTAATAGTTTGTTGGCATCGACGTTGTTCATTGCTAGTCCTAACCATAATTGGATAGAACCAGTCTGCTGTCAGAAAGTTGTTCAGTCGACCAAAACAGAGCCGATTTAAGTGCCGCTAATAAGTAATAAGAATTAGCTTGCGGGCTGTAGGCTAAAGTTAATTTTGTAGCGGTAGAAGCTAATACCGTTAGCGACCTTCAAAGCCCTACGAATGCGAAGGTCGTCATCTAAAGCTATGATCACACCCTTAACGGTTTGGTGTGGCTCCGCAAGTTCCTCAAGAACAAATCCCATATAACGTTGAATCTGACCTACAACTAGATCGCTTGCACGGCCTTTTTTAAGTTCAACAACCAGCAATTCATTTTTGTCTTTGCTAATGGCGAGAATGTCTATGGGGCCAGTATCGCTGGGGTACTGTTGACCAACGATATCTCCATCTTCCATGAAGATGTCGTAGCGCTTGCCTAGATCAGTGACAGCCCAGTTCGTGACAAGAAAGTCTTCTAAATATTTCTCAAGTGCAAAAACAGTAGGATCTTCCACATCAGGATCGGTCGCCAATAACGCGGGGGGGCGTTGCCCACCAATGAGACGCTCAAGCTCTTCAGCGTATTTTGTAATGTCGCAGCAAGCGCCTGTGGAGTTTGTGGACCTGCGAAGATCTTCGCTCATGTCAGCCCTATCAATGGGCTGTGGTAACCAATTTACTCGCCGTCTATGTGGAAGAGGACCTTCTGGGGCATAGTAGTAGTCACTAGTTATCTCTCCAACCCTATATCTTCCTGTGCCGTCAGGTGTGATAACAACATCTCCCTGGCGTAGACCCTTGGAGACTGTCCAAATGAAGCCACAGGCTAACCCTGCTGCAATTTTGGATTTATCAGGGTGGCTATTGAGGTATACAGGAATAAATTCCTTGTTGAAGTTGCGCCAATCGTCAGGAAGCTTGCCACTAAGATCAGTTGGCACTTCATAATCTACGCCGATAAAACCCTCTGAAAAGCATTGTTGTGCATTTGTGCTTTTGGCACCCGCCATTACACGATTGTATTTTTTCATTGGAGTGCTTTCAGATATCCAACTTAGGCAACCCTCTAACAATCTTCATTGTTTCGAGACTCACGGTAATCATTCGAAGGAAGAGCTCCAAGGGATATTTAGGGTTCTCCATCGTTTCGATAGCCCAGTCATTGGCATCGTTGGCGATTCCAGATTCGGCGTGCAACTTGTAACGTTGTCGGTCCATAACCCAGTCAAGAGCGGGCTTTCCAGCGACAATATAGTCATATGCATCAATTGGAATTTCTTTTACCATAATTTTTTCGTTGTAATGTACAGTCGTCAGGTCTTTTGACTTACCACTTCTGGCGTACGACATCTTTTCTACGCGGTAATCGGCTAACGACAGATTTTCCGATGCGACTACCTCAGCGGGATACATATCAACACGTTCATAATTCAAATGTATATCTGATAGTTTTCTGCCTGCATCTGAGAACCTCCAGAAATCCTGCGATTCCTTAACGCATGGTATACGTGGAAATTCCTTAGCTAAATTGTCAGCAAACTTGTCTTGATACTCCTGGGAGTGCAGGAGGCCATACACGTAATAAAAAACGTCTTCTTGGTTAATCGTTTCGTGCGGATATGCTTTCTGGAAGTCCTTAAAGGCATCCTCACAAATTGCAAACTCTCGCGAACAATCAACTTGGTTGTCCAACAGTGGTAGTTCAAATGAATCAGTATCGCCGCCTTCCTTCTGTGTTGGATATTTGTATAGCGGGAAACAGATAGCCTTCTCCAGAACATCATAGTTTGGTACGCAATCTACCATCAGAACCGAAAATCCACTTCGTGCACCGATTCCAGATGCACATATCATTTGGTTGCCCAAGCCATTTTTCGGAAAAAACTCAGGTATCCGATACAGGGAATGGTTGAGGCTTCGGTTGCAATAGAGCCAACTTTTAGTGAAGGGTCTGTAGGCACTGACGACCAAGTCATCAGCATAAAAATTTAGTTTTTTGCCTTTGGCGACACCTTGTTTTAGGTTAACCCCCCAGCTAATTTTTTTCGGATCAACATCAATACAATTCTCAACTTGTGGTGCTAAAGAGCCTTTGTGATTAGCGCAAGCTGCAGCATAGCCATCAACTTGGCTGTTGTAGAAGTCAATGGTCTTTTTAAGATTTAGTATCAACTTTGTTCGGCTAAATTGATAGCACCAGGCATCACGAGCCGTGTTCACGCCATAAGTAAATGCCTGGATCAATTTCTTGCCATCTTCACCCCGCTTTTGCCCAAGTGGGAGCAATTCAGAAATTGTCGTGTCACGCTGAGTAATCCAATCACCATGTTGGTCTGGGGTCACTTTTAGCCACGTATCAAGGTCTATACCTTGTATTGATGAGATAGCGGAAAGAATGTCTTTTTTGCTGTCAGTGCTTAGGTCATCACCAATGTCATAGTAAAAAATCTTGCCAGATGACTTTGCTTGCGGGTTTTTTACCAAGATGGATATTGCAATCCCCGTCATGCTTCCGCTATCGAAAATGTTACCGCCTTCCTTTGCCCTGCCTTTGCTCAACATATTTTTTCGTATATCACCCCTTAGATTAAGGACGTATATGCTTGAGAATTCCTCTGCAAGACATCTGCGGACACCATCCATTGCAAACTTTTCGACAAAACTTGAACCAGATACGTATCCGATTACTCCGCTATTGCCGACTCTGTCTGAAGCCCAGCGGATTGCACGTATGTAAGAGTCGTAGACTGATTTCTTCCCGATTGACTGTGATGAGTGCGCAACATATGTATCGCGTATGCGTGAATCAAGCAAAGGATAAATGACATTCTCGTTATTATCATTTTCACTTTTTTGCCCCACCGAATACGGAGGATTTCCAACTATTACTCTGATGTCTAGCTTTTTTTGACGATTTCTTCTGGCGCTATTGTCTACTAACAAAGCGCTAACCAAATCATCTTTTTCATGAAGTTGGAAAGTGTCAGTAAGGCAGATACCCTCGAAAGGCACATAGTTCCCGCCTACGATGCTGTGGAAGACCGCTTCAATGTTGATTGCAGCTATGTAATAAGCCAGCAAAACAATTTCGTTGGCGTGGATTTCGTTTTTGTATTTGTAGGGCAGTTCGTCATTTGTTATCAACCCGCTTTGAAGCAAACGAGTTATAAAAGTGCCTGTCCCTGTGAATGGATCAAGGATATGGACATTCTTGCTGCCCAGAGTTTGGTTAAATTCTGTTTCGAGAATGTGATTGACGCTGTGGATAATGAAATCCACTACTTCCACTGGGGTGTAAACGATACCTAAACGTTCGGTCATCTTAGGGAAAGCGTTGCGGAAAAACTTGTCGTAGAGTTCAACCACGATCTTTTGTTTGCCTTCGGCGGTTTCGATACCGTCTGCTCGAATTTTTACACTGTCATAGAACTTCTGAAGTGTGTCAGCTTCTTTTTCAAGCCTATGCTCTTGAAGCACGTCCAGAATCCCTTGCATAGCTTGGGACATTGGGTTGTTCTGGGCAAAGCTGTATTTTGAGAAAAGGGCGTCAAATACTGGCTTGGTAATAAGATGCTGAGCGAGCATCTCGATGATTTCGGCATCAGTAATGGTGTCGTTCAGATCATCCCGTAATTCCTCAGCAAAAGCATCAAATGCTTTTCGCTCTTTCTTGTTTTCGGGGTTTTCGAGGATGGTTGTAATTCTGGAAATGTGCGTCTGGGCAATCTTGGCAATGTCATTTGCCCAATCTTCCCAGTGGTTACGATTGCCACACTTTTGGACAACCTTGGCATAGATAGCACGTTCAATTTCGCCAATCTCGAATTGAAGGGTTCCCTGATCAACATTAGACGGTCTCTTAACTGTGCGGCCAATAGTCGATGTACCACGCCCAGCCGTTCTGTTTTGCTTGCCTACCTGCGTTACTTTTTGCTTCCGCTGGACGTTGTTGCTGACAGCGATGACTTCCATCTTGGCTGGTTCGGCACCATTAAGGTCGAGCCTGTTAATCATTGCGTCAAATCGGTCATCGTGCGAACGAAGTGCTTGGAGCACTTGCCAAACGACCGCATAGGTTTTGTTGTCGTTCAGGGCGTCGTGCGGCTCTACACCAGCAGGTATAACTACAGGCAAAATGACATAGCCACGGGTTTTGCCTTCAGCTTTACGCATTACTCGTCCAACTGACTGAACCACATCGACTTGCGAATTGCGAGGAGTCAGGAATAACACTGCATCAAGTGCAGGCACATCAACGCCTTCCGATAAGCATCGAACATTAGAGAGGATTCGGCAGGTATCATCAGGTGTTGCTGCTTTCAGCCAATTTAGCTTTTCTTCTTTTTGGCTTGCATTCATTGAGCCGTCAATATGCTCGGCCTCGCATTTTAGGCGCTTAGTTGTCTCGAACTCTTCTTCCTCTTGGTATGCCTCAACAACTTGTTGAAACATTCCAGCGATGTTTTTAGAGCTGACCTTGTGGGTTTTCGCACCCTTCTGAACTTCGATGACCTGACAGAACGCTACAGCCTTCTTCATCGGGTCTGCATCATCTTGGAGTGCCTCTTCGGAACCGTTCTTGGAGAGGGCTTTCCAACAACCAATGATCTTCGCTGCATCATCTACACGTAGTTGGTTGTTTTCGTCTTTAAGAAGTTTTTGAAGACGAGCATTAACGTGGTTTTCATCTACAGCCAGCACGATTACTTTGTAATCAACTAGCAGTGAGCGTTGAACGGCCTCAGAGAAGGTGATGACAAAGAGCTCTTTGCCATAAAGTGAGGCATCATCCATCGAGCAAAGCGCAACATCGTCTTTTTTTGCGCTTGCTTTAGCAACTTCCCCATAAATGCGTGGGGTTGCAGTCATATAGATGCGTTTTTTGGCTTTTAAGAAGTCTTGATTGTGGACTTTGACGAAGTTGCTCTCATCATCATCGCCAAATGTTGCCCCAGTGGTTCTATGGGCTTCATCGCAAATAATAAGGTCAAACTCATCAAGGTCATATTTCTTTTGCGCCTTACTAATGACGTCAATCGAATGGTAGGTGCTGAACACGACGCTCATATGCTGTGAATCGTGGCGCTTGTCCATTTCCTCGGCTAATCGCTTGGGATCTGTTGTGGCAGGGTAACGCAGTTCGTGAGTGAAGGTTTGAACTTCATCATCATCTTTCTTACGTTTATGACCTACATCACTATCGGAACAGACAGCGAAACTGTGAAGAAGGATGTCACTTTCTTGCGTCCACTCCGTTAGCGTCTGCGAAAGTAGTGAAAGACTTGGGACGAGGAAAAGCACACGCTTTCCAGCCCCTGCCATTTGTTCTGCAATTTTGAGGCTGGTAAAGGTTTTTCCAGTGCCGCAAGCCATAATCAGCTTGCCACGGTCTGCCTCATTCAATCCCTTTTTTACTGCATTCAGAGCCCTAACTTGGTGCTCGCGTAGTTCTTTTTTCTTCTTTAAGACTGGTGCCTTCTTTGGCGCATACTTCTCCCAGTCAATTTGGCTGTTTTCAAGGTCGAACAGGTCAATTTTGCTGACGGGGGGTTGTTGGTCTTGAAGTGCGTCTTCGGCGTGTTCAGTCCAATTATTCGTTGTGGTGATAATGATGCGATGCTTGAAAGGCTTCTTGCCTGAGGCCGTGAAGAAGCTGTCGATATCACTCTTTTTGACTTGGTAATCTTCTGCGTAGAACTTGCATTGGATTGCGTGGAACTCTTCTGTCCCATGCGTTTTGGCAACTAAATCAATGCCTGTGTCACGCTTATCCAGCCCTTGAGCCTCCGCCCATTCCGCATAGGACCAAACGTCACTGTATAAATCGCGGTATGTAGCTTCGTTTTTTAGGTAGCAAACGGCTAACTCTTCGAAGTAGGTGCCCTTTTCGCGTTCTGTCTGCGATGAATTTCTCAGATTGTCGAGTATTGATCTCAGCGCTGACATGTTTTTCCTGTGCCGTACGAAAGGTTTTTGTAAAAGTTACTTCTAGTTTAAGGCCGAATTTGACTGTCCAACAGCCGCTATTTTACGTTTTTTAAGATATTGGTGATTTGCGACTGTAACGCTTTGGCATCTACGATTTCACCGTCAACCACATTGCCATGGTTGTTTCTTGAATTAGGCATTTTTTGCATTGATTCTTCAGTGTTTGTTACAGTAGTTGTCACAATCCTTCCAGAGATAGTGATGGTGAGGTCTTTATCGTCTTTGGGTTTTCGAAAGATCAGTCCTATCAGGTAAATGATGATTAGGATGGAGCTGATGATCGATAAGACGAGGGCTATGTCGTACATTTTATGAACCTAATCGGTTGGTTTATTTGTTATTGATCTTTTTCCGTGGGTCTCTTACGGCGCTGGTACGCAATAGCCATGACAATAAGAATGATCCCAGCAAAAGTAGCGCGAGCGAGCTTTTCATTCATACCATTTGCCATCAACATCCCAAAAAGCTGAAGAAGGGCGATGATTAGCCCTAAAACGACAGCGATGATAATTAGCAATCTTTTCATGTGTTCTATCCGCTAATTGCAATAGGTGGTGTTGCCAATAGTTTGACAGGTTTGCCCATCGGAAATGTAGAGAGTGTCACCAATACGTTGATATGTAGTCCCATTTGATCCGTAAGTGGTGTCTCCTATTCGCTGGTATGTCTGGCCGCGAGAGCTGTAAGTTGTGTCACCTATTTGTTGATAGGTGGTGCCATTCGATCCGTAAGTTGTGTCGCCAATGGTCTGGTAGTTGATTCCATTCGAACCGTATAGCGTGTCGCCAATACGTTGATAAGTGGTTTGAGCCATGGCTTGGCTCGACAGGCCAATGCTGAGTGCCAGGTAGGAAATTATCTTGATCATTTCAGCCTCCATCGTGTTGTCTATGGGAATATCTTAGAAGCCGAGAGTCTCACCAGGTGATACACCGATATTAAATTAATGAATTGCTATCCAAAATACTATAGGGCTAGGCTATGGCAATATTCTTTGGCTGCCTGTGTATCATGAGACAAAGGTTAAACGTTTGAGAAAACACTATGCATTTCCAAAAGCTGGGCATTGCCCTTGTTCTTGTCCTTTGCGGCTTAGTCACAAGGGCTGCTGAGAATTCAATCCCAATAGGCCACCTACAGGAATCCGTGTTAACCGATGGTTACAAGAAGGCTTTGGTCATTAATTTGAAGGGTTACATCAAGGCATCTGGAGAGACCATGCCATCGGAGATCTATTCTCGTATGTCGCCTGCTAGCTCTGTAGTCGAGAATGGTAGGGAGTATCTCAAGGCAAGCGTAGCAGGGTATGCGACTACAGCGAATGAGAAGTCAGATTCCAGTGGCTATGTTCTGCTCGACCCCAAAACCTACAAGCCCTACAAAATGATCATGTCTGATGGCGAAGTGACCATCTACAAGAAGACTAACGACTACCCATCAGCCATGCGTCTGGGGAGTAAAGCACTGCTCTCACAAAGTGAGACCTTTAGTCCTAATGACTCCAAAAAGCCAGCCTATAAAACCACGGAAATACTGTCGCTGGCGCGAGTGGGGGCTGAATCTGACTTGTATCAATTGTGCGAAACAGACTATGAGTACGGTCGATCCAGCAACTATAAAAAGATCCAATCCGAAAACACCAGCTGCCTGATTATCGACGGACAGGGAGCCCTAAAAGGCTATGCCATATTGCTCATTACTCCAGAAACCCGTTCAACCTACCAAGGCAGCATACAGGCCGAGTAACGCTATTACGGAGATGCTATGTACACCCTTGAAGAGCTAGAGCAGCACTTGAAAAACTGTCATAAGTCCATTTGTGTCGATGGCTCTATGGCGTACATGCATGGTTTTGGGGATGGTTTCCGTGCTGCGATTGATAGTTTGGCCTGCTATAAAGGGAATGAAGCGGCGAAGGATGAAACCCCAGAACCAAGAAACAAGTAGGTGATTTGATGTCAGAGCGAATTCAGACAGAATTGATAAACATTGCCAATGAGATTGAGGCAAATGGTGGCGTTACGGACGAGATCAGGGATAAGCTGCGTAATCTTTTAGCCAATGCATCCTTGCTGATTGCACTTGGGCCAGTGGGTATTTTCACCAGAAACAATGGAGAAGATGACCGCGTCATGCCAGATGCTATGGATTTCGAAATTTACAAGGATTTGATTGCTACGGAAGACTTTAGCAAGCTGTTTGATAGTGAAGCTTGGGGCTCTGCTACTACATCTATCGAAGCCACTAACTTCAAAGGCAGTGAGGTTCCTGGGCTACGGGTGCGTTGGGAAAACAAGGTTGCCTTTGTAAAGGATTTTCACAACAAGGAAGCCTTCCAGAATCAGGTCGAGCCTTACTTGGCTGGATTGGAGCTGTTCATGGCACCCAAATGGATCGAATGGCTAGTCGAACTAGAGTGATGTTCATTTATGGGAAATCCCATACTGAATGAACGCATGTATCGTAACTAGGGTAGGACCCAAAGAGCCCAAGTGTCTAAATAAACTTGAACGGTGCAGATTCGCTGCCAAGCTGGGTGGCTAATTTTTGATCTATTGCTGCTAGCGTTCCTGCAACAGGGCTAAGGATGGTTACGAATCCAAATGCTTTACCAAATACGGCACGGAGCAGACATAGCTTTCCGTCCGCAGAGACGGTAAACCTATAGTCGAACTGGTTGGACAAATCTTTACGGTTTCTTTCGAGCTTGGGTTTGACGGCATTAATGTCTTTAAAGGCGTCCAGTGTGGGAAAAGTCCCATGTCTAAAGAAATCAACGTTGGTGAACCAACTGAGTTGAATTTCGCCATCAGATGGGAAAATCTTGCCAGTGGCTTTAAAGTACAGAGCCTTGGATAGCTTCTTGGCGAAAACAGAGACCGAGTGATCCATGTGGTCCGTTACATTCACGATGCCAGACTGCTGGTAAGTCAGCCCCGCTGGACGAGGAATGTTTAATTCCCTTGCGGCTTTTCTAGCTTGGACTGGGGATAAGTCGAGCATGTCGCTGACTAGACCTGGGTGTTGGTGGTTGGCGTTCATAATGAGCCCAGGTACTTTCCCGTCCAAATTGTTTTCCTCGCTAAATGGATTCATCCTCCCGAGCATTCCGATTAGAGCATCATCATCGGAGGTGCCTCTATTGCAGGCTTGGCAAGCAGGAAATATGTAGCCCTCGGGACATTCTTTGTTTTGGAATAGTGCTTTAGGTGGGCAATGCTCTTTGGTCGTGGCAGGAGTAGAACCGCCACAGAAGATGCAATAAGGATTTTCTGCAAAAAAAGCAGCTTTCATGGCTTGTGCGTGTTTTCCCATAAGTTATACGTGCTCATAAAATGAGAACGATCCCATTGCTTTTAAGCGGCTAATCGTTTTGAAATCTCTGCCAGTTCCAAAATACATTGGCAGAGCGTGGATGAATTTCTACGTTTAGGATATCAAATGTGAACAAAGCTGTGAGGGGTCCGAAATGTCAGTCAAGCTTAGTAGACAAGAGTTGTACGATTTGGTTTGGTCAAAGCCCATAACTCATGCGTCTAAAGAGCTGGGGATATCCGATGTCATGCTGGGCCGCATTTGTCGCGAACGTCATGTGCCATGTCCACCCAGAGGCTATTGGGCAAAGCTAGCGTCAAATAAGGTTAGAAAGCAGCCCACAAAGATCCCTTTGCCCAATCTGCCTGATCCCGTAAGGAACTTTGATTGGTTGCTCAAGGAAGAATATCGGCTGCGAGAAGCGGCACGAACTGATAAATTTGACCCCTATGACTTGGATGAGCCTGTTAAAGAACCGCCTGAGGACTTTAAAGAGTCGTTGGAAGAATTCGAGCAGCGGATTGAGCGATTGCTGCCCAAGTTAATAGACCCCTTATCGATTGGGTTTCGCCACCCCATAGTGCAAAAAATGTATGACGCTGATCAGGTTTTGGCAGCTGCTTATAAGCGTGACAAGTACTATTTCGATAAGCCAAAGTACCAAGACGAAAAAGGGCAAATTGAGCTACAGATGCTCAATGGGGTCATACACAATTTTGAGGCGTTTGGTTTCAAAGTAACTTTGCAAGGCAGAAAGCATTTTCGACACTATGTATCGCTTCTGGGACATCACAAGGAATTCTCCGTTAGTCTCGACTTGAACGAGCCTGATTACTTTTTTCGAATTAAGCAGCCCAAAGAGAAGAAGGGCAAAAAATACTGTTTTCGATGGGAGAACACCTATGACCAGCGTGGAAGGATGATGCCAGGTTATAGGTTCGACAAGTTTGACAAAGCTGCCATTAAACAAATTGTCATGGATTTGGTTGTGAAAGATGAGCGCGATTTCCGCATCGGCGTATTCAGTAGTTACGAGGATGCAGTTGATAGTCGTAAGAGAGCGATACTCGAAAATCAGCGGCGCATTCGTGAAGAGGCGGAGCGAAAGCGTAGGGCTTTGGAGGAGTTGCTAGCCAGCAGAATCAATCTTATGGAATCAGCGGTCAAAAACATAGAAAGTGCTGACAAAATACGTCAACTTATTTCCGTGATGAACGAAAAAGCTACAAACCAGGGACGAGCTGTGGCTGGATTGCACCATTGGGTAAGCTGGGCTGAGCACTATGCTAATACGATCGACCCGCGTTATATGAGTTTGGAAAGCTTTGAAGCTTGGATAGAGAAATTCAAACTTAAGACCTAATGCTTTTAACCTAACAGCCACTTTCACACCTGAGCCAAATTAGCGTTACCTAAGTAACGCTGGCTGCATAGCTATAAATACTGATGTTCAGGAAGATGCGTGTGCATCTGTAATTTTGAGCAGGGAAGATAGCCATGAAAATATGCGAAATAGTTGAGAGTCGACTGGTGCCGCCAACTGCTTTGAAACAGCGGGCTAGGGTGCGTGGTATCGTCAAACAGATTGCTGTAAGCCAGCTTAACAAGCCAGTAACTAATCTTGAAAAAGTTTTGGCAATGCAAGCGTATGCAAAAGAGAAAAAACTGGCAGACAGGCAGTACGCTCAGATGGTGCAGTCAAGAAACCAAGTCCAAAATGCCTTTTTCCAACAGCCGCCCCAAGGTACTGATTGAGACTGAGTTTGCCGTACCAGCTATCTTTGACTTTACGTTATTCCAAACAGTGTCGTTGCGGGCGTTGTCAGCAAAATCATGTCCAGCTGAGGTCAGGTGAAGAATCAGACATTCTGGCAAACGATTTCCAAGGCCGCCAACCTGTACTCCCTTGGCGTATCCTGCATCAACTATAAGGTAGCAGTGATATCCAATTTGTTCAGTAGTGTAGCCATCGATTGGTACGTCACGGATGGTACGAATCGGTCCTACGTCTTCAACGTAAAAAACCAATTTTCTTATCAAGTCCATGTCTCTACGCATAATCGACTACTCCTAGAGCGGTGAGCCACTCCATCGGAGATATGCAAAAGCAATGATCGCTATAGCTCCAATGGATTTCAAGGGAATAAAGCTCATTACTTCTATAAATTTATTAGGTTGTGATCTCACTGATGACCATGGTGAAGGAACAATTTGCCCGTCCAATAAGAACGGAATCCAGTACTTTTCCATATGGATGTCAGTGAAAAAATCGCTATGACCACACTTAAAAAAACGGTCTCGTACTGAAGCATCCTTAAAACCAAGGGCACCACTTGACCCATAGTCCCAAGTTACGCTGGTTGCTAGAGCAGGCCAAACATCATCTGTTCCAACGTCGTTTAGCACGGCACCTTTAATGCGCGGTTTTACTTTATCCCAGCGAAATTGTGGTGAAATTATGGAACCACAAAGCTGCAGGCGGTGAATCGAGATGTCTGTTTGATCATCTAGTATTTTTGAGATGATGTATGTTCCAAAGCTATGTGCAATAACAGAAATACGTGCGTTGGGATTGTCATTTTTTAGAGTTCGTATTTGTCGTGCGACATGCTCAATAGGTCTGCGTCGTGTGATAAATGGAAACCAAAAACGAGGGGCGTCAAAGTATCCATAGCCTATTGGAAAGGCTTTCACGTTTGGTAAGCCCTCAAGTTTTGCAGCAAACTTTTCTTGCCATGGGGCATTTGTTCTGATGCCATGAATCAAAACAACTATATCCTGCGAAGGGTTGGGTAAAGGGTGGCTTTTGTTGATCCAATATAGGATTTCAAGCTGCTGGCGTTCTAGAGGGTTCGTGACGCCACATAAAAAACCTTGAATGACGGATAGCTTTAATTCGTCAGGAGTTGTTAGCAGTTGTTGCTGTAGCTGCTCTAGCTGAAGTTGCTTAACCATGGATTTCAGTTCTTCCTGGTTTATAGAGCAGCTCTACTTGATCTAAATTAACCTCAACGTTACAACCCATCCTGGCGTCAAAGATTTCCACTGGAACGTCAACAATTGATGCAAAGTCTCCTATGCCTCCACCGTTATAAGAGTTAACACGCACAAATCTTTGCAAGACATCTTTGTCTACAAGTGACTCCAAGATTCTTAGTAGCGTAGTTGTTGATTGTGGTTCGATTAAGTCATAAAGCCTGTTAATAGATAGGCAAAAGCCATCTTGCTGGCCTTTTTGACGCAACAGACTCGCTAATTGGCGTAACGCCAACTCGTGCTCTGGGAACTCACTTGTTAAAGTATCTAAGCTGACTGAGCACTTGCTCATAATCGCTTTCTCCACAGCTGGCGGGCAGACCAAATTCGTGCACCATTCCGTTTAATAGTACATGCGTGTCTGTTGAAAGTTTTGATGATTTCTTCAGCCAAATGTTTTGACCTGAGCAATAGGTGCTGAGGTCTGAAGTAAGCACGGAATCAAGGCTGTTGCTGATGGCTTCTTGGCTGCTTAAATCAAAGTCCATATTGCCAGTCGTGGCGTGGAGTGCATTTCCGTTGTCGTCACGTACAGTGGCATCGCTAAATCGTACTTGATCTGAAAGAGATTTACGCTGTCTCCAGAGGTAATTCCTGGCTTTAGATAGCGATACTTCGCTGAACTTCTCTATCAGGATAAAGTCTTTAATGTGAGCGAGAAACCTGTTGAGTTCCACGTCATAACGTGTGCTAGTGAGTTGTGCCGTGAGCCGAATTTCTAGGTTGCCGTTTTTGTGTAGCTTTGCAAGGTTTACAGCACGTTGGTTTTTATACTCATAGATCTTATGCAGGAACCCATCAATCATCTCGCTTCTCACGAGCTTAGCGCTTTTCCTCGTATAAATTTCTTTGATTGTTAATGTACTGTGTTCACTGTCCCAACGTACATCGACGATAGTTGGAGCGTCTGCGGATTCAAGAACCTTTGGTTCAGTTAGCAGATTTGCGATCCCGCGCTTGTTAAGAATGTTGGTAATGCGTGAACGGTCCATAAGTTCACTTGCAATCTTTGTATCTGTCTTGAAGAGAAAAACATGCTGGTGACCATGTTCTTCCGCGCTGCGCAATAGGACGATTAGGTCAATATTAGATATCTTGAACTCTTGAATGGCAGGAGATATGCGCTTATCAAAAAGCTCCGCCCATCCGCTTGCGGAAAATCTAACTCCCTTGCTCTTGAGGAACTCTTTGACAACGCTTAGATTTGAGGTTTGCTCTAGAAGATCGACGATTGTCTTCGAAAGTTTTAAGTCAGCCACTTGGCCGTTTTTTACGAGGTTCATTGCTAGGAGTTAGCACATGGTTTTAAAGATACATTCTAAGTCAAAAATCGATTTTAAGTTATGTGGCAAAATGATCGAAATTTGGTAAATAATTGTTTAGAAATATACAACAAACTATACAACTAATAGTGTAACGCTATGAAGAACAAGGATGTGTAAGTATTTCGTAATGCGAAGGTCGCCAGTTCGATTCCGGCCATCGGCACCATCTCCATTCAAAGCCTCGACGTATGTCGGGGCTTTTCTCATTAGGGCCAGCGCATGAAAATCTGGGTTGATGCCGATGCCTG
>JACCDN010138864.1_pt1 | contig 15806 bp, 12 predicted proteins | sample 7441691 | NCBI WGS metagenome assembly JACCDN01 (sample SAMN15323439, study PRJNA562643) | freshwater metagenome | isolation source: river surface water | place: USA:Blue River Watershed | collected 2017-08-16
AAGCGGTTACCCGCAGCAGATTTTTTGCGTGGCCATCCGCTGCCTGTGGGTACCGTGCTCACTTGAAAATGAACGATAGATCGCCAATTACCGACTGAATTGCTAAGGATTTATTAAGGCGTGTGCGGTTCTAATAGGCGCCATGAGTCATAACGATTCTTTGTAGAGGTGATGACATGGGTAACTGGTTTAAAACAACGGTGCTGTTTGCCGCCATTCTGGCGTTGTTCGTGATGATCGGCGGTTTGATTGGCGGCCGCGAAGGCATGCTGATGGCACTGCTGCTTGGCGGCGGTATGAACTTTTTCGCCTACTGGTTTTCGGACAAGATGGTGCTGCGCATGTATAACGCGCAGCCGGTTGATGAGACCTCTTCGCCTTATCTGTACAACATGGTCCACGAGTTGGCCGGGCGGGCCGGTTTGCCGATGCCCCGCGTGTACCTGATTGATGAAGCACAACCCAATGCTTTTGCCACCGGACGCAACCCGGAAAATGCCGCCGTAGCGGCTACGACGGGTATCGTCAGTCTGCTCAGTGAGCGTGAGTTACGTGGCGTGATGGCGCATGAGCTGGCGCATGTGAAGCACCGCGACATTCTGACCTCAACCATTGCCGCCACCCTGGCCGGTGCCATTTCTGCGCTGGCCAACTTCGCCATGTTCTTTGGCGGGCGGGACGAAGAGGGTCGCCCGGCGAATGCCGTGGTGAGTATTATTGTTGCGATCATTGCGCCGATTGCCGCCATGCTGATTCAGATGGCCATTTCGCGTGCACGAGAATTTGAAGCCGATCGTGGTGGTGCCGAAATCAGTGGTGACCCACTGGCGCTGGCCAGCGCGTTGGCAAAAATTGATGCTTATGCGCGGGGCATTCCTTTCCCGACCGCTGAGGCACACCCGGCTACCGCACAGATGATGATCATGAACCCACTGGCTGGTGGCGGGATTGATACGCTGTTTTCGACGCATCCGAAAACGGCGGAGCGCATTGCCCGTTTAGAGCTGATGGCTCGCGGCTCGCTTTAGTCCCTGAGCGCTTGGCTGACGGCGTGGGCCAGGCGTCGGCCAGCCAGTGCTAGACGGGCACGGGTGATGTCCCGGCCATCCAGCCAGTAATCCTGGCGGATGATAAAGGTGCCGGGGACCTCGGCATTGGGGATCAACCCCGGATAGACCTGATCACGGGCGATCAGAAACGATTCTTCAATCCACTGACGGGGGCGCGTGCTGATGTCCGTGGCGTTAATTTGTTCTGCCTGTCGTGTTAGTCGGCTGACCTCGTTGTCAAAGCGGTTGCTTCCTGGTCGGGCGTGGCCGGGAAGCTCATCCCACCAGCGGTGGAGGCTTAAGGGGTCCGGCGGCCGACGCCCGGCATCGACCACGGTTACGGTGTTGCCGCCGGCATCAAGTTGGCCGGGGCGCAGCGGGTCGGCACGGCTGGCCGTGTGTAATGGTTGGTGGGCATCCGCGATCAGGTGACTGACCCAGGCCAGTGCTACGGCTCGAACTTCTTTCGGCTGTGCCAAGTCGGCCAATAAACGGCGTTGTTCTTCCAGCGCCTGCTCCAGGAGCCCGTGCACGGGTTGCTGCTGGAATGGCAGGGCCACGTTGCGATCGGCAAAATGCCAGCGACGGGTGGCTTGGCCACTGCGGGCGCGCTCGATCCACTGGCGCATCGTTACGGGAGTGGAGAGATTGTCGCTGCTCTGGTCGGATTGATCCCGTAATTCGTCGGGCCAGAGCGCCGCAGCCATCCAAGCGAGCTCTCCGCTGACATCACGCGTATTCGGTATGACCTGCTGTCGTGCCAGCAAATCACTCACCTGCTGCCGGGTTTCGGGGCTGAGGTTTGCCCACGCAACGGCAATCACTTCCCGGTGTCCGGAGGTGTTCCACGCCCAGCTCGGCAAACTCAACAGGCACAGACATCCGATGATGCACGCTTGCCACACTTGCCGACTAAGTCGAACGAAACTTAACGAAAGAAAGGGCAACGTCATACGCAGATTATGCCTCTAGTTAGTGTTGTAAACATGCTACACTCAAAATAATAATGAATCGCTCATCGACCACCTTACGTCTGCCCAAAACCGCGGCCCGTCAGCGGGACCGTGCCTCGGGCGCATCGCCTTCGCATCGACCGCCACGTTCTGCACCTCGATCACCACAAACTCTGGCCCCGGACTCTTTGGCCTGGGCTATGCAGACGGCAGCCGCCTGTGTCACGGATGTGATTGCGTCCGGCCGAAGTTTGACGGTGGTTTTGAGTGAGTTGCGTCAGCGGGATCTCCCAGCCAATGCCGTGCGGGCACAGGCGATTGATCTGGCCTATGCGACATTGCGCCGTTATCGTCGTGCAGATGTCGAATTGTCGGTGTTGCTGGATCGGCCTACGGCTGAAGATGAACTACGCAATCTGCTTCGTGTGGCGCTGTGTTGGCTGGAAATGCATCCCGAGCGGGCTCATGTGGGCGTGGATCAGGCGGTGGAAGCCGCAGCCACGCTGTCGGCCGGACGCTATCGCGGATTCGTCAATGCCATCCTGCGGCGAGCGCTGCGTGAACGAGCCAGTCTGGATCAGACGATTGCCCGTGACGTTGAAGCGACTTGGCAACATCCGCAATGGTGGTTGGATCGTCTGCAACAGGATTGGCCAGAGGACTGGCAGACCATTGCTGCAGGCGGGAACCGCAAGCCGCCCATGGGGTTGCGCGTGAATACGCTGGCGACGACGGTCGATGCCTATGCTGCGCAATTAGCGGCAGCCGAGATTGAGTTGCAGGGCCGGTTGCCGGAGGACGGACCGGATGCCTTGCTGCTGGCGCAGCCTCGTCCGGCCGAAACGCTGCCGGGCTTTGCCGCCGGGCTGGTGTCAATACAGGATATTGGTGCACAGCAGGCTGCACGGCTGCTCAATGTACAACCGGGCATGCGGGTGCTCGATGCTTGTGCGGCCCCGGGGGGCAAGGCGGTGCATCTGCTGCAATCGGCGGCGATCACCTTAACCGCGGTGGAGGCGGATCGTGAGCGCTGTGCTGCGTTAACTCGGGCGCTTGACGCCTCGCGCTTCCCATCTGACCGGAGTATTCAGGTCGTGTGTGCGGATGCTGCGGAGACAGCAGCGAGCTGGGCTAAGCGTCCCTTTGATGCCATTTTGCTGGATGCACCCTGTTCGGGTTCCGGTGTGGCTGGTCGGCACCCGGATGCGAAATGGCTGCGCCGTGATGACGACATCTACGCACTGGCCCGTACGCAGAAACGCTTATTGAAGGCGCTGTGGCCGTTACTTAAACCGGGTGGGCGCTTGCTCTATGGTACCTGTTCGGTGTTTAGCCTGGAAAATCAGCAACAGATTGCGCGGTTTCTCGAGCAGACGCCGGATGCCCGACTGGTGTCGCAACAGCATTTGTTGCCGGATGCCCGTCATGACGGGTTCTACTACGCCTTGTTGAGTAAGGACACCGCTTGAACCCCCGGCGCCACTTCCTCCGGATGGGGTGCCTGACCGTGCTCGGGCTGATGTTGCCCATAGCCAGTGCGCAGGCAGATGCCGATATCCGTCAGGTGAGCTTAAGCGCCGGTGATGACGCGTTGTTGCTGACAGGGGCCTTTGGCCTGCAGCTATCACCGGCACTGACCGATGCCGTCAACCACGGCATTCCGTTGGTCTTCCAGATGCAGGCTCAGATCAGACGTCCGCGCTGGTATTGGGTCGATGAAGCGCTTTTTACGGCCCATGCCGATCGTCGTTTGACTTATAACGCGCTCGTTAGAAACTACCGGGTTACGGAAGGCCAGGAAGGCCGCAATTTTCAGAACCTGCAGGATGCACTCGATTATGTGGCGCGTCCGGTGAACTGGTCGGTTCCCGCGGGGCGTCTGCGGAGTGGTGAAGCGGTTGAGGTGCTCGTGCGATTCCGACTGGATCCGGCCTTCTTGCCCAAACCCTTTCAGGTTGTCTCATTCGGTGATCGCGATTGGCGACTGGATAGCGACTGGCGAACATTTCGTCTGACCGTGCCGACGACCAGCACAACGGGAGGCAAGTAATGCGTCTCGCCATGTTCATCATGACGCTGGTCTCCGTGGCGTTGCTATTCCTTCTCACGCAGGCGGCATCGAATACGGACTTTTTCGCACGGCATTATGGCTGGCTGGTAGGGCTGAATATCCTGCTTGGGGTGGCGATGGCATTGGTCATCGGACTGCAGCTATTCCGCTTGTGGCGGGATCACCGGCAGCAGGTCTTTGGCGCACGTCTTAAGTTCCGCCTGATGCTGATGTTGGCCATCATGGCGCTGGTTCCGGGGGCGCTGATTTACGCCGTCTCCGTGCAGTTTGTAACCCGTAGTATAGAAAGCTGGTTTGACGTACGCGTGGAGCAGGCGCTGGAGGCGGGGTTGAATCTGGGGCGCGATGCACTGGAAGGCGTGACGGTGGGTTTGGTGTCGACTACGCGCGATGCGGCGATGGCGATTGCTCAGCGTGAGCCAGCCCAGGCGCCATCCATCCTCAACAAGTTGAAGCAGGTCACCGGTGCGCAGTCGACAACCTTGCTTCAGGTCAGCGGCAACCGCATTGATGTCCTGGGCACGACACAGGCCCGCGGTGAAGCGCCGGTATTGCCCCTGCCCGACCAGGTGGCCGAGGCTCGACAAAAGGGCGCATTCTCGGTAGTTGAAGCTGATAGCACCGGCTTGCCGGTGTTAAGAGCGCTGGTGGCATTGCCGGCGCCTGTTGGACATAGTGAGACCCGTTTGCTGGAGGCCGTGGTCCCTGTGCCAGCCAAACTGGCTAGTGATTCCGAGGCGGTGCAGTCGGTCTATCGCGAGTACCGCGAGCTGGAGTTGGCGCGTGAAGGCCTGACGCGGCTTTATGCGCTGACACTCACGCTGACGCTGATGCTGGCGCTGGCAGCAGCTTTCAGTGCAGCCTTTATTCTGGCGCGCCGGTTCACGGCGCCACTCACGATCTTGGCCGAGGGAACGCAGGCTGTTGCCGCTGGCGATTTTTCGCCGAAACAGACCGTTGTTAGTCACGATGAGCTGGGTATTCTGACGCAATCGTTTAACCGCATGACCTTCCAGTTGCGTGAAGCACATACGGAAACGGAACGTCACCGGACAGATCTGGAGCGCGCGCGTGCCTATCTGCAAGAAGTGCTGGATAACCTCTCGGCCGGTGTATTGGCCTTTGACCGTCGTTTTGTTCTAAAAGCGGTAAATGGTGCTGCCGGAAAGCTGCTGGCGGAGGACTGGGTGGGGTTGCTCTCCGAGCCGCTGGAAGGTTGGCCGCGTCAGGAACAATTAGCGCGCACCATTCGCGATGGTTTTGCCCGTCATGGGGACGCCGCCTGGCAGCTGGAAGTCGAGCGTGTGATGCCCAATGGCCGAAAGCAACAACTGATGGTGCATGGATCAGAGTTGCCCGAGCAGTCCGGTGGTGGTTATGTGGTCGTGTTTGATGACGTCACCGAACTGATTGCCGCGCAACGGGCGACGGCCTGGGGCGAAGTCGCACGCCGTCTTGCCCATGAAATCAAGAACCCGCTGACACCGATTCAGCTTGCCGCCGAGCGACTGGAGCACAAACTCGTATCCCGTCTGCAGGAAGCCGATGCCGATATGCTTCAGCGATCGACCCGGACTATTGTGAATCAGGTACAGGCCATGAAGCATATGGTCGACAGTTTTCGTGATTACGCCCGCCTGCCACCGGCGAATTTAATGGTCTTGGATCTGAATGCACTGCTACAAGAGCTACTCGTGCTCTATGAGGCTTCTTCGATACCGATTCGAGCCGATCTGGCGGATGCATTACCGAAGATCAAGGCGGACCCGGCGCAACTGAGACAGATTATTCACAACCTGATTCGTAACGCCCAGGATGCCACGGAAGGTCTGGCTGCAGGCCGGATCGACGTCTCGACGCGTGCACTGGGGCGGCAGATTGAACTGCTGATTGCCGATACGGGACCGGGTTTCCCGCCAGAAATCATCGCGAATGCTTTCGAGCCGTATGTCACGACCAAACCGAAAGGCACGGGCCTGGGGCTGCCAATCGTCAAGAAAATTATTGAAGAACATGGCGGCAAAATCACGTTGTCCAATCGAGAAACCGGAGGCGCGGAGATCCGTATTGTTCTGCAGGTTGCAGAGAACAGCGGCACTTCGTCATCCGAAACACTGAAGTCGGTAGGAGCCTGATATGGCAGAGATACTGGTAGTTGATGATGAAGTGGGTATCCGGGAGTTACTTTCGGAAATTCTTGCCGATGAGGGGCACAGCGTTGTGGTTGCCGAGAACGCGACACGTGCCCGAGAGTTGCGTGGCTCGCGCCGACCGGATCTGGTGCTGCTCGATATCTGGATGCCGGATGCCGATGGGATTTCCTTGCTCAAGGAGTGGTCAGCCAATGGCTTATTGACCATGCCGGTGGTCATGATGTCTGGTCACGGCACCATTGATACGGCAGTTGAGGCCACCCGCATCGGGGCGGTGGACTTCCTCGAAAAGCCCATCGCCCTACAAAAGTTACTGGCAACGGTGAAGAAATGTTTGAAACCGGATGCCTCGGCTACCCGCCAGAACTATGCGGTAGATTCTCTGCTGCAGATCGGCCTCCTGAAGAAGTTTGGTCAGCGCATTGCCCAGTCGGCCAAGCATTCGCCCATTCTGTTTTTGCGCGGTGCTCAGGGGCTGATTGCCGAGGTCGGCGCACGCAGCCTCTTGGCACCGCATGCGCCATGGCTGAACCTGTCTCAGGAAAGCCGGGCCATCACTCAGGAAATGCTGGAGCAACATGCGGGCGGTGTTCTATTTTTGCCGGAGCTGCTCGGCGCTGGTCGCATGACCCAGATGAACCTGGGTTTTGTCCTGGATCGCCTGGCTAAATATCGGCTAACGCTGGTGGTGGCCAGCAGTGCATCGACCGAGCAGGTTATCGACAGCGGCGTGGATGCAGCACTGGTGCATCGCGTCAGCGATGTCTGGGTCGGGCTGCCGGCCCTGTCGGAATCTGCCAGTGACCTGCCGGAGCTGCTCCCTGCGTTGCTGACCTTGCTCTGTGAGCAGGGCAACATCCCGCATCGATATATGGCCCCGGATGCCCTGAACATTTTGCGGCAGAAACACTGGAATGGTGGTGATGGCGGCTGGGGTGCGCTGCTGGGCGCTCTGAAAAACCTGGCATTGAATGCTCTGGAAGAAACCATCAGCCGTCAGGATGTGGATGCACTCCTGCAATCGGTGGCGGAACCCGCCTCGGAAAAACCGGTTGAAGATGCCGACGGCTCATTGGCCGAGTTCTACGAAATGCCCCTAAAAGATGCACGAGATGCTTTTGAGCGTCTCTACCTGACACACCACATTGCACGCAGCAACGGCAATATGACGCGTGTGGCCGAACAGAGTGGACTGGAGCGAACGCATCTGTATCGTAAATTCAAACAACTCGGCATCACCCTGGAACGCCGCGACAGCGTTTCCAATGGTGCCGGCAACTAATATCGACTCATTATCTGAAGAAACTGGAGTGAACGTGTCTCGTCCCCGTAATGATCTTTTTCTACGTGCCCTGTTGAAGGAACCGACCGAAACAACCCCCGTCTGGCTGATGCGCCAGGCCGGACGCTACCTGCCGGAATATCGGGAAACGCGGAAACGTGCCGGCAGCTTCTTGGGCCTGTGCAAGAACCCGGCCTACGCCTGTGAGGTCACCTTACAGCCGCTAGCGCGTTATGATCTGGATGCGGCGATTCTATTTTCGGACATTCTGACCGTACCGGATGCCATGGGTCTTGGCCTGTATTTCTCTGAAGGTGAAGGTCCGAAGTTTGAACGCCCGCTGCGTGACGAATGGGAAATCCGTAATCTCTGCGTGCCTGATCCGCACGATCAGTTGCGCTATGTGATTGATGCCGTCGCAGAGATCCGCAAAGCACTGGATAGCAGCGTGCCATTGATCGGTTTTTCAGGAAGTCCATGGACGCTGGCCTGTTATATGGTGGAAGGCGGTGCCTCGGATGACTACGCCCGCATTAAATCCATGCTTTATGACCGTCCGGACCTGATGCACAAGATCCTGGAAGTAACCACCGAATCCGTCATCCAATATCTGAATGCCCAGATCGAAGCGGGTGCTCAGGCGGTGATGATCTTTGATTCCTGGGGTGGCACCCTGGCCGAGGCCGCCTTCCATGAGTTTTCCTTGAATTACATGAAGCGTATTGTTGCCGCTTTGCACAAGACCTGGGAAGGTGAGCGCATTCCGTCGATCGTCTTTACCAAGGGCGGAGGACTCTGGCTTGAGGCGCTGGCAGACACCGGTGCCGATGGTCTGGGTCTGGACTGGACGATTGATATCGGTAAGGCACGCGCCCGCGTTGGTGATCGGGTGGCGCTGCAGGGTAACCTTGACCCCACCATTTTGCGAGCAGGCCCGGAAGCGGTGGCTCGCGAGGCGGAAAAAGTGCTGCGCAGCTTTGGCTCAGCCAATACGGGTCATGTCTTTAATCTGGGGCATGGGATTTCCCAATTTACCCCGCCGGAAAACGTGTCCGTCCTGGTGGATACCGTCCATTCGGTGGGCCGTGCCTTGCGGGCAGGACGATAAGTCTTCCCGTGTCAAAGACCCGAGTTAGCACCTTATCCATGGCTGGTTTTCACCTGTCAAGATGGCTGACTCGGGTCGATTACCCACAAAGTTATCCACAATGCAAAAACACCGCTTTTATATTTGTAAACAGAGTGTTGCGGGCTTTGCCGGAGAACTCCGTTAAGAAATATCCGCTAACGCGTGGATAAGCGATGTCGCTTGATAATCCCCTTATCCATCAGAGTCCTGCGTGGCGATTGCGCGTGGCGATTGACGCACCGCTTGCGGCCAATTTCGATTATCTCGCTCCGCCGGATGCATTGCCGACAGATATCGGGTTGCGGGTCGTGGTCCCTTTTGGATCCGGTCGCCGGGTCGGGTTGATTCTGGCGGTGTTACCGTTGGATGGCATGGCAGACCCGGCGGCACCGCCACTGGCGCAATTGAAAGCGGCAGAAACCATTTTGCGCGATCTACCGCCCTTGCCGCCAGACTGGGTAAGCCTTTGCCTGTTTGCGGCAAGTTACTACCAGGCAGCGCCGGGTGAGGCTTTGCTGCAAGCCATCCCTACCGGATTGCGCAAACCGGATCCGACCAAGCGTCGTCAATCGAAAGAAACGGCGCCGGCTGCGCTCAAGCGTGGGGCAGGACCGGCGCTGACCGCATGCCAGCAGTCGGTGCTGACCGAGCTGTTCGGCCGGCTTACAGGTTATTCCGCCAATCTGCTGTTCGGTATTACCGGCTCGGGTAAAACCGAAGTCTATTTACGCCTCATTGAAACCGTACTCGCACAAAATCAGCAGGTGTTATTGCTGGTGCCGGAAATAAATCTGACGCCACTGCTTGAAGCTCGGGTGGCGCAACGCTTCCCGGATATTCCGGTCGTCAGCTTGCATAGCGAGGTGACTGAAGCGGCCCGCGCCCGACATTTTGCCGCCGCTTTGAGCGGCGAGGCGCGCATTGTCATTGGCACCCGATTGGCGGTATTTACGCCCATGCCCGCGCTGGGTTTGATTATTGTCGATGAAGAGCATGATCCTGCGTATAAACAGCTGGAAGGTATGCGCTACCATGCCCGTGATCTGGCAGTCTGGCGTGCACATCAGCAAGGGGTGCCGATATTGCTCGGCTCAGCGACACCTTCTCCGGAAAGCTGGGCTAACGTGCAGAGCGGTCGTTACCGGCGGCTGGATCTGCCAGAACGGGCGCACGCCGAAGCGGTGTTGCCGGAAGTGACCTTGCTGGACACGCGCCGTCTGACGCTTGAGGAGGGACTGTCAGCCCAGTTGCTGGATGAGCTGGGTCAGGGTTTGGCGGCCGGCGAACAGAGTCTGTTGTTTATCAATCGTCGAGGCTACGCCCCGGTATTGACCTGTACGGCTTGTGGTTGGATTTCCAATTGTCGTCGCTGTGCGGCACATCGGGTGGTGCATCGTCAGGATCGCACATTACGGTGTCATCATTGCGGCGATACCTCACCGATGCCACGTCAGTGTCCGGACTGTGGCAACGCCGATCTTCGACCACTGGGGCGTGGAACACAGCGCGTGGAAGAAGCCCTGCAAACACACTTTCCACAGGCTCGGGTGTTGCGTGTTGACCGTGATGTCGCCACCACCCGGAAACAATGGGAAGCACTGGAGGCGCAGATCCGATCACAGGATGTCGATATCCTCGTGGGCACACAGATGCTGGCTAAAGGCCATGATTTTCCGGCGCTGACGCGCGTTGGTGTGGTGGGTGCCGATGCAGGCTTGTTTGCCGCAGATTGGCGGGCACCAGAGCGCTTGTTTGCACAGCTGATGCAGGTGGCAGGTCGTGCCGGGCGGGCAGATCGACCGGGCCGGGTGATCGTACAGACCGAGCACCCGGATCATCCGTTGTACCAATGTCTGCTCCGGCATGACGTGCCTGGCTTTCTGGATCTGGAACTCACCGAGCGGCAGCGCGCCGGTTTTCCACCCTATGCCTCACAAGCCATTGTGCGCGCTGAAGCGAAGCAGCTTGATACGGTGCTGGAGTTCTTGCAACGGATCCGCACGCTCGTCGATCAAGCGCAGCACCCGGAGGTATTTATTTATGACCCGGTGCCCATGCGTATGGTACGTTTGGCAGGGCGTGAGCGAGCGCAGTTGCTGGTCGAATCGCCCAGTCGTCTGGCGCTGCAAGCCTTTCTAAACGACTGGTTACCCCGCATCAGCCAAGGTAAGGGCATGACACGTGGTCATGCGCCGGGTGGTGTGCGTTGGGCTGTCGAAGTTGATCCGTTGGAGTGTTAGCGGGATCTTGCTTAAACGAACAGACGGGCAGCGCCGCGAACCCCGGAGCTATCACCAAATCGGGGCAGCACCATGTTTGTGCGCAATGGGGTATTGGCGGGTAGAAAAACATGATTCGGCAACTCGGCTTTCAGTCCCGCAATCAGGCCGGGTCGTTGTGCAACACCACCCCCCAGGACAATCGCGGCAGGGTCGCTGGTGTTAATGACGACGGCCAGTGCCCGAGCCAGTCGCCGGGTATGCTGATCGAGGCAGTGCTGTGCAGTGGTGTTCCCTCCTGCCGCAGCTGCGACCAGCATGCGCACATCCGTGCAGGCCATGTCGCCGGATTGCAACTGATAGTCAGCGACCAGCGCTGGGCCAGAGAGCCAGGCTTCAATGCATCCCCGTTTGCCACAATAACAATCGGGGCCCGGTAATTCTTCCCGGCAATGAACGGGTAAGGGGTTATGTCCCCATTCTCCCGCCAAGCCATTTGGCCCCTGCAATAGCTGGCCGCGTATCACCCAGCCACCGCCAACGCCCGTGCCGAGAATCACCCCGAACACGGAATCAGCACCCTGGGCGGCGCCGTCTAGTGCCTCGGACAGTACCAGGCAATCAGCATCGTTGGCCAGTCGAACCGGGCGCTTCAGCATCGTAGACAAGTCTTCCTGAAGCCGTTGCCCATTGAGGCAGGTGGAATTGGCATTACGAATCCGGCCATCGATGGGACTGGCCGAACCGGGATGGCCAACCCCAACAGCGGTGCAGGGTTCACAAAGCGTGACCTCGGCCTGCCGAATTAATCTGCCAATCTGGGTGAGCGTTGCCGGGTAGTCGCCCTGCGGGGTCTGCAAGCGTTCCCGAAAACGAAATGATCCTATCTCATCAAGGACGGCGGCCTCGATTTTGGTGCCACCGAGATCAATGCCTAGGTGCATGTTAGTTGGCGACAATGGCCGGTAGATCATCTTCCGGCAAGCGTTCTGTATTGTGTCGCCAGAGCGGATGGCAGCAAAGTGTGAGCAGCGACACGAGTGCACCCAGCATAATCACCAACGCGGGTGCCATGAGCAAGTTAAAGCGGTCGATCAGGTATTCGGTGAGCATGGGGGCCAGGCCACCAAATACACCGACCGCCAAGCTGTAACCGAACGAGAGCCCCGTTACCCGGACGGCGCGCGGTAGCAGCGTGGCCATATTGGCAGAGAGCGGGCCCAGAAAGAGACCCTGACCAATGGCCAGCAGCAGACCACCGCTCATCATGGCCAGAATGTCGCCCGAACGGAACAGGCTGAACGCTGGCCAGGCACCGAGTAATAGGATGAGCGTCCCTAGGCGGCTAAGGCGCATACGGCCCCAACGATCGCCCAGGCATCCACCGGCGACGGATAGGAGGCTCACCATAAGTAGGCTGAACAGATTGATCGCCAAAGCGGTTGCTGTGCTTACCCCGGTTTGTTTGACCATCCAGGGCACGGCATACATGAAACCGACAAAAGACACGATACCGGTTGCGGTATTGGCTAAAGCAATGGCCGCCATAGGTTGCCAGTAATGGCGAAATGCTTCACGCACCGGTGAAGCCAGGATCTCATTTTTATTGAGCACGTCTTGCGTCAATGCGCGGCGGGCTGCAATGCCAATGCCGGTCAGGAAGATGCTGGCGATAAAAGGGACGCGCCAGCCCCAGTCGGCCATGAGGGATTTGCCCAGCACCGTCGTGCACAAAAAGCTGACAGCCGTGCCCAACAATAGGCCTCCAAAAGCCCCCATCGGGCTGAAGCCCCCCATGGTGCCGCGACGATTCGCCGGTGCATGCTCAATCAGGAACACAATCGATGACGAGTATTCACCGCCAACGGATAGGCCCTGCAACATGCGCAGGATGATTAGCAACACCGGCGCCCATAGACCAATGGTGGCATAGGTTGGCATCAAGCCGATCAGCAGGGTTGGTATGGCAATCAGCAATACCGATAATTGTAGTGCCGCCTTACGGCCGATGCGGTCACCGATATTGCCAAAGAGAATTCCGCCCACGGGGCGCATAATCATGCCGGTGGCAAAAGCCCCATAACTAGCGAGTAACGCAGCGACCGGGTCGTGCGTGGGGAAAAAGTGGGCCGCAAAGTACCCCGCCAGATACGCGTAGACAATAAAATCATAAAACTCAATGGCGTTACCAACCGCGCCGGCCAGGAGTGTGCGCCGCATGCGGGGCCCAATATCCTCTGAGGCCTGCGCTCCCCCGCCGCGGTTGCTCATGTCAGGACTCTGACGGATAAGTGCTTAGTGCATGGTTATACGCGGGGCAGATTGCATTAAGGCTGTGAATCGAAATGTTCAAATTCCGCACAATGCCATCCTGCAGGCCGTAGACCATGCCGTGCACGGTAATTTCCTGCCCACGTGACCAGGCGTCATACATCACGGTCGATTGCGCCAGGTTCAGTACCTGCTCAATTACGTTGAGTTCACACAAAATGTCGTGACGTTCGGATTCGGGTGTCGCATCGAGGATCAGTTGATGCTTCTGTCGCACGTCGTGGATATGACGCAGCCAGTTATCAGCCAGGCCGACACGGACACCATCCAGCGCGGCTTTAACACCGCCACAACCATAGTGGCCAACCACCAGGATGTGTTTGACACGCAGGACCTGTACGGCATATTGAACCACCGACAGGCAGTTCAGATCGCTATGCACCACCACGTTGGCAATATTCCGGTGCACAAACACTTCACCGGGTTTGAGGCCCATGATCTGGTTGGCGGGCACACGAGAATCCGAGCAACCGATCCAGAGGTATTCGGGTTGCTGCAGCTTGGCGAGATCACTGAAAAACTCGGGGGTCTCGGCCTGGACTTTTTCCGACCAGATCCGGTTCTGTTCAAAAAGAGGTTCTAGAACGTGCATGATATTAATTCTCTGTTTTTATTCACAATCGGGGTGTGGACGTATTATAAAGGAGCTCGAGAAATCGGGTTTAACCCAATCCATAAGATCCGGGAGGCATCATGCTCGTTCGTTTTACCTCGCAGGCCACAGCGAATCTCCTCATGTTTGATGATGTGGCACGTGCCCTACTCAAAATCGTAGGTAAATCACCTACCCAGCGCGGTGTGATTACGGTTGAAGAGATGGCGCCAGCGTTGAGTCATCTCGTCGCGATGGCTGAGCAGGAAAAACACCTTAAGGAAGGGTCGTCAGTTAAAGAGACCTTGCCCGTGCCGGAAGTCGGTATTGAACCCCATGAACTGATCGGCCTTTCGGTTCGTGCGCAGCCGTTTATCAAGATGCTGCAACAAGCCCAGCGCGAAAAGAAAGAAATCGTCTGGGAGGCGCCCAAGGATTTTCCGGCCCACAAATGAAGAAGCCACCCGCAGGTGGCTTCTCGTTGTACACAGAGCGTCTTATAGATTCGGCGCTAGCCAACGTTGCGCGTCATTTATTGGTAGACCACAACGGCGCGCCCAGTCTTCCAGCTGATCCGTACCAATTTTTCCCACGGCAAAATAACGCGCCGCAGGGTGCGCCAGATAAAAGCCGGACACCGATGCTGCTGGCCACATGGCGCAGGATTCGGTCAGCGTGATATCGGCCAGTTTGGGCACATCGAGCAGTTCGAATAGTCCGCGTTTGGCCAGATGATCCGGGCAGGCAGGGTAGCCCGGTGCCGGACGGATACCCCGATAGGCTTCCTTGATGAGCGCGGCGTTATCCAGCTGCTCATCAGCGGCATAGCCCCAGTGCGTCATGCGCACCTCACGATGCAGCCATTCGGCAAAGGCTTCAGCCAAACGGTCTGCCAGAGACTTAAGCATGATGCTGCGGTAGTCATCGTGCGCCGCTTCAAAGCGCTTCAGATGAGGCTCGATGCCTTCGCCACAGGAAACTGCGAAGCCACCGATCCAGTCAGCCGTTGTATCCGTCGGTTTTTTCTCGGCAATAAAGTCGGCCAGACACCAGTTCGGTTTACCGGCCGGGCGTTCCTGCTGCTGGCGCAGGTTATGCCAGATCATGCCGGTATGCTGTCGCGCTTCGTCGGTATAGATCTCGATATCGTCGCCGACGCGATTGGCCGGGAACAGACCGAAGACACCGCGCGGCTTCAGCCATTGCTCAGCAACGATCTGCTCGAGCATGGCTTGTGCATCTGCGTAAACCTGACGCGCAGTTTCCCCGACCACCTTGTCGTCCAGAATGGCCGGGAAAGAACCCGTCAGATCCCAGGTCTGGAAAAAGGGGCTCCAGTCGATATAGGGCACGAGCGCATCTAGTGCGGGTGTCACGACCTGAACGCCTGTTTGCTGGGGGGCAATCGGTAGGTAATTGGCATACTCGCCGGCAAAGGCATCAAACGCATTCGCCTGCGCAGTTTCGATCGACACCAGCGTCACGCCCTTCTTATTGGCGTGTTGCTGCCGCGCCTTTTCGTAATCGGCAGCAAGCTCGGCGCGGTAATTGGCCGCCTTTTCTAGATCAGAAGACAGCAGGTTTGACACCACGCCCACGGCGCGCGAGGCATCCGGTACGTAGACCACGGGGTGGCCATAGTTCGGTGCAATCTTGATCGCGGTGTGCGCACGACTGGTGGTTGCACCGCCAATCATCAGCGGAATGTCGAAACCCTGACGCGTCATTTCGTTGGCGATATGCGTCATCTCTTCCAGTGAGGGCGTAATCAGACCGGAAAGACCAATGACTTGAGCTTCGTGTTCAATCGCTGCTTTCAGAATCTGGTCGCACGGCACCATGACGCCGAGATCAACCACTTCATAGCCATTACAACCGAGTACGACAGCTACAATATTTTTGCCGATGTCGTGCACATCGCCCTTGACCGTGGCGATGACGATCTTGCCTTTAGCGGCAGCACCGGTACGGGCTTTTTCTTCTTCAATAAACGGGACGAGATGGGCGACTGCCTGCTTCATAACGCG
>JACCDN010886035.1_pt1 | contig 15804 bp, 15 predicted proteins | sample 7441691 | NCBI WGS metagenome assembly JACCDN01 (sample SAMN15323439, study PRJNA562643) | freshwater metagenome | isolation source: river surface water | place: USA:Blue River Watershed | collected 2017-08-16
CAAACACAAGGCTGGTATCGGCGCCCGTGGCCGCCACGGCCTGTTTCACCGTATCAAAGACCGGGATGCCAAAGATGGTTTCGCCGCCCTTGCCGGGCACCACACCCGCCACGACATTGCTGCCGTAATCCAGCATTTCCTTGGTGTGAAATTGTGCCATGCGGCCCGTGATGCCTTGCACGACGATACGGCTGGAACGATCGAGGAAAATGCTCATCAGACGGCCCTCACCTTGGTGTTCTGTTTGCGGTCGTTTTTCCAGGCCATGACAGCCCGCTCGGCAGCTTCCATCAGCGTATTGGCGCGGATGATCGGCAAGCCGGATTTGGCGAGGATCTTTTGCCCCTCTTCCACATTGGTGCCGGAAAGGCGCACGATGACCGGCACATCCACCGGGTTCGCCGTCAGCGCCTGTACCACGCCTTCGGCCACCCAATCGCAGCGGTTGATGCCGGCAAAGATGTTGACCAAAATCGCCTGCACATTGGTGTCCGACATGACCAGCCGGAACGCCTTGGCCACGCGTTCAGGCGTCGCCCCGCCGCCGATATCAAGAAAGTTTGCAGGCTCACCGCCGGCCAGCTTGATCGTGTCCATGGTGGCCATCGCCAAGCCCGCACCATTCACGATGCAGCCGATATTGCCCGACAGGCCGATATAGGCCAGCCCCCGGTCCGCCGCATTGGCTTCGCGCGGGTCTTCTTGGGATTTGTCGCGCAGTTCGGAAATCTGCGGATGGCGGAACAGCGCGTTGCCGTCAAAGGTCATCTTGGCATCCAGCGCCAGAATCCGGTTATCGGCGGTTATGACCAAGGGGTTGATTTCGACCATGGTCGCGTCCAGCTCGTTGAAGGCGCGGTAGCAACCTTGCAGCGTGCGCACCATGGCTTGCGTTAGCGCGGCCGGAATCTTCAGCGCATAGGCAATCTCGCGTGCTTGAAACTCTTGCAGGCCCACGGCGGGTTCGACGGTGGAGCGTACGATCGACTCCGGCTTTTTGGCCGAGATTTCCTCGATCTCCATCCCGCCTTCCGACGAGGCGACGATCATCACGCGTTGTGACGAGCGGTCCAGCACGAAGCCAAGGTAGATCTCGCGATTGAAGTCGACTGCGCCTTCGACATAGACGCGGTAGATGCCCTTGCCCTCGGGGCCGGTCTGATGCGTGACCAGTTTGCGGCCAAACATGGCGTTCGTCGCTTCATGAATCTCGTTTTCCGAGGCGCAGAGCTTTACGCCCCCTGCCTTGCCTCGTCCGCCGGCATGCACCTGCGCCTTGACGATCCAGCGGTTGCCGCCCAGTTCGCGCGCCCGATAGGCCGCTTGCTCGGGGCTATAGGCCAGCCCGCCCGGCGGCACGGTCACGCCAAAGCGCGAGAGGATTTCCTTGGCCTGATATTCGTGAATGTCCATCGTTGCCTCCCGTTATTCCGCAGCCATGTCGCGGCCATAGTGACGCGCCAGTAACGCCAGCGCCGCCCCGGTTTCCACCTTGCCGCCCATGGCAATCATCGCCGCTGCAAAGCGGGTGACGATGCCGGTGATCGCGGCCTCGGAGAGTTGGTTCAGGATGCCGATGCGGACCTGCACCGGCTCTGACAGCGTGGGCCAGATGCCAAATCCGGTGGCACGGGCCGCCTGCACCAACTCCTTTTCCCGGCCTGCGAGGGCAGGGGGCAGGTTCAAGACCACAAGGCTTGTCATGTTCGAGGTGACAGTGCAGCCAAGGGCCGTGACCGCCTCGCGCAACGCCGCCTCATGGAAGGCATAATCGCGGGCCTTTTGGGCGCGACCATGTTGCAGGTTGATGCGCAGCGCCTCGTGGAAGGCCGCAACCGCATAGCCGGAATGGGTGCGGTGATAGCTGCCCGCTGCCGCATCTTTTCCGTCGATGATGGCCCAATGCCGGGCTTCAAGGATCGGGTGATGCACATAGGTCGCGGCGCCATGCGTCTTCAGATGGGCAATGTAGCGGTCGGTGAAACTCACCGGCGCATAGGTCAAGGGCAGGCACAGGACGCCTTTTTGCGGGCAGGATGCCCAACCGGCGACACCCGGAAAATCATCAATGGCGAAATCTTCGATCCCCAAGGATGACACCGCATCCACCAACCCCATCACGCCATGACGTTCGCAGGCATCGGAGAACCCGCGCAGGTCGTTTATGCGGCCCGAACCGGTTTCCCAATGCGCCATCACGGCCCAGGTCGGCTTGTGGATGGCCAAGGCCTTTTCGATGATCTCGGCGCTGACTGATTGGCCATGCGGGACATCGACGACGATCACATTCGCGGGCTTGGGGTTCATCGGGTCCGCCGCCAGATCGGCGCGGCTCGCGGCCTTCATCCGAACGGTCAGCGCGTCAATCCCGCTGAAGGTGCCGTTGACAAAGGCCACCACCTTGTCGCCCGGCCCGATGGCCGAAAACAGGCAGTCAAGCCCGCTCCACCCGGTGCCAGCCACGCCAAAGGTGTGGACGTTCTTGGTGCCGAAGATTTCGCGCAGCATCAGCTTGCATTCGATCATGCCACGCAGAACGTCGGCCTGCATGTGGTCGGCAAGGCCCGCATTGGCAAAGGCCGCCAAGACCCGGGCATCGGTGTTGCCCGGCCCCGGCCCGGCAGCAAGGGTTTCGGGAATCGTCAGCGGATGCGGAATCGCGGTCTGGGTCACGGGCTTTCCTCCCTCGGCTCGTCCTTTCAGAAAAGGCGGCTTTGACAGATGCCGCAACCTGCCTTACTCCTGCTTTTGGAAGTTCTTTTTGGTGGGATAAAACCTACCCATTTGGATGAGTATGCGGGTGTATACCGTTTGATTGCCTACCTGAATGGGTGGGTTTATGACGTTTCTTCTCTGAAAGGGTGGCAATCCCGTGCAGTCCATATCCCCTGAACGCATCGACCTTGCGCTGGCCGAAGGCAATCCGCTGGTGTTGCAAGCCCTGTCGGAAGTCTTTGAAAAGGATAGAAGATTTTCGGTTGTTGCCACGTCGTCGACCGCCGAGGGGTTCTTGGGGGCGGTGATGCGGGTTCCGGTGAAGGTCGGGGTGATCGACTGGCAGATCCCGCAGCTGGGCGGGCAAAAGTTGGCCGAGGTGCTGCGCGATCAGGAAACCGCCCCGCGTTTGGTGGTTTATGCCGAAGACCCGACGGGGGCTGTCGCGCTCAAGGCGATGGCGGCAGGGGCGGCGGGATTCGTGGACCGCAAATCGTCTGTGGATCGGCTTTTGGAAACCTGTGTCGAGGTTGCCGCGGGCAAAATGGTCTTCCCGTTTGTCGATGTGCGGGGTCTGCAAGCCGACCCGATTCACCAGCTGACCCGGCGCGAAAAGGCGCTGTTGGAGGCGCTTGCGAATGGGCTGGCGAACAAGGATCTGGCCCGCGAATTCGACATCTCGACCAACACGGTCAAGTACCACCTGTCGAACCTTTTCGACAAACTTGGCGTCTCCAGTCGCACACAGGCGATTGCCTATTACTTCAAGTCGCGCTAGGCAGATTGCATGCAAATGTATACTGTTGGGAAAAATATTTTCTTGACAGTGGATATTTTTCCGCCCCCTTCTGGCCCAAATCCCGCCAATAGGAAAGGCCCTGCGCATGAGCTTTCACGTCATCACCCAAGCCCCGGCACGCCTGAATCGCAGCGAACTTGCGGTGCCGGGCAGCGCACCGCAAATGTTTGAAAAAGCAGCGCAATCTGATGCCGATGTGATCTTCCTTGATCTGGAAGATGCCGTCGCACCCGATGACAAGGCGCAGGCGCGAAAGAACATCATCAAGGCCCTGAACGAGATGGATTGGGGCAAGAAAACCATGTCGGTCCGAATCAATGGCCTCGACACGCATTACATGTATCGCGACGTTGTCGATGTCGTCGAACAGGCGGGCGAGCGGCTCGATCTCATCATGGTGCCGAAGGTTGGCACGGCGGCGGATGTCTATGCCGTCGACATGATGGTGACCCAGATCGAAGACGCCAAGGGCTACAAGAAACGAATCGGTTTTGAACACATCATCGAGACCGCCTTGGGCATGCAGAATGTGTCGGAAATCGCCGCCGCGTCGAAGCGCAATGAAAGCCTGCATTTCGGCGTGGCCGACTATGCCGCCTCGACCCGTGCGCGCACCACGATCATCGGGGGGGTGAACCCGGATTATTCTGTGCTGACCGACAAGCTCGACGATGGCAGCCGTCAGGTGCATTGGGGCGATATGTGGCACTATGCGCTGGCCCGCATGGTGGTCGCGGCGCGGGCGAATGGTCTGCGCCCGGTCGACGGGCCGTTCGGCGATTTTTCTGACCCCGACGGCTATCGCGCAGCCGCCAAACGCGCTGCGGTCTTGGGCTGCGAGGGCAAATGGGCGATCCACCCCAGCCAGATCGCGCTGGCGAACGAGGTGATGAGCCCGTCTGAGGCCGAAGTGACCCGCGCCCAGCGGATACTGGCGGCGATGGAACAGGCTGCCGCCGAAGGCAAAGGTGCGGTTTCCTTGGATGGTCGTCTGATCGACTATGCCTCGATCCGTCAAGCCGAAGTGCTGGTCCAAAAGGCCCGGCAGATTTCGGGGGCATGAATGAGCTTGCGCGGCAGGGCAAAGGAACTGTTTCAGGTCGCCTGCGAGGCGGCTGATCCGGGCATTGCCCTTTCGCGTGCCTTGCAAAGCCATCCTTTGCCGGTTCCCGGACCAGGAGGCAAACTGCGCATCGTTGCCATTGGCAAGGCGGCCGTGCCGATGGCCGAGGCGCTTTTGCCGCAACTCGCTGCGCCGTTTGAGGCGTTGGTGGTCACGAATTACGAAAATGCCCGGCCCGTGGCGGGGGCGATTGTCAATGCGGCGGGCCACCCGGTGCCCGATGAAAATGGCGAGATGGCCGCGATCGCGGTGGAGGCCTTGCTTTTGAGCGCCCGCCCTGCTGACCGGGTGATCGCGTTGATTTCGGGCGGCGGTTCAGCGCTGTTGCCCGCCCCGGTCGCCGGGGTGACTTTGGCCGAAAAGGCCGACGTCAGCCGCCTCCTTTTGGGCGCGGGCGTGGATATCTCGCAGTTGAATCTGGTGCGGCAGGGGCTGTCGCGGCTGAAGGGTGGGGGGCTATTGCAGGCCGCCCGGCCCGCGCCCGTGACCGCCTATATCCTGTCCGACGTGATCGGTGATGATCTGCGGGTCATCGCCTCGGGTCTGACGGTGGCGCCGGTCGGCAGCCGCCAAGATGCCTGCACCATATTGGAAACCTTGAATCTTTGGTCGCGCCTGCCTGAAACCGTTCGCGCAGCCTTGAAGCGTCCAGAGCCAACGCTGCCGCCGGTTCAGGCGACGAATGTGTTGATCGGGTCGAACCGGAAAAGCCTTGAGGCGGTGGTCGCCGCGGCGGCAACCGGGGCGCATATCCTGTCGGATGCCCTGACAGGGGACGTGGCGGATGCCGCCGCGCAGATTATCACGGCCGCGCAACAGGCCAGCGGCCATACGTTGGTTTTTGGCGGCGAAACCACAGTCAAATTGCGCGGCAAGGGTGTTGGTGGGCGCAATCAGGAGCTTGCGCTGCGCGTGGCAATGGGGATGCCGGATCTTGGGCGGCCTTGGGTGTTCCTGTCGGGCGGCACCGATGGCCGCGATGGACCGACCGAGGCGGCGGGTGGCCTTGTCGATGCCGGAACCACGGGGCGCATCCGGGCCGCCGGTGGCGATATCGACGCGCTTTTGGCCAATAATGATAGTAACCGGGCGTTGGCGCTGGCGGGCGACCTCTTGGTGACGGGGGCCACCGGCACCAATGTGGCGGATGTGCAGATCCTGCTGTTGGGGCCGCGTTAACGCTGCGCCAAAAGCCAGTCGCGCACCCGCGCAGCCTCGCCCGACAGCCGCGCCTCTCGCGGCCAGATCACGTGGAAATCCTTGCCTGTGGTCAGGCGCTGATCTGACAGTCGCACCAAGACACCCTTTTCCACCAGCCCGCCAATCAGGTGATGCCACCCCAAGGCCACGCCTTGGCCTTCGATCATCGCCTGCACCACCAGCACATAATCGTTGATGGACAGGCCCTTTGGCACCTGCCTGCGCGCGATGCCTGCGGCGGCGAACCAATCGGCCCAAGTGGTGGCAGACCGGAAGGGTTCTTCCAGATGGATCAGTTTCAGCCCGAGAAGGTCGGCAGGTTTGGCGGGTTTCGGCTGCTTTCCAAGATAGCCCGCACTACAGACCGGATAGATTTCTTCGGCCGCCAGAACCGCGCTGTCATAATGTGGCCAGTCGCCGGGAAAGCCACCCCGCACGCCCAAGGGGATACCTTCGCCCACCAGATCCAGATCGCGGTCCGAGGTTTGGATGCGCAGATCGACATCGGGCAGTGCTGCGCGGAATTCTTCCATCCGCGGCACCATCCAATAGGCGGCAAAGGCGGTGGAGCAGGCCAGCGTCACATGGCTGCCCGTGGCCACCGCGCGCAGGCTTTGGGCCGAACGTTGGATATGCGAGAGGCCAATCGTCACATCGGCATGAAAGCGTTGCCCGGCCTCGGTCAACCGGACCCGGCGGTATTCGCGCAGGAAAAGCGCGCTGCCGATCTGATCCTCAAGCTTTGCGATGGCATAGCTGACGGCGGCCTGTGACATCCGCAACTCGCGCCCGGCACCGGAAAAACTGGAAAGCCGCCCTGCCGCCTCAAAGACGACAAGGCTGCCAAGCGAAGGCAAAAGGTGACGCAAGGTATCCATAATCTCACCTTATCAAATCAATGAAATTTTTCCAGCGTTACAGGGCCACCCAGACGGCATATTTTTGCGACAAGTTGAAAAGGGGATCACCATGGCAGACGGCGACGCACTGAATCCGGAAAAGCGCGTGCGCGGTGGGCGCAATGCCCGGCGCGAAGAACGCTCCAAGGGTTCGGCGGTGCATCGCCCCTATATCGTGCGCGGTATCCCGACCTATGACATTCTGTCAGAAGAAAGCCTGATCCGCATCGAACAGACCGCAGACCGCATTTTGGCCGAGATCGGCATTGAACTGCGCGAAGATCACGAGGCGATGCGGCTTTACAAGGCTGCGGGCGCGGATGTCACCGAACAGACGGCGGGCATCTGGCGCGTGCGGTTTGAGCCCGGCATGGTGCGCGAGATTTTGAAAACCGCCCCGGCAGAGTTCACCCAGCACGCCCGCAATCCGGCCAATAATGTGCAGATCGGTGGCAAGAACGTGGTTTTCGCCCCGTCCTATGGCAGCCCCTTCGTGATGGATTTGGATCGCGGCCGCCGCTACGGCACGATCGAGGATTTCCAGAACTTTGTGAAACTGTCGCAGGCCTCGCCTTGGCTGCACCACTCGGGCGGGACGGTGTGCGAACCCACCGACGTGCCGGTGAACAAGCGCCATATGGATATGGTTTATGCTCACATCCGCTATTCCGACCGGGCCTATCTGGGTTCGATCACCGCGCCGGAACGGGCCGAGGATAGTGTCGAGATGTCGCGCATCCTGTTCGGCGCGGATTTCGTTGACCAAAACTGCGTGGTGATGGGCAATTTCAACACCACCTCGCCCTTGGTTCTGGATGGGGTTACGGCGGCAGGGATTCGGGCCTATGCCGGGGCGAACCAAGGCTCCATCCACCTGCCGTTCCTCTTGGGCGGTGCCGTGGCCCCGCTGACGATTGCCGGAATGGTGGCGCAGGGGTTGGCGGAATCGATGTCGTCCTGCGCGCTGGCGCAATTGGTGCGCCCCGGTGCGCCGACGATTTTGGCAAGCTTCTTCTCGTCGATGAGCCTGAAGACTGGCTCGCCCACCTTTGGCACGCCAGAGCCGGCAATCGGGTCTTTGGTCATGGGCCAGCTGGCCCGCCGCCTGAACATGCCCTTGCGCTGCGCAGGCAACTTCAGCACCTCAAAGCTGCCCGACGGGCAAGCGATGCAACAATCCATGATGTCGATGATGTCGGCGGTGCAGGGCGGGGCCAACTATGTGCTGCACTCGGCAGGGTTCCTTGATGGCCTTTTGTCGATGTCTTACGAAAAGCATGTGATGGACACCGACATGTGCGGCGCGCTGCATGCCTATATGGACGGTATGGCGGTGGATGATGATGCGCTGGCCTTTGACGCACTGAACGAACTTGGGCCGGGCCAGCATCTGTTCTCGACCCAGCACACGCTGCGCCATTATGAGACCGCCTATTGGGACTCGGCACTGGATGACAACCAGCCGTGGGAAACCTGGGACGAACAGGGCGGCATCGACAGCGCAAAACGCGCCAATGCGCGCTGGAAAAAGACCTTGGCCGAGTTTGAAGCCCCGCCGATTGATGCGGGTATCGACGAGGCGCTGCAAGACTTCATGGCGCGGCGCAAAGGTGCCGTGCAGGACATGTGGTACTAACTAACCTCTAATCCCGCTTGAAAAATCGCAGAGGGACGCCTTGCCGGGATGCCGGCAAGGCGGCGGGGATCTGCGGCCTGATTTCTGAAAATTTGGGAGGAAATGCGATGGGCACCGATCTGGTGGCGCGTCTAGATGACAAATTGCGTGCGAAACGGGAAAGCTTCGACCGAATTCCGGTTGTGGATGTGGCCCCTTTGCTGGACGGCAGCGACAAGCAGGGCGTGGCCCGGCAGATCCGTTGGGCGCTGTCGAATGCGGGGTTCATGTATGTGAAGAACCACGGCATTGATCAGGGCTTTGTGGATCAGACCTTTGATGTCACGCGGGCGTTTTTCGATCTGCCGATGGAGCAGAAAATGGCGCTGCATGTGTCGAAATCGGATGTGGCCTTGCGTGGTTACATCGAACCCTTTGGCGAGAATACCGATCCCGGCAAAACCCGTGATCTGAAAGAATGTTTCGACATCGGGCCGGAACGCGCGCGGCTGGAAGGCCCGTTCTTTGGCCCGAACCAGTGGCCCGCTGGTTTCCCCGAGTTTCAGCAAATGGTCTACGGCTATCACCAAAAGATGGTGACGCTGTCCAAGCAGCTTCTGCGCGGCATCGCCCTGTCGCTGGACCTGCCAGAGACCCATTTCGAGGCGCTGATGAAAGACCCGATCAGCATCCAGCGCCTGCTGCATTATCCGCCGCAGAACGGCCACGTGTCCGAAGACATCATCGGCATCGGCGCGCATACCGACTATGGCAATCTGACCATTCTGGCACAGGATGATGTGGGCGGTTTGCAGGTGATGAACCGCGATGGCGACTGGATCGAAGGCACGCCGATCCGCGGCTGTTTCGTCATCAACATCGGCGATCTGATCCAGAAGCTGACCAACGATGTCTATCTCGCCAATATGCACCGCGTGGTGAACACCTCGGGCCGGGAACGCTATTCGATTCCCTTCTTTATCGACGCCGATTTCGATGCGGTTATCGCGCCCTTGCCGTCCTGTGTGTCAGATGCAAACCCGCAGCGCTATCAGCCGGTCACCTGTGGGGCGCATAAGTTCGGTCGCTTCAAGGCCAGCTATGCCCATCTGAAAGAACTGGCCTAAGGCCTATCCCTCGTCGTGCAAAAGCATCAAAAGCGCCAAAATCGTCAGCGCCACGCCGCCTAGCACCAATGCGGGCGGCGGGGTGCGCCCCAAGGCGATTTCCCACAAGATCACCCAAGAGGGCACAAGGTAGGTGTAGGCCATGACCTTGGCCGAAGGCAGACGCAAGGTGGCGTATTGCAGCAAGACAAAGGTCATCGAACTGGCCGCGACAGACACATAGATCAGACAGATCCAGACGATGGCGGGCAGGGCTGCCCAGTCGGTCGCCAGCACATCGCGCCAGCCCCACAAAAGCAAAAGCAAAAATCCGGCAACCATCATGCCGAAGGTGAAGACCACGGCAGGCTCGCCCCGGTTCAGCTTGCGCACCATCGGGGCATAGATGGCATGGGCCACACAGCCCCAGAAATACAGGATCTCGCCCTTGCCGATCTGGAATTTCAACAGCGCGGCAAGGTCGGCGCGGAAGATCACCCATAGCGCGCCCATGGCCCCGACCGTCAACGCAAAGGCCATGCGCGGGGTGGTGATCTGGCGCAAGAGAAGCCATCCGAACCCCGCCGCCATGATCGGCGTCAAGGTGAAGACGGCAGCGGTCGAAATCGCCTCGGCGGTTTGCAAGCCTTTGAACATCAGCACGAAATAGGCGGCCAGCAATCCGCCCAGCACCAAATAGCGCCAAGGGGCGACCCATGTGCTGCGGGGAATGCCCGTCGTGGCCAATGCTGCTGCACCAACCAGCGATCCGGCCAACGCAAACCGTAGAACTGTCAGCGCTGCGAGCGACACACAGGGCGCCGCCATGGCACCTAGACTGAACGACCCTGCGACCAGCGCCGAAAAGGCCAGCATGGCCAGATGACCCGCTTTGATCTCTTTGGCGCGCGACGGGTTTAGTTGCACGTCAAAACCCAGTCGGCGGCCGCGCGTTTCAGATGGGCGAGGAAGCTTTGCACCTTGAGCGTGCGATGCAGATCGACATGGGTGACAATCCACAAGGGCGCGGCCCATTCCGGCCTTGCGGGCATGACCTCTACCAGATCGGGATTTTCCTTGGCGAAATGCGTGTTGCAAAAGCCAAGCCCAAGGCCAGCCTTCAAGGCCTCTTGGTTGGCGGCGGGTTCGGTGATGCGAAAGGCAATCGCCTCGGTCGGAACCTTGTCGCGCAGCCAACGGTAAAACGGGGCGCGGTTTTCGGGGCTTTCGGGGCCAATGAAGCGGTGCTTGGGCAGATCGGCTTCCGAGGTGGGAAGGCCGTGCTTTTCAACATAGCTGCGCGCGGCGTAAAGGCCGTTCTGCATTGTCATCAGGGGCTGCACGACATTGTCGGGCTCCTGTGGGGCGGCCCCGGCGCGGATGGCCACATGGGCCTCGCCATAGTCCAGCCGGAACACCCGCATATCGGTCAGAAACCGGATCTTCACCGTGGGGAAATCGGCCATATAGGCGGCAAAGACGGGGGTCATCAGATCGGCGATGCCGGTGATGGCGGTCACCACCAACTCTCCGGTGACCGTTTCGCCCTGACCTTTGATGCGGCTGGCCAATTGACCGAATTGCTCTTCGGTGGTCTGGGCGACCAACAGAAGATCGCGCCCCGCCTCGGTCGGGGTATAGCCGCGCGCGTGGCGCTGAAAGAGCTTGGCCCCCAACCGCTTTTCCAAGGCGTCGATATGGCGAATGACCGTGGCGTGATGTACGCCCAAAACATCGGCCGCCCCTGAAACCGTGCCCAGTCGGGCCACCTGAAAGGCGGTGCGGATCTCGTCCCAGTTTTCCATGTGTAACGGCCTTGTTGTGCGTGGTTGCACAGAGGGAAGCCGCTTGCGGGCGGCGATGCAAGCGGGAAATGCGGGCTTGCGGCGTGGCAGGGCATTTGCGAAAGGGGCGATATTCCCCGTGGCCCCCCGAATTTTCATCATGCCTCTGTTGCGTCTTGTTGGTCTTTGTCTGGTTTTTGCTCAGCCCGCGCTGGCTGATACGCCGTGCCGCATCGGCGCCTACGTGCGGCCGATCTGGGTGTGATGCCCATGGTCAATGATGCCGATCGCGGCCCCGGTCTGGGTGCGTGGCACCTGCGCGGGGCTGGAAACCACGTGCGACGGTGTCACGGGTGACTGATTTTCCTGCTCCGCTTGACTCTGCGCACTATCACGCGTATCCGCGCATCTGAATTCCCCGGAGGCCTATGCTTCCGGTCCTTTGCCCTTTGCGAAGGATCGCCACCTGCCAGCGCGTTGCGCCCGCAGGTGCCGTTTCGCTTTGGGCTTGGGAATGACTGTCCGCCGCCCCATATGGGGCAAAACCGCGAAAAAGGGTGCGCTGATGTTTGAGAGCCTTTCCGAACGCCTTGGGTCCGTCTTTGATCGGCTGACCAAGGCTGGCGCGCTGTCCGAGGCAGATGTCGAAGCCGCCCTGCGCGAAGTGCGGACGGCGCTGTTGGAGGCTGACGTTTCGCTGCCCGTCGCGCGGGATTTCATCAAGGCGGTGAAGACCAAGGCCACCGGCCAAGCGGTGACCAAATCGGTCACGCCGGGCCAGCAGGTCGTCAAGATTGTTCATGATGAACTGGTGCGCGTGCTGGCGGGCGAAGGCGAGCCGGACGCCCTGAAGATCGACAACCCGCCCTCCGCCATTCTGATGGTGGGTTTGCAAGGCTCGGGGAAAACCACGACCACGGCCAAGCTCGCCAAGCGGTTGAAGGAAAAGAACGGCAAGAAGGTGCTGTTGGCGTCGCTCGACACCAACCGTCCGGCCGCGATGGAGCAGTTGGCCATTCTGGCGGGGCAGGTGGGCGTTGACAGCCTGCCGATCATCAAGGGCGAAACTGCGGTGCAGATCGCCAAGCGCGCCAAGACCCAAGCCACGCTTGGCGGCTATGATGTGCTGTTCCTTGATACCGCGGGCCGTCTGCACATCGACGAAGTGTTGATGGACGAAGTTCAGGCCGTGCGCGATATCGCCCAGCCGCGCGAGACGCTGTTGGTGGTTGACGGTCTGACAGGCCAAGACGCGGTGAACGTTGCGACCGAGTTTGACGGCAAGGTTGGCATTTCCGGCGTGGTCTTGACCCGGATGGACGGCGACGGCCGTGGCGGCGCTGCGCTGTCGATGCGGGCGGTGACGGGCAAGCCCATTCGTTTCGTCGGTCTTGGCGAAAAGATGGACGCCATCGAGACCTTTGAGGCGGAACGTGTCGCGGGCCGCATCCTTGGCATGGGCGACATCGTGGCGCTGGTTGAAAAGGCGCGCGAAACTTTTGAGGCGGAACAAGCCGAACGCATGGCCAAGCGCTTTGCCAAGGGTCTGTTCAACATGAACGACATGCGCAGCCAGTTGGAGCAGATGCTCAAGATGGGCGGCATGCAGGGGTTGATGGGCATGCTGCCGGGCATGGGCGGCATGGCGAAGAAGGCCGAGGAAGCCGGCTTCAACGACAAGATGCTGAAGCATCAAATCGCGCTTATCAATTCGATGACCAAGAAAGAGCGGGCCAACCCCGATCTGATGGCCGCCAGCCGCAAAAAGCGCGTCGCGGCAGGGGCGGGGCTGGATGTGGCTGATCTGAACAAGCTGTTGAAGCAGCACAAGCAGATGGCCGAGATGATGAAGAAGATGGGCAAGGGTGGCATGATGAAGCAGGCCATCAAGCAGATGATGGGCAAAGGCGGCATGCCGGATATGTCCAAAATGAGCCCGGCCGAGTTGGAAGCTGCTGCCAAAGGCATGAAAGAAGGCATGGGCATGGGCGGGGGCTTCCCCGGTCTGCCACGCGGTATGAGCCTGCCCTCCAGCCTGTCGGGGCTGATGAAGAAGAAATGATGCAAGCCGCCGCGCCCGCATTGGCTCATGTGCCCGTTCTGGAAACGGAACGGCTGCGCCTGCGCGGGCCGAAGCTGGCGGATTTTGAAACCTTTGCGACCTTTCTGCAATCGGACCGCGCCGCGTTTGTCGGGGGCAAGCAGCCCCGCGTGCAGGCTTGGCGTGCCTTTGGCCATCTGACCGGCCATTGGGTGCTGCGCGGCTTTTCGATGTTCATCATCGCTGACAAGACAACCGATGCCGCGCTGGGCATGGCGGGGCCGTGGTTCCCCGAAGGTTGGCCCGAGCCTGAAATCGGCTGGTCGATCTGGGATGCCGCTGCCGAAGGCAAAGGCGTGGCGCATGAGGCGGCAACAGCCGCGCGGGCTTGGGCCTATGACGCCTTGAGCTGGACCACGGCGATTTCGCTGATCGTCGATGGCAACGCCCGTTCCGAAGCCTTGGCCCGTCGCATGGGCTGCCAGTTCGAAGGCGAGTTCAGCCACGAAACCTTTGGCAAAAGCCGCATCTTCCGCCACCCTGCGAGGCCCGCATGACCGACGCCAGTTTTGACACCTCCGGCCGCGCCGCCGCAATCTTGAAAGAGCATCGCCAGTCCATCGACCGGCTGGATGCCATCTTGGTTTACACGCTGGCAGAGCGGTTCAAACACACCCAGGCCGTGGGGAAACTCAAGGCCGCGCACGATCTTCCCCCGTCCGATCCCACCCGCGAAGCGCGCCAGATCGAACGGCTGGAGAAACTGGCGGACGAGGCAAACCTTGATCCGGAATTCGCCAAGAAATTCCTGACCTTCATCATCTCTGAAGTCATCAGGCACCACGAGAAACTGCAAAAATAACCCATCCGGCGGGGTGATCCCGTCGCACGAAAACCCTGAAGGAGACTACCCATGGCTACCAAAATTCGTCTTGCACGCGGCGGTTCGAAAAAGCGTCCGTTCTACTCGATCGTTGTGACCGACAGCCGCATGCCGCGCGATGGCCGCTTCCTGGAAAAGCTGGGCACCTATAACCCGATGCTGGCCAAGGACGACGCCAACCGCGTTGTCATGAACGTTGACCGTGCCAAGGAACTGCTGGCCACCGGCGCCCAGCCGACCGACCGCGTTGCACGCTTCCTCGAAGCTGCTGGCGTTCTGGCCAAGAAGGTCCGTTCGAACCCGAAGACCGGCACCCCGGGCAAGGCAATGGCCGAGCGCGCCGCCAAGAAGGCCGCTCGCGCTGAAGCTCCGGCTGCTGAATAAGCTTGCTGTCGCTGATCCCAGGATTGGGACTGGTGCGCCGGTCCATCACGATCGCCCTTTGCGGGGCGTCGTTTTGGGCTGGTGTAAAGTTCGCCGAGTCCGGGCAGGCTGCGGCCTGTCTGGGCGCCGGCGGGCAGATTGACCCGCACGGGGTCTGCATGCGTGAGGGGGCTGCACCATGACCACAGAGCGTATCTGTGTCGGCGTAATCGGCGGCGCCTTTGGCGTGACCGGCGAAGTGCGCTTGAAGTCCTTTTGTGCCGAGCCTTCGGCGATTGCCGATTATGGCCCCTTGTTCACGGCCGACGGCAACCACAGCTTTACAATCAAACTGACGCGCCCGGTGTCGGGCGGGCTTGGCGCACGCTTGTCTGGCGTCAAGACCAAGGAAGAGGCCGACGCGTTGCGTGGCACCGAATTGTTTGTTGATCGTGCGAAGTTGCCCACCTTGCCCGACGATGAGTTCTACCATTCCGATCTGATCGGCCTTGAGGCAATGGATACGGGTGGTGTGTCCTTGGGCCGGGTGATTGCCGTGCATAACCATGGCGCGGGCGATATTCTGGAAATCAATGGGGCAGGGCGCAAAACTGCGCTGATGCTGCCCTTTACCTTGGCCGCTGTGCCGACGGTCGACCTTGCCGCCCGGCGGGTCATCGTCGATCTGCCAGAAGGTCTGGACTGAACGCCCCCCGTTCAGAACGTACTGCCCTTTTCGTAGCGGGCAAGCCCCGTTATGAACCCAGCCGAACCCGCCCAAGAGGTCCGCGCATGTCCGATCCCATCGAGCCAACCCCGCCTGCCCGCAAGTCGCATGGACGTTTGCAAATTTCGGCCAGTCTGAAACCACGGGTCTTGATGGAAGAGCCGATGCTTCTGAAAGGGGCTTGGGTGGCCAAGATCATCACCCTCTTCCCCGATGCCTTTCCCGGCACGCTGGGGCTTTCCCTGACCGGCAAGGCGCTGGAGATGGGGCGTTGGCGGCTGGAGGCGCTGGATCTGCGCAGCTTTGGCATCGGCAAGCATCGCAATGTCGATGACACCCCTGCTGGCGGTGGGGCGGGCATGGTCTTGCGCGCCGATGTGGTGGATGCGGCGCTGCGGGTGGCGTCAGACGGCACGCCGCGCGACCGGGTGCGTTGGCCGGTGGTCTATCTGTCACCGCGCGGCAAACCTTTCACCCAAGCGATGGCGCGGGACTGGGCGGGCGCTGACGGCATCACCCTGTTGTGCGGCCGTTTTGAGGGCGTTGATC
>JACCDN010659764.1_pt1 | contig 15790 bp, 11 predicted proteins | sample 7441691 | NCBI WGS metagenome assembly JACCDN01 (sample SAMN15323439, study PRJNA562643) | freshwater metagenome | isolation source: river surface water | place: USA:Blue River Watershed | collected 2017-08-16
ATAGCTCGCCTGACCCTTCTCCGCCAATACCTTCGTTATCGCCGCCGTCAAGGACGTCTTCCCATGATCAACGTGCCCTATCGTCCCTATATTGCAATGCGGCTTCGTCCGCTCAAATTTCGTTTTCGTCATCGTTCCCTCTCAAATTTCTAAAAGCCAATCTTCCTAAGCTTTTTTTGTTATTCCTTAACTTGATTTTGCCCGTATTTCATCGGCAACATGCTGTGGCACCTGTTCATAATGATCAAATTGCATCGTAAACTGACCCCGACCTTGGGACATGGAGCGTAAGGTATTAACATACCCAAACATGTTTGCCAAAGGAACCTTGGCCATAATAACACGCGCATTTGCCCGTTGATCCATGCCTGTAACTTGGCCACGGCGACTATTCAAGTCACCAATAACATCTCCCATATACTCTTCTGGCGTTACAACCTCAACCTTCATGATGGGTTCCAAGAGCTTAGGAGCACATTTAGCAATTCCCTCCCTAAATGCCGCCCGGGCAGCAATTTCGAATGCAAGCGCACTGGAGTCAACGTCATGATAACTTCCGTCGTATAAAATTGCTTTAAAATCAATAACAGGGAACCCTGCTAAAATCCCAGTATCTAGCGATGACTGTAATCCTTTTATGACCCCTGGGATATATTCTTTTGGAATGGCTCCCCCAACGATCTCATTCTCAAAAACAAAACCGCATCCTGGCTCAAGGGGCTGAAACTTAAGTTTGACCCGCGCAAATTGACCCGAACCTCCAGATTGTTTTTTATGGGTATAATCTATGTCTCCAACCTTTGTAATTGTTTCCCGGTAAGCGACTTGAGGAGCACCAATATTGGCTTCGACCTTAAACTCCCGCTTCATGCGATCCACAATAATTTCCAGATGCAGCTCACCCATTCCTTTAATAATTGTCTGTCCAGATTCATTATCTGAACTCACCCGGAAAGAGGGATCTTCACTGGCAAGCCGAGCCAGCGCAATACCCATTTTCTCTTGATCTGCTTTTGTCTTCGGCTCAACGGCAATTTCTATCACTGGATCAGGAAATTCCATCTTTTCCAAAATAATGGGATGCGAAGGATCACATAAAGTATCGCCCGTTGTCGTATTCTTCAAACCGCATAAGGCAACAATGTCACCAGCCCGCATTTCCTTAATATCTTCCCGGCTGTTCGCATGCATCAGCAACATGCGGCCGGTGCGTTCCCGTTCATCCTTTGTGGAATTCAAAATATAACTACTCGTCCCTAAGGTGCCTGAATAGACACGGACGAATGTTAATGTTCCAACAAAGGGATCCGTCATAATCTTAAACGCAAGGGCAGAAAACGGCGCCGTGTCTTCGGCTTTTCGAACAACTTCCTCTTCCGTATTTTGTAAAACTCCCGTTACGGAAGAAATATCTTCAGGAGAGGGCAAATAGTCAACCACGCAATCCAAGAGCGGTTGAACGCCCTTATTTTTAAAAGCGCTCCCACACATGACGGGAACAAATGAACCGTGCAAAACACCCTTTCGGATACAAGCTTTCAATACCTCAACAGATGGATCTTCGCCATTCAAATATTTTTCTAAAGCGCTATCATCTACTTCAACGGCCATTTCAACCAATTGAGCATGATATTTTTGAGCAGATTCTTTCATATTCTCAGGGATTTCAACGATGTCAAACTTGGCCCCAAGCGTTTCATCATGCCAAATAACGGCGTTCATACTAACCAAATCGACAATACCAACAAATTCACTTTCAGAGCCAATCGGTAATTGAATGACTAAAGGACGCGCCCCTAACCGGTCAACAATCATCTCTACACAACGATAGAAATTGGCACCTGTACGATCCATTTTATTGACGAAGCAAATTCGAGGCACATGATATTTATCAGCTTGACGCCACACTGTTTCTGATTGCGGCTCAACACCTGCTACGCCATCAAAAACGGCAACTGCGCCATCAAGAACACGTAAAGACCGTTCAACTTCAATCGTAAAATCAACGTGGCCAGGGGTATCAATGATATTAATTCTATGATTGTTCCAAAAACAGGTTGTAGCTGCAGATGTAATCGTGATGCCACGCTCTTGTTCTTGTTCCATCCAATCCATGACGGCCGTGCCTTCATGAACTTCACCGATCTTATAAGAGCGACCTGTATAATAAAGAATACGCTCCGTCGTTGTTGTTTTACCAGCATCAATATGAGCCATAATCCCAATATTACGATACTGGCCAAGGGGGGTTGTTCTCGACATTATTCTCCCCTACCAACGATAGTGCGAGAATGCACGATTAGCTTCTGCCATTTTATGGGTATCTTCACGCTTTTTAACGGATGTCCCTCGATTGTTGGCAGCATCGGAAAGTTCAGCTGATAAACGATCAACCATTGTCTTTTCAGATCTCTTACGCGCGCCTCCAATCAACCACCGTATGGCCAATGCCTGCGAGCGCTCAGAGCGCACCTCCGTTGGCACCTGATAAGTTGCGCCTCCAACGCGCCGTGACCTCACTTCAACAGCGGGCTTCACGTTTTCCAAAGCATCATGAAACAGGTCGATGGCATTCTTGCCTCCCCGGCCTTGCATTTTTTCAAGGGCTTCATAAACAATGCGCTCTGCTGTGGATTTTTTTCCTTTAGTCATAATGCTATTAATAAATTTTGCCAGAATGAAGTCCCCGAACTTTGGGTCCGGAAGGATTTTTTTCTTTTCAGCCGCGTGACGACGTGACATTGAATTCCCTCTTAACTAAATCTTATTTAGGACGCTTAGCGCCATACTTTGAACGAGACTGACGGCGATCTTTTACCCCTTGCGTATCAAGAGCGCCTCGAATGATATGATATCTTACGCCCGGCAAGTCCTTTACACGGCCCCCTCTTATCAAAATGACAGAGTGCTCTTGTAAATTATGACCCTCTCCAGGAATATATCCTGTAACTTCATATCCGTTCGTTAACCGAATACGGGCAACTTTACGCAAAGCGGAGTTTGGTTTTTTCGGCGTTGTCGTAAAAACACGCGTACAAACACCACGCTTTTGAGGACATGCCTCCAATGCAGGCACCTTATTTCGGACCCCTTTGGGGGACCGGGGTTTACGAATCAATTGATTAATTGTAGGCATGAGCCTAATCCTTCTTTTCTTTTATGAACATACAACAATAATTGAGTTACCAGATTAAATAGCTTGTTATCCACGCCCAACCATTAGGATAATAGCCACGCTATTTAAATAAGTCAATGGGTTCTTGACTTCAATCCCTTAAAAATCTTACGTAATTTTTGGTTGTTCCTCTGGTTGCTCTCTTTGCGGATTCAAAAATTCTGGCTCACTATGTGCAGGAACCGTGACGAAACGATCCCGTTCTGCCGCAAGCTTACGTAACCTATGCACCATGCTCCCTGTCCCTGCAGGAACCAGACGGCCCACAATGACATTCTCCTTCAATCCGACAAGTCCGTCAACCTTGCCAGAAACTGCTGCTTCGGTCAAGACCCTTGTGGTCTCCTGGAATGAAGCAGCTGCAAAAAATGACTTTGTTTGCAAGGAAGCCTTTGTAATCCCTTGCAAAATAGGTATCCCTGTTGCTGCTTTTAATCCCTTTTTTAAAGCCTCTTTGTTCGCATGGTCAAACTCACTGCGATCAACTTGCTCACCCCGAATGAGTATTGTCTCCCCGGGATCCGTAACTTCATATTTTTGCAGCATTTGGCGTGCAATAACTTCGATATGTTTATCATTAATGCGAACACCTTGCAAACGATAAACTTGCTGAATCTCACTCACAAGATAAGTCGCAAGGGCCTCAATTCCCAAAATTCGTAAGATATCATGTGGGACAGGGCTTCCATCAACAAGCAAATCACCCCGTTTAACATAATCACCTTCATGCGCTGTGATATGGCGACCTTTTGGTATCAAGTATTCCATTGGCTGAAGGGTTTCATCTGTTGGAATAACCAGAATTCGTCGTTTTGCTTTATAATCCTTTCCATATTCGACACGGCCATCAAATTCAGCTATGATAGCTGCATCTTTTGGATGACGCGCCTCAACAAGCTCAGAAACACGTGGTAACCCGCCTGTAATATCTCTGGTTTTCGTCTTTTCCTGAGGGATACGGGCCAGGATATCACCAGCACGAACCTTTACGCTATTGTCCGTAGATAGAATCGAATCAACCGTTAGAAAGTAGCGAGCTTCCATGCCATTGGGTAAAATAACCGGGTTACCATCTTTGTCCCGAATACTCAGCATAGGTCGCAGGTCACTCCCTCGTGCCTGCTGTTTCCAGTCAACAACCACACGATTTGAAATGCCGGTTGACTCATCAACAATTTCGCGAATGGAAATGCCTTCTACCAAATCGACAAAATGAACAATACCATCACGTTCCGTAATAACCGGAATGGTGTACGGATCCCACTCAACCAACCGTTGTCCTGGCTTAACCTTTTGGCCTTCATCAACAAGGATACGGGATCCGTAAGGAATCCGATGGCGGAATTTTTCACGGTCTTGGTCATCGACAAGAACAATTTCACTATTACGCGCTAATACAATATTTGCCCCACTTCCATTTTTAACAATGTTCTTGTTTCGAATAGTAACTGTCGCATGATAGGACGCTTCAAGGCTGGATTGTTCTGCGCCACGTTGCGCTGTTCCTCCAATATGGAAAGTACGCATTGTCAATTGTGTTCCTGGCTCCCCAATAGACTGCGCAGCAATAACGCCAACAGCTTCTCCCTGGTTGACAAGCTTGCCCCGCGCCAAATCACGGCCGTAACATTTTGCGCAAATGCCAAAATCCGTTTCACAAGTTAAAACAGACCGGATCATAACAGAATCGATGCCCGCCGCCTCAATGGCTTCAATATCCGCTTCAGATATTAATTGAGCAGCCTGAACAATGGTATCACCTGTCATGGGGTTCATAACGTCAATCGCCGCGCTACGGCCTAAAATTCGATCTGACAGAGAGGCAATCGTATCTCCTCCTTCGATCACAGCGCTTAAGACGATGCCGCGTGTTGTTCCACAATCTGTTTCCGTAATGATACAATCTTGAGCGACATCGACAAGACGACGCGTCAAATAACCGGAGTTAGCTGTCTTTAAGGCCGTATCAGACAACCCCTTACGGGCGCCATGAGTGGAGCTGAAATATTCTAAGACGGTCAACCCTTCCTTGAAATTTGAAATAATAGGCGTTTCAATAATGTCACCAGATGGCCTTGTCATTAAACCCCGCATACCAGCCAATTGTTTCATTTGAGCGACTGAACCCCGGGCCCCAGAATGAGCCATCATATAAACGGCATTCACAGGTTCTCCCGCGCGTGTTTTAGAAATAGCTTTCATCATGGCTTCCGCAACTTTGTCTGTACACTGCGACCAGGCATCAACGACTTTGTTGTATTTTTCACCTTGCGTGATCAAACCATCTGCATATTGCTGTTCAAATTCTGCAACCATAGTTTTTGTTTGAGAGATGAGTTTTGCCTTCTCTGGCGGAATGACAAGGTCATCCTTACCAAAAGAAATTCCGCCTTTCGTCGCATAAGTGAACCCCATATTCATAATCCGGTCAACAAAAACGACTGTATCTTTTTGACCACAATGGCGGTAAACAATATCAACGAGATTGCCAATTTCTTTTGAAGTTAACTCTTGATTGACAAGGTTAAACCCAATTTTTGGGTGTTTGGGCAGCAATTCCCCAAAAAGCATACGACCTGGCGTCGTTTCCACACGTTTAATAATAGATGTTCCATCTTCTTGAATAACATAGATCCGGGCATTAATCTTTGTATGGAGATGAACAATCTTTTCCAGCAGCGCATGTTCAATTTCCAGGATTGAGCCAAAAGTCATCCCTTCGCCTGGCTGTCCCTCAGCCATTAATGTCAAATAATACAAACCAAGAACAATATCTTTTGAAGGAACAATAATAGGGCGTCCGTTTGCCGGACTCAAAATATTGTTCGTTGACATCATTAAGACACGCGCTTCCAATTGAGCTTCTAGAGACAAGGGGATATGCACAGCCATTTGGTCACCATCAAAGTCTGCGTTAAAAGCAGCGCAAACCAGGGGGTGGAGCTGGATCGCCTTTCCTTCAACCAACATAGGTTCAAATGCTTGAATGCCTAAACGGTGCAATGTTGGCGCCCGGTTTAGCAGAATAGGGTGCTCCCGAATAACTTCTTCCAGAACATCCCAAACTTCCGGGCGTTCCTTTTCAACCATCCGCTTTGCCGCTTTCAAAGTATTTGCCAGGCCATATCGCTCTAAACGCGCATAAATAAATGGTTTAAACAATTCCAACGCCATTTTCTTTGGCAACCCGCACTGATACAACTTTAATTCTGGCCCGACCACAATCACAGACCGACCCGAATAATCGACACGCTTGCCCAAAAGATTTTGACGGAAACGGCCCTGCTTACCCTTCAACATATCTGCCAAGGACTTTAAAGGGCGCTTGTTCGCGCCAGAAATCGCACGGCCCCGGCGACCGTTATCAAATAAAGCATCGACAGATTCTTGCAACATACGCTTTTCATTTCGGACAATAATGTCAGGGGCGCGTAATTCAATCAGGCGCTTCAATCGATTATTACGGTTGATCACACGCCGGTAAAGATCGTTCAAGTCGCTTGTTGCAAAACGACCACCATCCAAGGGTACCAAAGGACGAAGCTCAGGAGGAATAACAGGTATGACATCCAGAATCAGGCTATCAGGACGCGTATGAGACTCCAAGAATGCATCAACAAGCTTTAAACGCTTAACAAGCTTTTTACGGCGTATTTCAGACGTTGTATCAACCATTTCAAGACGAAGCTTTTCTTGCTCTTGCTCCAAATTAATGGCGGACAGCATGCTTTTAAGGGCTTCAGCGCCAATACCAGCGGTAAAAGCATCTTCCCCATATTCATCTTGCGTGCGCATAAACTCATCTTCAGAAATCAATTGGCCTTTTTTCAGATGAGTGATCCCGGGATCCATAACGATATAATTTTCAAAGTAGAGGACGCGCTCCAAGTCTTTAAGAGATAAATCAATCAATAAACCAATGCGGCTTGGTAATGATTTAGTAAACCAAATGTGCGCCACAGGAGAAGCCAACTCGATATGCCCCATGCGGTCACGCCGCACCTTGCTCAAGGTAACCTCAACACCACACTTTTCACAAACAACGCCACGATATTTCATCCGCTTATATTTTCCGCATAAGCATTCATAGTCCTTAATCGGACCAAAAATACGGGCGCAGAACAAGCCATCCCTCTCCGGCTTAAATGTGCGGTAATTAATTGTCTCTGGCTTTTTTACTTCGCCGTAAGACCAAGAACGTATCCGATCGCTACTCGCAATCGAGATGCGAATCGCATCAAAGCCGGGCACAACTTCAACGGCTTCCATAACTTTACGTAAAGCATTCATGGCTTATCTAACCCCATCCATCAAGTTATATTTGTTGCTCAAAAGAAACGTTAAGCCCCAAAGACCGCAATTCCTTAACAAGAACGTTAAAGGACTCAGGTACGCCTGCTTCCATATTATCGTCCCCTCTCACAATAGCCTCATAAGCCTTTGTACGTCCGGTTACATCATCTGACTTAACCGTCAGCATTTCTTGTAATGTAAAGGCAGCTCCATAAGCTTCCAAAGCCCATACTTCCATTTCTCCAAATCGCTGGCCACCAAACTGGGCTTTTCCGCCCAATGGTTGCTGAGTCACCAAGCTGTACGGACCAATTGAGCGCGCGTGAATCTTATCGTCAACTAAGTGATGGAGTTTCAACATATAAATATATCCAACTGTCACCTTACGATCAAAAAGCTCACCTGTTCGTCCATCATATAACGCCACCTGACCACTACTATCCAGCCCTGATGCTTTTAATGCATCAACAATATCAGCAGCGCGCGCACCATCAAAGACAGGCGTTGCAATCGGAACCCCTTTACGTAGATTATGCGCCATTTCAAGTAGTTCATTGTCTGACATTGACTTGAGGTCAGCCTGGTCTTCAGGACGGACATAGATGTTTTTCAACGCCCCGCGCACTTCAGAAATCGTTGATTCATTTTTGCGGTACTGCTCCAGCATATGGTTGACTTGCCGACCTAGCCCTGCTGCCGCCCCGCCTAAGTGGGTTTCCAGAATCTGCCCTACATTCATACGAGATGGCAAGCCAAGCGGATTGAGAATAATGTCAAGCGGTGTACCGTCTTCTAAATAGGGCATGTCTTCTAAAGGCAAAATTCGCGATACAACGCCTTTGTTACCATGGCGCCCAGCCATCTTATCTCCAGGTTGAATTTTACGTTTTACAGCAATAAAGACTTTAACCATCTTAAGGACCCCGGGCGATAATTCATCACCCCGGCGTAGCTTATCAACTTTATTTTCAAACCAATCCTGGAGACGGGTAACATTTTGATCAATTTGCTGGTTGATTGCCTCAATGTCGGCCATAACGACGTCATCTTTAACTGTAATTTGCCGCCACTGACCTTTTGTAAACTCACCCAAGAGGGTTTCTGTAATTTTAGAACCAGTTTTGATTCCTTTTGGTCCACTGACAACCTTCTGATCAAGAAGCCTTTCTTTCAAATTCTGATAAAAACTTCTTTCCAAAATAATACGTTCAGCATCACGGTCTTTTGCAAGGCGATCAATTTCAGCGCGTTCAATAGCTAAAGCCCGCTCGTCTTTATCAATGCCCCGGCGTGAGAAAACACGAACCTCAACAACAGTTCCTGTAACCCCTGGCGGAACACGTAAAGAGGTATCCCGAACATCAGAAGCTTTCTCCCCGAAAATAGCCCGAAGAAGTTTTTCTTCCGGTGTCATCGGGGCTTCACCTTTTGGGGTCACCTTACCAACTAATATGTCACCCGGGTTAACTTCCGCACCAATATAAACAATGCCTGCTTCATCCAGGTTTCTGAGTCCTTCCTCACCTACATTGGGAATATCACGCGTAATTTCCTCATTCCCCAGCTTCGTATCACGGCTCATCGCCTCAAATTCTTCAATATGAATGGAAGTAAAAACGTCGTCTTGAGCAATTCTTTGGGACAACAAAATTGAATCTTCAAAGTTATAGCCCTGCCAGGACATAAAGCCAACAAGAACATTTTGGCCCAAAGCTAATTCACCAAGCTCTGTTGCTGGCCCATCAGCAATAATATCACCTTTTTTAATAATATCACCCTTTTTAACAAGGGGCCGTTGATTAATGCAGGTACTCATGTTTGATCGTTGGTATTTTTGTAAATTATAGATATCCACGCCTGCCGCTGAGTCTTTAATTTCGTCCTTTTCAGTCACTCTTATAACAATTCGCAGCCCATCAACCGAATCCACGACGCCGGATCGTTTCGCAATAACGCTAGACCCTGAATCACGAGCAACGATATGTTCCATACCGGTTCCTACAAGCGGGGCTTCTGCCCGAATCAAGGGAACAGCTTGCCGTTGCATGTTAGACCCCATAAGCGCCCGGTTTGCGTCATCGTTTTCCAAAAAAGGAATTAAGGAGGCCGCAACAGACACCAATTGCTTGGGTGAAACGTCTATTAAGCCGACTTCATCTTTGTGAACGATACTCAATTCACCAGTTCGGCGACAGGTTACGTATTCATCTTTTATCGTACCATCCGCATCCACTTCAATATTAGCCTGAGCAATTGTATACCGCCCTTCTTCCATGGCTGTCAGATAGACAACTTCTTCCGATACTTTTCCGTTGGAAACTTTACGATACGGGCTTTCAATAAATCCATACTGGTTGACCCGCGCATAAGTTGCCAAGGAATTAATAAGCCCAATATTTGGTCCTTCTGGCGTCTCAATGGGACATATACGCCCATAGTGTGTGGGGTGAACGTCACGGACCTCAAATCCAGCTCGCTCCCGTGACAAGCCACCAGGACCCAAAGCAGATAACCGGCGCTTATGCGTAATTTCTGAAAGAGGGTTTGTTTGATCCATAAACTGGGACAATTGAGAAGAACCAAAAAACTCCCTCACAACAGCAGCAGCAGGCTTTGCATTAATTAAGTCATGAGGCATAACTGTATCAATATCAACCGTACTCATCCGGTCCCGAATGGTACGTTCCATGCGTGACAAGCCAAGGCGGTATTGATTTTCTAACAGCTCACCCACAGACCGGACGCGCCGGTTGCCAAGATTATCAATATCATCAATTTCCCCACGGCCATCTTTAAGCTCAAGCAATGTTTTCAAAATAACAAGGATGTCTTCTTTACGTAAAGTCCGTAAAGTATCCGGGGTCTTTAACCCAAGACGCGCATTCATTTTTACGCGGCCAACAGCCGACAGATCATACCGCTCCGGATCAAAAAATAATCCTTTAAAAAGGTTTTCAGCGCCTTCCAAGGTTGGCGGTTCGCCAGGACGCAGAACGCGATATAACTCAAGCAATGCATCTTCGCGGTTATTGCTTCGATCTGCCATTAATGTATTACGTAAATAGGGACCAACATTGACATGGTCGATATGCAGGACAGGTATGTCCTTTACTTTCAAATCCGTCAAAATTTCTAAAGTAGCAGCCGTGATCTCATCACCAGCCTCAATATAGATTTCACCCGTCTCTTCATTAATGTACTCTTTGGCAATATGAAGGCCAATCAATTCCTCAGAATCAACTTGAACTTCCATCAACCCATCCGTTGCAAACTTCTTCACCAAGCGTGGCGTTAATTTTGTACCAGCTTCAGCAACAACCTGTCCCGTTTTTGCATCTATCAAATCACGCAGCAGCTTAATTCCCTTCCAGCGATTTGCATTAAAAGGTGTTTGCCAAACTTTTTTATTTTTTTTGTAAGGAATAACTTCATAAAAATAATTCAAAATTTCTTCTTTAGACATCCCCGAAATAAGGCTAGAGGGCAATGTTTCTCCTTTTGCCGCATAGTCTTCTCGGTATTTTTCTGTCTCAGCGCTATCCAGCGCCATCAAAAAGACGGTTACGGGAACTTTGCGACGACGGTCAATCCGAACATGCATTAAGTCCTTGGGGTCAAACTCAAAATCAAGCCAAGACCCGCGGTAAGGAACAACACGGGCTGCAAATAAATACTTTCCGGAAGAATGCGCTTTTCCTTTATCATGATCAAAAAACACGCCAGGGCTACGATGCATCTGGGAAACAATGACCCGCTCAATGCCATTTACAATAAAAGTACCGCTATCTGTCATGAGGGGCATATCCCCCATATATACATCTTGCTCTTTAATATCACGAATTGAACGCGCGCCTGTATCTTCATCCGTCTCCCAAACAATAAGACGTAATGTGACTTTTAAAGGCGCCGCATATGTTAGCCCTCTTTGGCGACATTCCTCTTCATCGTACTTCGGGCGCTCTAATTCATATTTGAAATATTCGAGTTGAGATTTCGCAGCGAAATCCTTAATTGGAAACGTCGAGCGAAAAACTTCATGAAGCCCCATATTTTCGCGCTTATTTTGCGCAACGTTCATCTGCAAGAAGCTTTCATACGAAGACTTCTGAAGCGCAATCAAATTAGGCATTGGCGCGACTTCAACAATCCGACCAAAGCTTTTACGAAATCTTTTACGACCAGTGAAAGACCTTACCATAGATGCCCTCTTTCAATTGTTGAGTATACCTAACCAAACTTACGGGCATGCTCAATAAAAATATCAACGCTACCCTCAAACAACTCACCCATTGAGCCAAAACAATACCACTTAGCTACAATACATCAATTGTTTTTTTTAACAACATAATACAGGAAGGGTATATTACCCTTCCCGCAATTTTTTTTACAAAATATCGATTATTTAATGTCGACTTTTGCGCCAGCGTCTTCCAACTGTTTCTTAAATTTTTCAGCTTGTTCTTTAGAAACGCCTTCTTTAACGGCCTTTGGGGCGCCTTCAACCAAAGCCTTAGACTCTGTCAACCCCAAGCCTGTAATGGCCCGAACTTCTTTAATAACATTGATTTTATTTGCGCCTATTTCCGTTAACATAACAGTGAACTCGGTTTGCACTTCAGCGACTTCTCCGCTACCAGCAGCAACTGCTGCTACAGCTACAGGAGCAGCAGCGCTAACCCCCCAACTTTCCTCCAGTAATTTAGAAAGTTGAGCGGCTTCCAATACCGTTAATTTAGATAGGTCTTCTACGATTTGATCAAGATTTGCCATTTTAGTCTAACTCCTTACTATAAAAATTAATGCTCACAATTCTAAGGTTTACCCTTTAACCACGGGCCGCTAATAGGTAGGCGACACGTCTTGCGGGTTCCTTTGCCAAAATCGCCAATTGAGTTGCAGGGGCAGAAATGACAGCAATAATGTTGCTGCGCAATTCATTCAAGGATGGCAAGCTCGCCAAAGCCTTAACCGCCTTTGCATCCAGAACCTGACCGTCTAAGTAACCCCCAACGATCAATAATTTATCGTTTTTATCGGCGAACTTAGACAATACTCTAGCCGCAGCAACAGGATCTTGAGAATATCCTAAGGCAGCCGGCCCCTGAAAATAAGGACTTATCCCTTCCAGGTTTGTTCCTTTAACAGCAATCTGCGCAAGAGAGTTTTTTAAAACCTTGAATTCCGCTCCAGCCTCACGCATATCACGGCGTAATTGAGTTGCCTCAGCTACTGTCAACCCTGTTTGACGAGCAACAACAATACTTGTCGCTTGTTGCAGGGTATCTCGCATGTGTGAGACCAGTTCTTCTTTCTGTGAACGGTCCATTTTTTACTCCCTAACAGTTTATTTTACAAAAAAGATGATCTTTTTCATGCTTTCTTTAATAAAACCACAGTTTATCCATGGCTTTTTTCGATTCTGTCCCAGAAGGAGTTAAAACTTTTTTCCCTTCTGTCTCATGCGGGCGGCTTCCCATTAAACTTTCATATTGCCACAAAAGAACCCACAATCTCGGACAAAGTTGACACAATATATTTCCTATCATAACGAAATAAAAATACCTTCATGTTGATTAACAATCCATCATCTTTATTTCTTTACCAACAGGTATACCGTGTCACAAAAGAGGTAAAACAGATTTATTTATATTACCCCTATCTCCTAAGAGATTTGCAAACACACCTCAATGCTTAACAACTACTTTCAAGCTGCTATCTCTTTCTTTCCCTTTGAATACTTAAAAGAACGGAAAGAAGCAAAACTTTGAAAAATTACGTTTGAATTTCAAACCGGACACCCACCCCCATTGTGGAAGTGAGGGTCATTTTTTTAATGTATTCTCCCTTAATGCCGCTTGGTCGTGCTTTTTGAACCGCATCGATGTAGGTAACAATATTTTCTATCAATGCTTTTTCCTGAAAGCTGGCCTTTCCAACGCCACTATGAACAACACCGCCTTTTTCAGCGCGATATTCAACCTGTCCCCCTTTAACAGCGGCAACAGCTTGCGCGACATCCATCGTTACCGTACCTAATTTAGGATTAGGCATTAATCCCCGCGGCCCCAGGATCTTACCAACGCGCCCAACCAATCCCATCATATCAGGCGTTGCGATGCATCGCTCAAACGGCATATCGCCCCCTTGAATCCTTTCCATTAAGTCTTCAGAACCGACAATATCCGCGCCCGCTTTTGCCGCTTCTTCCGCCTTTGGACCTTTTGCAAATACGGCAACACGGTAATTTTTTCCTGTACCATTTGGTAATTGGACAACGCCTCGAACATTTTGATCTGTTTTACGGGAATCTACATTCAAGTTCATTGCGATTTCAATCGTTTCGTCAAATTTAGCTGTCGCATTATCTTTAACTAATTTTACAGCTTCTTCAAGAAGATATACTTTCCCTGGTTTAACCGCTTGATGGGCTTTTTTGAGTCTTTTTCCAACGTGTGCCATTAAGTCTACTCCACCACTTCCAAGCCCATTGAATGGGCTGATCCAATAATCATCCGACAAGCTGCATCCAGGTCATGAGCATTCAAGTCTTGAAATTTTTTCTCAGCAATTTCTCGCACTTGCGCCATTGTAACCGTACCAACTTTATCAATGCCAGGCGTTTTTGTTCCCTTTTCAATTTTTGCAGCTTTCTTAAGCCAATACGTATTGGGCGGAGTTTTCATGATAAATGAAAAAGTACGGTCTGCGTACACCGTAATCACCACGGGGATAGGCGTACCTGGTTCCATGCTTTGGGTTTGCGCATTAAATGCTTTACAAAACTCCATAATATTCAAACCCCGTTGACCCAACGCTGGACCAATAGGGGGAGATGGATTAGCCTTACCAGCCGCCACCTGTAATTTAATATAACCTTGAATTTTCTTTGCCATTTTTCATTCCTCAGTATTTCATCCAAACTCGAACTCTTGTTTTTTGATTCCCCGAATTTCCTTGAATTTTTGCGGCTTCTCTTGAATACCCCAAAAAACCCCTAAAAAACCTTAACAATCAAAAAAAATTTGCCCTTGAATGGATTTTATTATTTTCTCATGCTGAACTTGTGGTACGCTTCTTGGCTGAAGCTCCCACAAAGGCCCTAATTCATAACAATAAACGAAAAAACCTCAGGGTAACCCCCCCCTGCTTTCAGGTCTTGTCAAGCCTTCTCGACTTGACCAAACTCTAACTCTACAGGCGTTGGCCGTCCAAAGATCATAACTGAAACTTTGAGGCGTGCCTTTTCAGCATCAACTTCTTCCACAACACCTGCAAAAGAAGTAAATGGCCCATCACTTACCCGAACCTGTTCACCAATTTCAAATATAATTGAGTGACGCGGCTTTTCAATAGATTCCTGGACTTGGCGCAAAATACGGGTCACTTCAGCTTCTGATATGGGCGACGGCTTTCCTTTGCCCCCTAAAAACCCTGAAACTTTTGGAATGTTCCGCACCAGGTGCCAAGCTTCATCCGTTAATTCCATTTTGACAAGTACATAGCCCGGGAAATAATTCTTTTCTGAGCTAACCTTTACCCCACGACGCACTTCAACCACTTCTTCCGAAGGGACTAGAATTTCTTCAAACCGATCGCTAAGACCGTTTTTTTCCGCCTGCTCCTGAATAGCTTGAGCTACTTTTTTTTCAAATCCAGAATAGACATTTACAACATACCAACGTAGAGCCATTCAAAAAATCCCTCAGCTCCCAAATCCCAAAATAGAGTGGATCACCCGATAAACGACTTGATCCACCAACATAAAATATACTGCCGCAATAACAGCAAAACCAAAGACGAAAGCCGTTGTCATAAGGGTTTCCCGCCGTGTTGGCCAAGTTACTTTTCTTATTTCCTGACGAACTTGCGGAATAAACTCAAAAGCCTGCTGTATACTGGTTTTTTTTGGGTCCGCTTTCATCTATTTTAACCACCTAAACATTTTAAATTCAAATTACTGCGCTCACAAAATGGCAGGAGTGGAGGGTCTCGAACCCCCAACCTTCGGTTTTGGAGACCGACGCTCTAGCCAATTGAGCTACACTCCTAAAAATACATAGAAGTACCTCCTAAAGAGATATAACATAGCTTCTCCAAGAAAAGGAAACAACTATCAATTTCGCAATAGCTGTTTCTTTTACCGCACTTCTGCCCCCAGTGTCTATAGGTTTCTCTTTAGAAACCCAATTTGAGGCTATTTCAAGATTTTTGAGACAACTCCCGCTCCAACAGTGCGGCCACCTTCACGTATCGCAAAGCGTAACCCCTCATCCATCGCTATCGGCGCAATTAACTCAACCTTCATCGCTATGTTATCTCCAG
>JACCDN010878820.1_pt1 | contig 15788 bp, 18 predicted proteins | sample 7441691 | NCBI WGS metagenome assembly JACCDN01 (sample SAMN15323439, study PRJNA562643) | freshwater metagenome | isolation source: river surface water | place: USA:Blue River Watershed | collected 2017-08-16
GCTCTTCGGCAACCCTGCTGGCGCCATCGGTCTCTTTCACCGAAAACATTCTGCGTCCGATGTTGCCGCACATCTCGGATCGTATTTTCTTGTGGTTGATGCGCATCGTCATTGTGGCCTTTGCCGGCATGGTGCTGGCCATGGCACTGACCAGCAGCGCTTCTATTTTCAAAATGGTCGAACATGCCTACAAAATCACCTTGGTCGTTGCTTTTGTGCCTCTGGTCGCGGGCTTTTACTGGAAACGTGGCAATACCCAAGGCGCGCTGTTTGCCATTTTCAGCGGATTTTTCACCTGGATTCTGTGCGAAGCTTTCTCTACAGAGGATGCCATCTGGCCACCACAGATTCTCGGTTTGATCGCGGCAGTACTTGGCATGATCATTGGCTCCCTGCTGCCACAACGCATAGGCAAGCCAGCCCCGACCCCTTCGCATCATCATGCTGCAGAAGGCACCTATCATGTGCCCGCAACCGGGCACGAAGCCGGCCAGCCGCATAGCCATGGCCGACATACCTAATAAGCTGCCTCGGCAGTGGCACAGCTGGCTGGCACGCGCCCGCCAGAAGCCGCTGGCTCTGGCGCTGGTCTACGCCTGCATCATTATGTATGCCAGCCTCTACTCGGCTAGCGTCTGGCAAGACCGCGGGTTGGATCTCTTCTATTTTCTTGAAGGCCGCTGGCCAAAGTATTGGACCTGGCAGGACGCGTGGTTCAATGTCGTGGCTTATATGCCACTGGGCTTTTTCCTATCGCTCTCGCCCACACACCGACCCTGGCCCTGGGCACGGGTATTCCTACCGCTACTTGCCGGCTTCCTGCTCTCCGCTAGCCTAGAAGCATTACAAACCTTTATTCCCGGCCGTGTTTCGTCTGGTCTTGATCTCACACTCAATACTGCGGGCACCCTGTTGGGCAGTTCGCTGGCGCTGATGTTCGGGCCGCGCCTGCTTGCACTGGCCGGGGACGCACGCAGAAAACTTGCGGTGCAACGACTCAGCGCCGAGGCCGGTTTGATTCTCTTGTGGTTGTGGCTATTTGCCCAAATCTCACCGGAAACGGTGTTCTTTGGCTTAGGCGATTTGCGGGGTCTACTCTCGCTCCCCACCGCGTTGGCGTTTTCACCTGCCTTGTATAGTCAACTCGAAACTGCGGTGGTCGCTATGCAAACGCTGGTCGTGACTTTTTTGATTCAGGCCGTTTTTCAGCGTGTTGGGTTACGTTGGTTTTCCGTCTTCTTTGCAGCCGTCGCCATCCTGTTGCTGGGTGTACTCATTCGTGTGGTCGCTAGCTGGTTACTCATCGGGCAGGCCATCGGCGCACCGGATGCCGCCCGCTGGGTTGCCATGACGCCCGGTGGCATTGATGGCCTACTGATCGGTCTCACTTTGGCAGTTCCCGCCCTGTTTTTATCCGGCAACTGGCAGCCACCCATTGCCGCCATGCTGCTCATGGCGGCCACAGTGCTCGTCAATCTGATGCCCACCAATCCTTATTCCATTTCAGCACTCGCCGTCTGGCAACAAGGACACTTCCTGAACTTCAACGGCCTAACGCGTCTTATTGCGGCCCTATGGCCCTATCTCACGCTGCTTTTTCTGGTCTGGACAGACCGTCGCCGCAACAACCCTGCCGCTTCGGGTTCAGCTCTATAATTCCCGCAATACTGTTTACGGATCAACCCATGAGCTACTTCAAACACCACGTCTTTATCTGTTGCAATCAACGCACCAATGGCGATCCTTCTTGCAATGATCATGGCGCAACCGACATGTTCGAATACGCCAAGGCGCGTGTTGCCGAATTGAAGCTCAATCAACCGGGCATGGTGCGTATTAATAAAGCCGGGTGCCTCGGGCGCTGTCTCAGCGGACCGGTGATGGTGGTGTATCCGGAAGCGATTTGGTACCAGTTCGTCGATAAAGAAGATATTGATGAAATCATTACTTCCCATCTGGCCAAAGGTGCGCCAGTTGATCGTCTGCGCATCTAACAGGAATTGCTATGAGCACCGTTCGCGAAGAAAAAGTCCTGATCGATGGGCCTGTTGGCAAGATCGAGATTCTGATCGATAACCCGGGTGCACCGCGCGGGATTGCCCTAGTCGCGCACCCACACCCGATTGGCGGCGGTGCGGCAACGAACAAGGTAGCGCATACGCTGGCACGCACCTTTGCCAGTCTTGGCTACGCCGCCTTCCGTCCGAATTTCCGTAGCGTTGGAGAGACTGAAGGCGCACACGACGAAGGCATTGGCGAAACCGATGACCTGCTCGCCGTACTCGACTATGCGCGCGAACGCTGCGGCCACCTACCTGTTGTGCTGGCCGGTTTTTCTTTCGGCGCCTATGTACAAACACGCGTTGCCAAACGCATGGCCGAAACAGGCCACCCCGCACAACGCCTCGTATTGGTAGGCACGGCCTCGGGCTTCGTTGAAGGCACGCGCAATTACGACACGGAATCCGTACCCAAAGACTCCCTCGTTATTCATGGCTCGGCCGACGAAACTGTGCCGCTGGAGAATGTCTTTGCCTGGGCTGAGCCACAAGATTTACCGGTCATTGTTATTCCGGCGGCAGATCATTTCTTCCATCGCCGATTGCATATTCTGCGCGAAATCATCACGCACAACTGGCGTCATTAACTTTATGGCTGCTCAGCTTCTGTTTACCACGGCGCCTGATGCCGATATTGCGAACAGTCTTGCGCATCAACTCGTTCAGTCCGGTCTAGCCGCTTGTGTAAAACAATTGCCCCCCTGCCAATCGACATACCGTTGGCAGGGCCAAATCGAGAGCGCCACGGAAATACCGCTCATGATTATTAGCGACGACAGCCGTTATGCCGAACTGGAAGCCTGGCTGAAAGCAGCACACCCCTATGACTTGCCGGAAATCATTGCACTGCCATGCACACAGGGTCTGCCGGCGTATCTTAGCTGGGTAACCGAATCAACCCGAGACAATCAATGAGTCTTACAAAACTGGCACAACACTTGTTGCGCACAATCATCCTATCCGCCGTGCTACTTGGCGCTGCCGCAACCCAGGCAGCGCCAGACAACTTTGGCGGCACATTTCTGCCGCCGACACAGGCATTTCGACCGTCCGCCGAAGCCATTTCTACTAACCGTATACAAGTCCGGTTTGATGTACAGCCCGGCTACTACCTGTATCGCGAAAAACTGGGTGTTGACGTCACTGGTCTTGTCCCCGCTGGCGTGCAACTCACCCCAGGCAACCTACCTACAGGCATCCAGAAGGACGACCCCAATTTCGGCCCTACCGAGATTTACCAGGAACCACTGGATTGGCCTATCCAGGTCAGTGATGGGCAACGCCCCCTGACGCTCACGCTCTCAATTCGCTATCAGGGCTGTGCCAGCCAGGGTATCTGCTACCCGCCGGAAATTGCACTCATCCCTATCACGCTACCGCTAGCAGCAGAAGCTGCCGCAGAACCCGCGCCCATCACAAATACGACACCAGCTCAAGCCGCTAATGGCATCACAGAAATTGCCCGTTCACTGGACGAAGGGATGCTCTGGCTGAATCTGCTCATCTTCTTTGGCGCCGGTGTTGGCCTGGCATTCACACCCTGCATGCTGCCAATGATGCCGATTGTCGTCACAGTTATTCTCGGCCGTCATGATGATGCACACCCCATCTCGCATAGCCGAGGCTTTATGCTCGCCTTGTTTTACGTACTGGGCATGGCTATTACCTATAGTGTCGCCGGCGTTTTCGCAGGTCTGAGTGGCACACTGGTTTCCGGCATTCTGCAAAACCCCTGGGTTCTCAGTAGCTTCGCACTCATCTACGTTGTTCTGGCCGGCGGCATGCTGGGCTTTTACAACTTCCAGCTGCCCAGCACTTTACAAGGCAAACTGGCTGAAGGGAGCCAGCGCCTACACGGCGGGTCTTTGCCCGCCGTCTTTGGCCTTGGCGCGCTCTCTGCACTGATTGTCGGACCCTGTGTCGCCGCCCCGCTGGCCGGTGCCTTGCTCTACATCGGTCAGACCGGCAATGCCTTTCTGGGTGGCTTGCTGCTGTTCAGCCTCGCTTTGGGCATGGGCGTCCCCCTATTGGCGATGGGCGCTTCTGCCGGCACACTGGTCCCCAAAACCGGCCCCTGGATGGAATCGATCAAGAAAGCCTTTGGCTTTATTTTGCTCGGCACCGCCTGGTGGATTGTCTCGCCCGTGTTACCCGGTTCTGTCACGCTTGGCGGTTTTGGTGTGCTAGCCATACTCGCAGCCGTCCTCCTGCGCGCTATCGATCGTCTCCCGCCTAGGGCACCCCTTTCTGCGCGTTTGGCAAAAGCGCTCGGCATCATCTCCCTGATTGTTGGTCTTGCCTGGATCGTTGGTGCTTTAGCAGGCGGGACGCGACTCGATCAACCGCTGAGCCCTTTCACCAACAGCTCACAAGAAACAGTGGCCCAAACAGCACCGCTTCCGATGCTTAGTGCCAGCACGCCGGAAGCGCTGGACAACGCACTGCGTGACAGCCAGAAACCCGTCTTTATTGATGTGTATGCAGACTGGTGTGTGAGCTGCAAGGAGTTTGAACGAGACACCCTGAGCGATCCTGCCGTTCGCCAGGCACTCCAGTCTTTCACCCTGATCCGGGTTGATGTCACTGCCAGCGACGAAGCCGCACGCAACCTACTGAAACGCTTTGGCCTCTATGGGCCTCCCGGCATGGTTTTCTATGCGCCGGGTGGTCGTTTACTTCATGATGCCACTCTGGCTGGCTACGTTGGTCCAGAGAAATTTCTCAAGCAGTTAAATCACGTCAGCACATTGGTCAGCAAAGCAGCGCCTTAGGGGCATAAACCCCAAGCCGTCGCGGTTTCGGGTGGTTGCGCGTGTTAGAATCTCGCACTCAACCACCCCTGCAGAAGCCATGTTTTCAGGAATTATTGCCGCCGTCGGAAAAGTTCATGACGTTGCCCCGCGTACCAGCGGCGTGCGACTGACTATTAACGCCGGCGGACTGGATCTTAGCGATGTGATTCTGGGCGATTCCATTGCCTGCAATGGTGTCTGCCTGACCGTGGTTGAACTAATCCCAGAGGGCAGCCCCACGGCTTTTATCGTAGACGTCTCTGACGAAACACTACGTTGCACGACAGGCCTTGTCGCAGATGCACCTCTCAACCTGGAAAAGGCACTGCGTCTGGCGGATCGCCTGGGGGGGCATCTGGTCACCGGCCATGTGGACGGCATTGGTTCGGTGCGCCACTTTGCGCCCACAACAACCGATGCCGAGGGTGACTGGCTGTTGACGATCGAAGCGCCAGAAGCGCTAGCACCCTTTATCGCCCGCAAAGGCTCCATTACGGTAAACGGCACCAGCCTCACCGTGAACGAGGTCGACGGCCGTCAGTTCTCGATCAACCTGATCCCACATACCCTACAGAACACCATGTTACATACCCTCACCGTGAATGCCCCGGTGAATCTGGAAATCGATGTCATTGCCCGCTACTGCGAGCGACTACTGAGTTATACCCAATCATGACCGCTGAAGATACATTGCCACGCATTTCACCGACGCAGGAAATTGTTGCCGAACTGCGTGCCGGTCGCATGGTAGTTCTTGTGGATGAAGAAGACCGCGAAAACGAAGGCGATCTTGTACTGGCGGCCGACTATGTGACCCCGGAAGCCATTAACTTTATGGCTCGCTTTGGTCGCGGTCTGATTTGCCTGACGCTCACCGAACAACGTTGCCGCCAGCTGGGGTTAAACCAGATGGCGCGTGACAACAAAGCCCAATTTGGTACGGCCTTTACAGTGTCTATCGAAGCCGCCGAAGGCGTGACGACCGGTATCTCGGCGCACGACCGGGCCCGCACGATTCAGGCGGCCGTTGCCGCCGATGCCAAGCCCTCGGACATTGTGCAACCTGGGCACATCTTCCCGATCATGGCGCGCCCGGGTGGTGTGCTGGTTCGTGCCGGACATACCGAAGCCGGCTGCGATCTGGCAACGTTGGCTGGCCTAAGCCCCGCTTCCGTTATCTGCGAGATCATGAGCGAAGACGGCTCTATGGCACGCCTGCCAGAACTACGTGAATTTGCAGCCAAACATGGCCTGAAGATTGGCACGATCGCCGATCTGATTCATTACCGCAGCCAGCACGAAACCTTAGTGGCTCGAGCTGGTTCTCGCGAACTCACTAACCGCCTCGGCACATTCACGCTGCACACCTATGCCGACAAGACTTCGGATGAGGTGCATTTGGCGCTGGTGAAAGGCAAACCGACGCCACAAAGCGAAGCGCTGGTGCGTGTTCATGTGCCGGTATCTATTCTGGATTTCCTAGCGCCGCAAAGCACCGGACACAGCATCATGCTGGATGATGCCATGGCGGCCATTGGCGCTGCCGATCAGGGTGTGCTGGTGATGTTGCACAAACCGCTCAGCGGCCAAGAGCTGCTGCAGGGTCTCACCCACTCACCCGATCAGACAGCGCCCCGCAAATGGGACCCGCTGCTGCACGGTATCGGCGCGCAGATCTTGCGTGACCTCGGTGTGCACAAAATGCGACTGCTCTCCAGCCCACAACGCATTCCGGCAATGACCGGTTTCGATCTTGAAATCACCGGTTTCCAACTGCCCGATGGCAGCCGCACCGGTCTGTAATCACCCATAGGATTCGCAATGACCCGCTATCAGGAATACCCCAGCAATGAAAACGGCTCCGGCTTACGCATCGGCGTTGTTGTTGCCCGTTTCAATCAGGATATCTGCGATGGCCTTCTTTCCGGCGCCATCAACGAGCTACATAGGTTAGGCGTTGCAGCCGAAGACATTACGGTGTGCAGCGTACCGGGCGCACTTGAAATTCCGCTTGTTCTGCAAAGCCTGGCGGATGCTGAAGAATCTCCTTACGACGCACTGATTGCGCTCGGCGCAGTGGTACGCGGCGAAACCTATCACTTTGAAGTGGTCAGCAACGACAGTTGCCGTGCCGTTATGGAAGTGCAGCTGGCCACGGGTGTACCCATCGCTAATGGCATTCTCACCACAGAGAATGATGACCAGGCACTGGTTCGCATGCACAGTAAAGGCGCCGACTGCGCCCGCTGCGCTGTCGAGATGGCGCGTTTACACGCCAGCATCCGCCTAGGCGACAAACCTCAACCCGCACGAGTCTGAGCATGAACCAACACAACCCCAAACCAGCGAACGGTCCAAAGCCGGCGCGTCGCCGCGCCCGCGAAGCCGCAATGCAAGCACTGTATGGCTGGCAAGTCGGCGGTCAGGATCTGGCCTCTTGCGAAACAGCCCTGCACGAAGTTGAAGGCTTCAATACGCTACGCGATCTGGAGCAGAACTTTGCGATTAGCCTGCTGCGTGGCTGCATTGCACAGCATGACTCACTCCGTGAGCAGCTGACGCCTTTGCTAGATCGCCCCTTTGCAGAACTTTCACCGGTAGAGGCCTGCATTTTGCTGATTGGCGCTAATGAAATGGCGAACAGTCCGGAAACGCCTCTGCGCGTTGTGCTCAACGAAGCCATTGAGCTGGCCAAAACCTTTGGCGGCACCGATGGGCACAAATTTGTTAACGGCGTACTCGATCGTCTAGCGCCAACGCTGCGCCCGCTGGAAAGCAAACGGCCTAACCGCTGATTCATCATGGCAGGCGAGTTCGCTCTGATCGAACGCCTGCTCAAGCAGGCAAAACCTGAGCGCATCCAATTATTACCCGGTGTACTCCTAGGCCCTGGCGATGACTGTGCACTGATTGCACCACCCGCTGCAAACGAAGTGCTTGCCATCACCACCGACATGCTGGTGGAGGGTACGCATTTTCTGGGCACGGACAGTCCTGCCGATCTGGGCTGGAAAACCCTGGCGGTTAATTTATCGGATCTGGCGGCCATGGGCGCGGTGCCGCGTTATGTCACGCTTGCAGTTTCTCTGCTGGCTACCGATGAAAGCACCGGTTGGGTTGATCAATTCTTTGGCGGTTTTACTGCTTGCGCCAAACAATACGATGTCACGCTCATCGGTGGCGACACCACTTGTGGCGCCCGCGCCTTCAGCGTCACAGCTTTTGGCACACTTAAGCCTCAGCAGGCCTTGCGCCGAAGTGGCGCACGAGCGCTTGACGACATCTGGGTCTCCGGCACACCGGGGATGGCAGCGCTGGGGCTTGCTCACAAACTCGGGAATGTCGTCCTACCTGAAACACTTCAGACAACGGCTAGCGCAGCATTGCATCACCCGTTCCCGCGCATTGAACTGGGTTTAGCACTGGCTGGATTGGCGCATAGCTGCCTGGATGTCTCTGATGGCCTGCTACAAGACCTGGGACACATTACTCAAGCCTCCGGCTTGTCAGCCACACTTGAACTGGCTGCGCTACCGCCCCCACCACCCGGTGTGGCCACGCCACTCTGGCAACAGTGCCTACTAGGCGGCGGCGATGACTACGAACTCCTGTTCACAGCGTCACAGAATCACCGCACTGAAATTGAAGCTTTGTCTGCTCAACTGACGCTGCCGCTACATCGTATTGGCCAGATGCAGGACGTTGGCAAAGCAGGCACAATCACCCTATTAGACACTCACCAGAGACCCGTTGATCTGAGCAATCTGCGTCAGGGTTTCGATCACTTTGCCTGAATACGCATCGTCATGACCGAGCTCAAACCATCGACTGCTACCGAAACCACGCTGATTGAAAAACCAACGCTACGGTTTATGTTGTCGCATCCTTTGCACCTGTTTGCACTGGGCTTCGGCAGTGGCCTCTCGCCATTTGCACCGGGCACTTTCGGCACCTTGTTTGCCTGGGCGAGCTTTCGGGCACTCGACATTGCCCTGCCTGCTGAAGTTTTTCTGCTGCTGATTTTTCTGTCTTTCGTACTAGGCATCGTAGCAATTGAAAAAACCGGCACCGCTCTTGGCGAAATCGACCATGGGGGCATTGTCTGGGATGAAATCGTCCCGTTCTGGGCAGTGCTCTGGCTGCTATCACAAGTCATGGCTGACAATCTGATGTGGCAGAGCATTGCCTTTGCACTCTTCCGTTTCTACGACATCAAGAAACCGTGGCCCGCAAGTTACTATGATCGTCAGGTTAAAAATGGCTACGGCGTGATGATGGACGATGTGATTGCAGCACTCTATACCGTGCTCACACTTGCCGTACTGCTGGTAGTTGTTTACCTGAATGTACATCAGTAATACCGACCACCGTGCCCATTGAATCTCTGCTCACCGACATTGCCAAACGCCTCACGCAAGCAGGTGAGCAGCTGGTTACCGCCGAGTCTTGCACGGGCGGACTGATCGCTGCTGCATTGACCTCTCGCCCAGGCAGCTCGGCATGGTTTGAACGAGGCTGGATCACCTACTCGAATGCGTCAAAAGCCGAAGCGCTTGGCGTTGATGCTGCACTCATTGCCCAACAGGGCGCCGTCAGCGAAGCTGTCGCCGCCGCTATGGCACATGGTGCGTGCACGCATAGCTCTGGCGATTACGCGATCGCTATTACCGGCATTGCCGGACCCGATGGCGGCTCCGCCGAGAAACCTGTTGGCACGGTGTGTTTTGGCTGGGCCGATCGCAAGCACAGCCGGACAGAAACCATGTATTTCAAGGGCGACCGCCAATCCATACGCCAGCAAGCCACTATTCATGCGCTTGCCGGATTTATTTCTTTTTTAAACAACCCCAATCACTTTTCATCCTGAGGGCTTTTTCATGTTTCGCTTTGGTACACCTAATTCTTCCAGCGCACTGCGCGTCATGATGCTCGGTTGCGGCGAGCTGGGTAAAGAGGTTGTCATTTCTCTGCAGCGATTGGGGTGCGAAGTAATTGCTGTTGATCGTTATGCCGGCGCACCCGCCATGCAAGTGGCACACCGTGCACACGTTATCAACATGACGGATGGCGAAGCGCTCCGCGAACTCGTGATTCGCGAAAAGCCGGATCTCGTTGTGCCAGAGATTGAAGCCATTGCGACTGACATGCTGGTCGAGATTGAGCGCGATGGCCTGGCCGAAGTGATTCCAACAGCTCGTGCCACACAGCTCACCATGAATCGTGAAGGCATTCGTCGCTTGGCTGCCGAGACATTGAACTTGCCAACATCGGCTTACCAATTTGCCGACTCGCTTGAAGAAATGCAGGCCGCCATTGATACCATCGGCTATCCGTGCTTCATTAAACCGGTGATGTCTTCGTCTGGCAAAGGCCAGTCGCTGGTGCGCACGCCAGAAGACGTAAAACCTGCCTGGGACTACGCCGCGGCGGGTGGTCGAGTCAACCAGGGTCGCGTTATCGTGGAAGGCATGGTGGATTTCGATTACGAAATCACTCAGTTAACGGTGCGCGCCGTTGGCACATCGGGGACTGTTGAAACATTCTTCTGCGATCCGATTGGTCACGTCCAAGTCAAAGGAGACTACGTTGAGTCATGGCAGCCAATGCCGATGTCACAACGTGCCATTGAGCGCTCGCGCGAAATTGCCCGGGCTGTAACAGGAAACCTCGGTGGTCGCGGCATATTCGGCGTCGAGCTCTTCGTAAAGGGTGACGATGTCTGGTTCTCCGAAGTGAGCCCCCGCCCGCATGATACGGGCCTTGTCACGCTGTGCACACAACGCCAATCTGAGTTCGAACTCCATGCCCGCGCCATTCTAGGCCTGCCCGTTAACACCACCTGCAGCCAACCGGGCGCATCGGCCGTGATCTACGGCGGTTTGGAAGAAAAAGGCATTGCCTTCGAAGGTGTTGCCCATGCCTTGCAAGTGCCAGACAGTGATCTGCGCCTATTCGGCAAACCGGAAAGCTTTGAGCGTCGCCGCATGGGTGTGGCGCTGGCTACGGCCAAAGATACCGATGAAGCCCGTGCAAAGGCCAAGCAATGCGCATCGCGCGTGAAGCCTGTTAGCGCAACCAAATAAGCAGAACCATGCGCGCACGATTCAAGCTATTACTTCTGACGCTGTCTTGCTGCGCGCTTGCTGCTTGTGCAACACGCCCTGTCAACCCATCCATCGCGAACGTATCCGACAATAAAGCATACAGCTTTGAACGCAAAGGGCAGAACGAAGCACAGGCCAAAACGCTCGTCGCTCTGGCATTCTCCGGAGGTGGCACACGTGCTGCCGCCTTTTCGTACGGCGTTCTGGAAACCCTAAACAAAACCGAGTTTATCAATGCCAACGGCAAACGATCGCGCATGATCGATCATGTCGATGTCATCACCGGTGTATCCGGTGGCAGTTTTACGGCGCTCGCATACGGGCTCTATGGGGACAAACTCTTTGACGATTACGAGCAGCGTTTTCTCAAAAGAAACGTGCAGGGCGAACTTGTACGACGCAGCCTGAATCCCGTTAACTGGGGCTATTTATCATCCACCGGCTGGGGGCGCTCTGAACTTGCAGCCGATCTGTACGATGAGATTCTTTTCGATGGTGCGACCTTTGCCGATCTGGACAAACAGGACGGTCCCGTCATTGCGGTATCAGCGACTGATTTAGCCACCGGTTCACGCATCATGTTTACACCATCAAACTTTGATGCCATGTGCGCTGACCTCAGCACCTTTCGTTTATCGCGTGCTGCAGCGGCTTCCTCTGCCGTACCGGTCGTCTTGTCACCACTCACCATCAATAACTATGGCGGCTCCTGTGGCAAAAAACTGCCTCTGTGGTTTATCCCTTTTCTCAATACGGCGAACCCGCCCCGACCTGCTGCGCGCACACTGGAGCGCATTAATGAAATCAACAGCCTGATGAATGGGGGCGACCCCTATCTGCATCTGGTCGATGGCGGCATCTCTGACAACCTGGGTTTACGCGGCGGCGTTGAAGTTTTTAACTGGATGGAAGCACTCAGAGAGGGCGGTCACCCGACCCCCCTCGACCACGTTGACCAGATCATCGTGATCGTCGTTAACTCTATGTCGATCCCAAAAAATAACTGGAACAAGTCGGAAGATCCTCCGGGCACTATCCCCATTTTGATCAAAGCGGCGGGCGTTCCGATTGATCGCTATTCCAGTGAACAGATCGAGCATTTGCGCGATATTGAAGCGCGATGGAACATGATGCGATCCGTCAGGGATCTACCTGCAGTGAAGCGCATCAAACCGGAAGACTCGAACAGTGCCTTGAATGCGATCCGCAACGTCCCTAATGCCAAGCTGTATGTGGTGAACGTTTCATTTGCCGGGGTACCTGATGCTGACGAGCGGGACTATCTCAACGAACTACCAACCTCGTTCGTCCTGCCCGATGAAGCCGTTGATCGTTTACGCACCGCTGGCGGCACTGCTTTGCTGAATTCACCGGACTTTCAACAGTTGCTCACTGATTCAAAGGCGCGCATCGTTGAGAAGTCCGAGAATAAAGCGAGTATCGAGCAATAAAGAGCCGGACGGCACTCAACCCGAGTACTCAGTGTGATTCAAGCAAACGGGGTTTAAACCACGCCCGCCGTGTGCGCCTGCTGATCGGCCCAGTAGCTGGAGCGTACCATCGGGCCGCATGCAGCGCCTTCGAATCCTAAAGCCAACGCCTCGGTTTCAAAGTGCTTGAAGGTATCCGGGTGCACATAGCGCTGTACCGGCAGGTGATGATTTGAAGGCGCCAGATACTGACCAATCGTCAGCAGATTGATATCGTGGGCGCGCATGTCTTTAAGCTCTTCGATGATTTCTTCATCGGTTTCGCCCAATCCCACCATGAGTCCCGACTTGGTCGGCACATTGGGATAACGCGCTTTAAAGGCTTTCAGAAAATTCAGTGAGTGCGCATAATCGGCGCCCGGTCGCGCCTGCTTATACAAGCGCGGCACCGTTTCCAGATTGTGGTTCATCACATCGGGTAACGCCTGGCCAAAAATATCCAGCGCGACATCCATACGCCCCCGGAAATCCGGCACCAGTACTTCAATCGTCGTCGTTGGCGATGCTTCACGCACGGCACGGATCACATCCACAAAATGCTGGGCACCACCATCGCGCAGATCATCTCGATCCACACTCGTGATCACCACATACCGCAGCTTCAGATTCGCAACCGATTCAGCCAGATGACGCGGTTCATCCACGTCCGGCGGCAATGGTTTGCCATGACCAACGTCACAGAACGGGCAACGGCGCGTGCAGATATCACCGAGAATCATGAAAGTGGCTGTGCCCCGACCGAAGCATTCGCCAATATTCGGGCAAGCCGCTTCTTCGCAGACCGTATGTAATTTCTGGTCGCGCAGCATCTTTTTGATTTCACCAAAACGGCCGGCATCATTACCGGCTTTAACGCGGATCCAATCCGGTTTTTTCAACGCTTCCTGCGGCACGATCTTGATCGGAATGCGTGCCGTTTTTAGTTCGCCTTTTTGTTTAATCCCGGCGTCAGCCATGGGACATCTCCAATTGATTCTGTAAGTGCCGGAGCAGCGCTTCGCCGGCTGCCGAAGGTGATACGTTAACACCCAAATCACGTAATTGGGTAACCGCCATACCCGCATATCCACAAGGGTTGATTGCAGAAAACGGCTTCAAATCCATATCCACATTAAGGCTCACGCCGTGATAGCTACAGCCATTACGGATACGTAACCCTAAGGCAGCGACTTTAGCCTCGCCCACATAGACCCCGGGCGCACCTTCACGACGTGCCGCTACGATGCCATAGGTCGCTAGGAGATCAATAACAGCCTGCTCAATCCGGCTAACCAGTTCCCGTACTTTAATCTGACGCCGTTGCAGATCAATAAGCAGATAAACAATCACCTGCCCCGGCCCGTGATAGGTAATTTGTCCACCACGATCAATCGGCACGACCGGCACACCAATGTCGTGCAGCAAATGCTCTGGCTTGCCGGCCTGCCCCTGGGTAAATACTGGCGGATGCTCTACCAGCCAGAGTTCATCCGGCATTGCTACCGCAGCATCACCAACACGAGCCAGCGTCTGATCGCGCATGGCGTGCCAGGTTGGTTCATACGGAACCAACCCGAGGCGTTTTACTTGCAGCAGCGAGGTCACGCTTAGAGAACGACCTTAACAAGCGGGTGGCTGGTCAATGCACGATATAGGTTATCTAGTTGCGCCTTGGATTGCGCATTGATCGTGCAGGTCAGGCTGACGTACTTGCCGGAGCTTGATGCACGCATCTCCATATCTTTACCATCGTAATCAGGTGCAAATTGATGCACAACTGCCAGCACTTCCTGCGCCAGATCATTCTGGGCGAGACCCATAATTTTTAGCGGAAACGCGCAGGGGAATTCCAGCAAGGTTTCTGCACCACTACCCACGGGTTCTTTAGGCAAATCAGACGCATGCGTCATGAGATCTCTCCGTAAAATTATTGGCGAACGGCGATATGCGGCTGACCACCCAGCGCATCACGAATCTTTGCTTGAACCGCATCGGCTTCCGCCCGTGATGTAAACGGACCCACTTGTACACGATGCCAGGGCGGCTCACTATAGACATGAACTTGCGCAGGCGTCATCCAATCCAGTTCGCGCAGCAGATGGTTGCGCAGGACTTGAGCATTAAAGCCATTCTGGAATGCGCCCATCTGCACATAAGTGCCCGGCTTCGGTGCTTCTTCACCGTAGCGCGTCTTGTCATCGACCTTGGCGTCATTAGCGGCTTGCGCATCCTGCTTCAGGTCGGCATACGTCACACCACTCGCATCGGGAACAATCAGCTCGACACGAACCGGACTACTGCCTTTATCAACGTAGCCCAGTTTATAGGCAGCGGTGAACGATAGATCAATGATTCGACCGTTATGAAAGGGGCCCCGATCGTTCACACGCACGATCACGCTGCGGTTGTTCTGCGTATTCGTAACGCGCACATAACAAGGCAAAGGCAATGTCGGGTGCGCCGCGGTCATGGCAAACATATCGTAGGTATCACCATTCGATGTCTTCAGGCCATTGAACTTGGTACCGTACCAGCTACCAATCCCCTGCTGTTGAAACGGCTGCAGCGTTGTCATTGGCGTGAAGCTCATACCTAATACTGTGTACGGCTTATTGGCTGCATTACGCAATGGTTCGAGGCGCGGCGTGGCATTCGGAATCTGATCAATGTTTTCCGGAATCTGCGCCGGCAATCCGTCATCTTTGTAAAACCCACCGCCCTTGCGCGGATAAGGCTTCATCACATAGCCACCCGATGTGGGCGCACTCGCGACCGGTTTACGTGTCGGCGCACTGGAACACCCACTCAACAAAACCGCCACCAGAATGCCGGCTTGTATTAACAGAGTAGATGCCTTGAGTTTCATCAGCGATTCGTCCGGTGCGTTTCAATACTCATCAGGATACCGAGGCCTGTACACAAGGTCACCAGGGCCGTACCGCCATAACTGATAAAGGGCAGTGGCACACCCACCACCGGCAGGATGCCCGACACCATGCCCATATTAACGAATGCATAGGTAAAAAAGCCCATCGTAATCGAGCCAGCCAATAAGCGATTAAAGGTGTTGCTGGCACGTAGCGAAATACGCAGCCCCCGTTCAATCAGGAATCCGTACAGGATCACCAGAATGACGTTGCCGATCATGCCCCACTCTTCGGCGAATACCGCGAATATAAAGTCGGTGTGTTTTTCGGGAATAAATTCCAGCTGGGCCTGCGTGCCACTCATGTAGCCCTTGCCGATAACCCCACCAGATCCAATCGCGATGGTCGATTGAATGATGTGATAACCCGAGCCCAGTGGATCACTGGTCGGATCAATCAGCGTCAGAATCCGCTTTTGCTGATAATCGTGCAGGAA
>JACCDN011203279.1_pt1 | contig 15786 bp, 23 predicted proteins | sample 7441691 | NCBI WGS metagenome assembly JACCDN01 (sample SAMN15323439, study PRJNA562643) | freshwater metagenome | isolation source: river surface water | place: USA:Blue River Watershed | collected 2017-08-16
CACCCATAGGTTACAATGTTGGTCTTAGTCGGAGTGTGGCGCAGTCTGGTAGCGCACCTGGTTTGGGACCAGGGGGTCCAAGGTTCGAATCCTTGTACTCCGACCACTTAGCTTTCTGCTTAAGTGATACATCCTCAAAAACAATTAAAAATATATAAGAGTCAATGCGACGCTTTAAGCTATTAGCGATTCCGTTGAAATTGTCTAATTAATGCCTAAGACATAGGGCTAATCCCGATGTTTTTGTCTAATTAAATTATTAAAATAATAATAATATTTATACGTTTAATTAATAAGCACCAGATGGCATTTTTAGAAGATTCACAAATCAATTTTTCAAGCTTCAATCCAGAGCACCTCATTGAATTAAGTTATGTTAGCAAGGCCAGTCAAGATGTTGGCATTCTTGGCTTAATGAACTTATTAGAAGGTGCAGTTCACCGTAATAGAAGCTCGGCAGTCACTGGCGTCTTGTTTTACGACAATGGTATTTACGGTCAAATTCTTGAAGGTTATCCTGGAACCATTGCGCCTATCTGGGCTTCGATTTGTGCTGACCCTCGACACAAAGATATTGAAATATTGGATATCGATAAGCTTGCCAAAAGACGCTTTACTAATTGGTCTATGAAGTTTTATGGATCTGAGGAAATTAGTAAATACGTGCCCGAATTAAGAATGGGCCTCAGAGACGGCGCTGCTGCTTTGCCTAGAGAAATATTAACTTTAATGAGGTCTGTAGCTAATCAGCCAGGTGGTAACTCACTCCCACAGGGTGGACAAGCCAGCACTTAAGGCTCTATTTTTTGTCCAAGACGCTCTAATTAGTTGAGTGAACTAGTCATGTATTGTTCAATGGCTTCCCCAACAAATTCACGGTTCGCAACAAACAACTTCCACTGAAGTAACTGATTACAAAGAACTTCTAAATCATCGTAGCTCATTTCACCCAAGCTATCGAGCTTGATATTGCCTGCTTCTGCAAACGATAATAGTTTTTCGTAATTATCTTTTTCTAGTTCACCCATTTTTCTCTCCCTTGAGAAATCTGTATTTAAGCCTAAAGCCTATCTAGCTATCTCAAGTTCGGCAATAAGAAAAAATGCCATAAATTGGTGCTAAAAATGTCTAGAACACCTCAGGCAAAGCCAACGCCAAACTTACGGCAAAAGCTCTAAAACTGTCTCAATAGGTCTGCAAAGGCGAGCTTTTGTTTCATTGCTCACAATAGGGCGGTTCATTAGGCTGGGGTGCTCGAGCATAAATTGAATGAGTTCTTCATCGGTCCACTTTGAATTGCCTAAATCTAACTCATCATAGGGTGTCCCTTTTTGGCGAAGAATATCTCTTACTGAGCCACCTGTTTTTTTAATCAAAGAGCGTAATTCAGTTTCTGTAGGCGGAGTCACTAAATACAAAATCACTTCAGGTTCGATACCCGCTTGTTTGATTAGTTCCAAAACATCGCGTGATGTCTTGCATTTGGTATTGTGATAAATCTTGATGGACATAGTGGCGATCAATTGCAAAGATAAAAACCTATTTTAGTTGGAGCCTACAAATCAAGCGATAAACCAGAATAGTCTCGAATTCCAGACCTCCGCTATAATCTCAATTCAAATCAAAGACTGCCCATAGCTCAGCTGGATAGAGCACCGCCCTTCTAAGCGATAGTAGTCTCACTCTCGCAATCGTTCAAGAACACAGTCTGCCCAAGCAAAACGCTGATAGACATAATTCATTTCCTTCTAAAACACTAAAGGGAGTGGTCGTTATGAGCGATGAAGTAAATGATAAAAAGATAAAATCAAAGTCAGCAAATCCAATCGAGAACACGATAGAGAATGTTCCAGGTTATCCATCAAAACTTAAGATATTCAAAGTTAATTGTTCTAGGTATTACTGGGCTAGGGTATTTATTAATGGGTCTTATCAAGTCAAGAGTCTAAAGACCGAGTCTCGTAAAGAAGCATTAGAAAAAGCTAGAAAGTTTTATGAAGATGCCCTAGTTAATATTCGGCTTGATTTAAGTGAAGCACCAAAGAGTCACTCTTTTGCTGTGATTGGTAGGGTAGTTATTGAATCGCTAAAAGATAGAAATAAGCCAAGGCTATACGCTGACGATAACAGTCGATTCAAGAAAGAGTTACTACCGTTTTTTGGTGAAATGGATATTGCTTTAATTAAGAACGCCAACATAAGACAATTCATAACTAAGCTAAAAGATAGAAATCTCAACCCATCAACAATCAATCACTACATCATAGTTTTAAGACGAATACTTAATTACTGTGTTGATAATGCCTTGATAGACCACTTACCTAAGTTTCCTAAAATTGAAGGTAAGACAACATTAGTCACTAAGAGAGACTTTTTTGATCACGGTGAAATCGAGAAGTTAATTAGTGTGATTGAAGAGATGTCGGCTGCTGGTGAAAAAGCTAGATGGGTGCCAATAACTTTAGAGCTCAAATTCTTGGTTAAATTTATGGTTGCTTCATTTATTAGACCCAGTGATCTTAGGGTTCTAAAGCATAAACACGTAAAAGTAATGATTAATGAAAATCAACCTGACATTAGCCTTCAAAAATACCTACTGCTAAGTCACCCAGCCACTAAAACAACAGATCAGCAAGTAGTGACAATGCCTGATGCTTATTACGCTTATACGGATTTATATAAGTTTCAAGAAGCGAGAGGGATGGTTGATCTTGATGATTACCTATTTTTCCCTGAATATAAAAATAGGGATACGATGATCGGTACTTTAGGACGGTGTTTTAGGGCTGTTGTTAGAAAAGCAAATATCACAGCCGAAGGTGAGTCACACACACTTTATTCATTACGTCATTCAGCGATTATGTTTCGTTTAATGATGGGTAATGTGAATACTTTGAAATTAGCTAGAAACGCTAGAACCAGTCAGCTAATGATTGAAAAGTTCTACGCTTCTAGATTGACTAATTTGATGGGTGTTGATGAGTTACACGGGCTTTAGATTTAGATACAAAAAAACCTAGCTTAGCTAGGTTTTGCGTTAATTTAAAATTTTATTTTTTTCTGAATTGAATTCTTCTTCTGTAATTGCTCCAGAATCATATAGTTCTTTTAATTTACTTATTTGCTCGTAGTTTGACGTCTTTAGTTTTTGATTGCTAGTTACTTTAGCGGGAAGAGCGTCATTAATTGCCACTAGTTTTACTAATAAGATGATGAAAAAAACTAACGCTGGAATCCACGCTATAAAATTTAACAGTGGGATTATGGTACAGCTCAAAGTGATCATATACCAAAGACCAATTTTTCTTGTTGACTCAATCATTGCTAAATCACCAGCACCTAAAAAATGATTTTTTAATGTTTCTGGTAGTTTGAACGGAATAATGATCCACTGAAAAACAAAACCAGCAACTGGTATTAGCGTTAACCACGGGAAATATGGTTCGATTGTTCTTTTCTCAGCGGGAATCCTGCTTAAGATATCCCACATTAAAAATGCTGCCCAAATATTAAGACCGATAGCAGCCAAAATTAGCAAGAGAAAAAAAGTCCCTAATCCAAGTAATTCCATAAAATAATACCTTTCTTGATTTCCTTTTCATTTTACATAATTAATTTGACTGTTTGAGGTTAATTATGTCGATAGCATCGTGTAGGATAACGATTGAATTTAAAGAAATAAATTAACGGAGAGTGGTTATGGCTGTTTTTAAAACAATTAATAACAATCAGCTTAAAAAACTAAATGTAATACCTTTGTCTAAGGAAAGAGACTTACAGAAAGTAATGGAGTCTAATTTAGATGAGACTCTAGGATTGAAATTTTTAGCTAGTGAATACACAACAACATCTGGTGGTCGGATTGATACATTGGCTGTCGACTCGAGTGGAGCCCCAGTAATAATCGAGTACAAGAAAAATCGTAACGACGCTGTTATTAACCAAGCATTATCTTATTTAAAGTGGCTTCGTACACAGAAATCTGAATTCTTCGAAAAACTGATAATTGATAAGTTGGGTGATTCTGTTTCAAAAGAAATAGGATTGGATTGGAACAACCCTAGAGTTATATGTATTGCTGAATCATTCAGTAGATTTGATATTGATACCATCCACTTTGTTTCGACAAAAATTGAATTACTTAAATACCGAATTTATGATGACGGTATTTTCACGCTTGAACCAGTTAACTATGCTGATCAAGGTGTTCAAGTTGAAGCTGAAAAGCAGGAAATTAAATCCACAGTTCAAGTTCAAAACAATCCAAGCGTTGATGGACATTTAGAAAAAGTTACGAACGATATTAAATTAGTATTTGGTGAGTTGAGAGAGCGCATTCTTTCAATGGACGAGTTGATTACCGAAACTCCCCGAGTTCAATATGTTGGCTATAAAGTTTCTAATAACTTTGCTGAAGTCCATTTTCAAAGAAATTCTTTGAAGATTCATTTAAGACCAATTAATTATGACGATCCAAAAACTTTAATACAAAAAACATCGGATAGAGCTAATCAGACTATGAATAGATTCGTCTACTTAACCAGTATGAATGATATTGATTATGTTTGTTCTTTAATAGAGCAAAGCTATAAAGATGTGCTTTAAAGTTGGCAATGATTGATATTACCTTTGACTTTAGATCAGATACGCCGTCAGGCAAAGATCCTGATGCTTATAGCTCTACGCTCCGCCGATATCACAAATTGCTTTGGAGTAAACCTTTACCCAATGGAAAATTATTTGCGCTAAGTGATTCTGTAGAGGGTGCTTACCTTCACCATCAGTCAGAGTTGGGCGAATTTTCTTTATCTAGCGATTCAGTCATTCCTAGTTTTGGAAATTGGAAAAGGATGGAGCACATTATTAGCCAACTTAAAACTGGCGAGCTTGAAGAGTTTAGAAGTAAGAATTACACAATGGGCGGAATGATGATATTTCCCGCCAATCGGATCGACGGAAAAAGTACTATTAATGGGGCTAGAGGTTTTAATGCGCTGATTAAAGATCGTATGGACTTAACGCTTGAATGTATAAGACGTTATTACGTTAATGAAGAAAGCCCCTTAATTGATGTCCTCGAAAGATATAAGGATTTCCTTGCTTTATTTGAGACGTTTAAGGGGTATGTTGAATTCTTTTTATTACAGGACTTAGTTGCTGAGGATTTCTCAGAGATTAATTTTTTTATGCGTTTTGAGAACTTTAAAACATCTGCCGTCCCTAAAACGCTTAGTGAATATCTAGACTATAAAAATTTATCAATTGACTTCATTCGAAAGCGTAATCACCGTATCCTCGGTTCGATTAGTTAATAGGTAATTCTGCTTAGATGTTCACTATTACTACAGCACTCTTAGAGCCTGTACTCTGTGAAAAAGTAAACGACTGGTTCGGGGATTTCTTGATTAAATCGATTAGTTTCTCCTTTGTGATCGATGTCCCCGCCTTCTCCACTTCCTTGATTGTTTGATTGCTCGCCATTCTTTTTCTTCCTTTTCTGTTTTAAAGGGCTCTCGAGGAGCCAATTTCTGAAACCCAACATCAGCTATTCCTTTTTAAAATAGATCGCTTCTCGCTCTTCTAAAGTTCTCCGAGTGGTTCCAATGTTCGTTTAGGAAGCGTTTAAGACAATATCTAATCACTTCCGAGCGGTTATGACCTAGACGATCACATAACTCATCAAACTTTTTAATAAAGTCATTGGTCGCACGGACTCCTAATATCTGATTTCTAATTAAGACCTTGTTGTTCACTTAAAACTCCTTTTTTGTGTGTTTTTCTATTTAGGAGATTTTTAACGTTAGTAATTCCCAACAAAAAACCACCCGTAGGTGGCTTATTGGGAAAGTAAGAATTGTCTAATCTTCTGTAAGAGAACCATCTGGTCGGATGCTTACACCATCTGAAAGGTATATATTCTCCTCACCATCACCACCAAGTGATGAGTACATTTCTGAACCCCAAGTATCTTTAAATGATTTTTGTGGAAATTTGACATCTTCAACACTAAATTCCTGATTAAATATTTTCTTCAAAACTGATTTCCAATCTGATTCTATGATCGAAGAGAGAAACTTGGCTGCTTGAGTCTTTTGGTCTGATGTAAGTAGTTCAAAAATATATTTTGGAACACTGTAATCATCAAGCCAATACTTTTTTAAATTTTCATAATTAATGTTGTATTGAAATCTTGAATTTCCATAAATTGTTCCAAAATCATCAAAATCAAATGACGGGTATTCTCTTTTAGGGATTAGATTTCTAAAGTCAGGTGCCAAAGTTAAATTATTAACATAAACTCTTTTATATTTTAGGTTGTTAAATATAAATTCATCTTCAGAATCATGAATTCGATGTGGATAGAAGTCAGTTGTTCTTCCGTTTGCGATTATTTTCCCAGAGGGATCTCTACTTATATAATTTAAACTATCATCAAGCCAATCAAAGCCGTCATATTTGTAAGTTACCCCATTGACAATAAATTGATCTCCTTTTTTTGCCGGGAATGGTGGGATGTGGTCAATTGATACCCAATCGACAATAAGCCTCCCAACTTCGTCAGTGATTATTTCTTTTCCATTTTCGTCAATCCAGGTAGAGCTTGTGTACTCCTCATCATAAATATCTGTGATGAAGTTTGATAGTAGATATTCACTAATCAATTCAATTCCACCAGTTTTTCCATAAAAACCTTTGGTGGTATATTTTTCAATGGGTTTTAAAACCCCATCATCTTTATAGGAAAGTACAAGAATTTTATTGAACCACTCATCATCATTACATCTGAAAGAGATTGTGATTGGCTCATTTGTAGTTGAGTCAGTACAAAAAGAAGCAAGATTCTCAGGAAGGTCAGATCGAAGCATTCGATCCGCAAATATAAGGTAGTGAAGAGAAAATTGGGTTGTATTTGAAATAGTTCTCATCAAGTATTAGCCTTCAAGATTAAATTGATGTTTGTGAAGAACATTTAAAAGTAATGGAATGGCATCCCTATCGGGAATTCTGTTTTTCCTAATATGGGTATCTACCTCTTTTAGAAGCGTCTCAAAGAGCTGCTCCTCCTCTAATGATTCAATTTTCAATTGTTGATTAACTTCTTTTGAAATTATGGATGAGCAAATAGCTGCTAATTCCTTAAAAATTGATAGTCTGTACTTATCAAGTAGTTGAATTTGATAGATTACTTCTGGGGTGGCTGATGGGTGATCACCAAGTTTGAAATAGATATTGGACCAAAGAGCAAATAGTGTTGAGGCTCTTTTTCCGATTTCGTAATCGTCACTATTAATAAGAGTATTAATGTGCTGTTTGAAATTATTCTCGTTAGTGAATGGCTCACCAATATTGGTTTTTAGTGAATCTATCAACACACTAAGATCTTCAAATGAAGGATACATATTTAACTTTCCAGTGATTCGTTAAGTTCTAATTTATAGAACCAGCTGTTGTTTCCCCACTTGGTTGGATTTGATTTGGAGTTCCAAGTTGACCAGATAACAGGCTTTTCTTTCAGAGATTCAGCTACTTTAGACAATAAAGGGATGTGTCTTCCAAAAGCCCCTCCTAATTTTGGATAAACAGTTTCAATCCCGTTTGTAATTTCCAAGACTAAGTAGCTTCCTATAGTTTTCATACCTAGCTCAGTTCCAGGCTTAATGTAATGGTTTACAAGAATCCAAACTGAATCATTACCATAAGCTGTACTAATTTCATCAGTTAGTTCTTTGGCTTCAACTTCTGTGGTGTAGTCATCGACTGAAGTATCAAACTCGTCTTCCTTGAATTCTTCCCAGAGAAGTTTTATGTCTTTGGTAGACCTAACTTTAATTGGTCGTTTTTTCTTGAGAAAAACCCCACCAACAGCCCATCCAAGATTTGGAATTTGATAAACGCTGAATGGTTCATCGTGCCGACGGGACATATTTTGGGCTGCTTTTTCAGCCTCTTCTTTACATTTGAATGTTACTTTATATTGGTTAAAGTCCATGTAATCAACCTGTGAGTTAATAAATTATTAAATTTAATCTAGAATTTTCTTTTTAGCTAACAAAAATTCTTCGTCAGAGATGTGATTCATTTCTTTTAGCCGAACAAGGGCTTCAAGTTGGCTACTTATGGATTGATTCTGTGAGCTAGCACTCTTCGGTCTCTGAGTGTTTAAGTGGTTATTAAATTCCGAGTATGAATTAATAAGAACAATTTTTAAAACTTCTGGTATTTGAACGGAGTTACTATGATTGTTGTTATCGTACGGGTTGAAAGCACGATACCTTTTAAGTTGATCTACTTCTATAAGGGTTTCAAAGTTTTTTTCTTTCTCGGGACTTAATTTTTGAATATAGCCCTGATATTTTTTTTCAATTACAAGGGATGAGCATAGGCTGAAAAGCCTAACCCAAGAATTCTCGAAATCGAAATTATTAGTGAGATCATCTGAAATAAATTTATCGTTTAAATTTATCAACAAATGTGCTGAAATCTCTTTAAGGAGATGTTTCTGAATGTACTCTCTTGATTCTTTAGCTTCCTCTTGTTCTATCAAAAAATATGGTTTTTCTGGACCAATAAAATTCTTGTAGAAAAGAGATTTTTTTTCATTAAATAAGTCATAGTCACTTTCGACTTGAATATATGGATCATTCATAACCTCATACATCATTTTAAAAAAGTTACTTCTAGATTTTTCAATAAACTTTGGATTTGGTTTAATAAAAATTCCATTTGATTGTTTCGGTATAACGTTTATGTAATTAATTTTTTTTCTGAAAATACTATCTTCACCTTTAAGAAATCCAGTTGCTGTTTCTTTAAAATTTGGCAACATTGAAGACCGATAATGAAAGACATCTTTTCTTTCAATTACTTCATCCTCTGTTAGTTCTATTATGTAAGGACCTATTACATCAGGATTTCTGAGATGGTGTGACTCATATCTTTTGAATACTGTTACGAGGTCTTGTACAGCAGAATTATTTTCAATAAATTTTTCAATGATTTCTATATCGTGTGTGTACTCAACATCGAAATAGGATTTGACTTTACCTAAGCAATTCTTAGCTAAATTAACTATAAAAAATGATTTACTTCCTTCAATTTCATTAATTTTTTTTTCTATGAGATGTATATTTTTTACAGTGTCGAATTGATCGCTGCTAAGTATTTCAGTGAACTTTTCAAGCGTCAGAATTTCTTTTGTCATTATGAACACCATTTAAACATATTCTAAATTTTAGTTTTGGTTTCTAGATACTAACCCTTCTAATAAATAAATTGAAGGAGGAATTATGAAAAATAAGCTACTAGCTCAAGGAAAGATGTTTCGACTATCAACGACACCGATTTCGAAGGTCGAATTTAAAGAATTAATGAAGACAGGTCGAACGGGTGAACTGTACGAGAGTCTTAAAACAACGAGAAACAACGAGAATGACCTCTACGGGTTTTATCAGGTTGATGGAAAGCCCTTGTTTGAAATAAAACTGAACGAAGCTCCAATCGGTCTTAAAAAGGCTCTATTCACGGACTACGAAAGAACTTATCTATCAATACTCGGTTCTTCTAAGAAAAAGACGGGTATAGAAGAGTTTTTTTATGTTTCAGAAAGTGGATTTAAGAACGGTAATTCAGAACTAGAGTTCGATAGAGACTTTGAACCTAAGGAACTTAAGTTCCAGTACAAAAGATTCGGATTATTTAATGGAACAATCTTTACGATCATTAATCCAATCTATAAAGACAAGTATTTCAATTACATCTGGAACTGGTCAAGTTTTAGTCCAGACTACATCATTAGTACCAAAGGGAAGCTACATCAGTTTCCCAGTAAAACCTAATCATCCTTAATTCATTTACTGTATCGGCTTCGCTTCGCTTAGCCGATAACGAGCTCGTGGAACTCGCTCGTAAGACTCTATTGTTTAATTTTGCTGAAGCGTTTTTGAGAATACAACTTACCTCCTCGGTAAGTTGATTCAACATTTGCTTGTAGCGTCTGTCAAACACACTCCACATAGAAAAACCTCTACTTCAAGAGGAAGGGACGGTTAGACGGTTTCCCTTTACATTCTGACTTACATACCAGCGGTAGCTCTTAATAGCCAGTGAAGCGACATTTAAGAACTTGAAAGTTATCGTTGTATAGAGCTTTCATCGTTACAGGAATCTTTATTAAAAGCTCCCAGTCTGTATTTGGAGCTCCTCATCATATATTGGTGCCTTGGTCTTCACTACCGTTACCGTCCTTCCAACGAGATTTAGATAGGGACTTGGGGCTTGTTTCACTTAATTCACATATTTATTTAGGAGATTTACGAACGCTAAACGATAAAAATCTCATATTTTTTACGATGTAAAACAGTCAAAATTTGAATGAAGAAACATCAATTTCACGACTTTTTAGGGGTAAAAAATGAACGATTTTCTCGGTCTCACAGAATTCTTCTAAAGCAGGGGGTTCTAGCTCAGTTAAGGCTAACTCTAAAACCCTTAATTTCAGTTCTTTTTTAGATAAGGTTGGATAAGGTGTTTTACGCTTAACTCGGCATTCAGGGCTAGAAGAACCAATAACTCGTGGGATGCTGAATGGATCAAATTCAGCATCTTTAAGGTCTCGATCAAGCCACATTCTTAAGCTGGATTCAGTTTGAATTTGCTCTTTTAAGAATTCAAGAGCATTTTCAAAGGCTAATTCTGCTTCTATTCCGAATTTACTTGCTAGATCACCTTTATCAAGAGAGACGCTGTATTTCTCCATTTTGGAATAGTGAAAACAAGCGATCTTGATAAGGTTTTCGTATTTTGAAATGGCTTTAGGTTTTATTATTTTTTTAGATTGCTTTTCGTCTTCCCAATCTTTTTTAAATTTATCTAAAGCACTAGGACTGATAACTCTCGCAATTGAAGTCAGGCTGATATTTTTTCCTGACTCAAGGCGTTCAATTAAAGTTTTTATTCGTTTGATTTTTAAATTTGTATTCATAATATTTCCATTTCAGTTTATAGAGTAGATTTCTGAGCCTGAAATTATCTGTTGATAGATAATTTGTTGATAAATTGAAACCTCATCACGAAAGGGGTTTTGATAAAAATTGTTGATGACGATGTCTAAAGCATCATTAAACGCTTCATCAAAATTTTCATCAGGAACCGCATATCTAGAAATAAAGGTTTTCATAAAATCTAAGTATTCATTTTTAGCTTTTATGTAGTTCTGTATGTAACTGCCTGATTCAATTTCGAAGCACAATTCAAGATTGGTTTTCATGCTTGATCATCCTCTAAGTCCTCTAGGTAGTATTGGTAATCTGAAATCATCCAATCTAATGTTAGAAGTTCATCAACAGCCCAATCACCAGGTTCGGTTGAGTAGCAGTTACAAGCACCATCTAATGCCCACCCATACATTTCCTTGAAGTGTCTTGTGCCAGTTATATTTTTAGTAATGAAGTTTTTTAATATTTTTTTATACGCTTTTTGAGCCGCAATATATGTCTGGTATGCCTCATTGGTTTCAGCTTTTAAAGATCTATTAAATCTATTAAGTTCTTTGCGATTTCTTGGGTTCATTGTTGTTACCTTTCAAATATTAGTTAATTTATTAAAGTATGAATTTGTTATGCTTAATTGCTTCTTAATCCATACATCTATTATTTCAAAAAGGTGTATTAAAGTCATATCTGCGAAATATTATTGTATTTAAAGTGTTATGATTATTTACATGAAAACCCCAATTAAAAAGCCCACAAGACACTTCCCATATCAGCACCCTACATTTGGTACTAAAAATCGACCCAGTAGCGAAAGGGCGTGGAAGCGATCCGTTTATTACTGGTGGTGGGCGTACTTAAAACGTAACTCCGAATACCTCAAATGTTGCGAATCAAAAGGTAAAGGTGAGCTATCTGCGCTATACAAAGACTTTGGTGATATTCGAGGAGACGATTTCAAATCTTGGTGGCGTGAGGGAGATAGAGGGGCAACCCTATTTGCTGAGCCACCAGTAGAAGTTTCTGTTCGTTTATTAACTCATGGTGATGCTATCCCTGATTCTTCAAAAGGTCTTAGTGTTTATCTGCCCTTAAATCTGCCTAATAATTTTTTAGAGAAGAGGGTAAAGGAGCTTTTAAACTCAATCCGTAAAGGTAAACGTGGAGTTCAATATGGGCGTGCGGAAAATAGTAATGCGGTATACAAATTTGAAGGGCAACCAAATTTAAAGGCGTTGGGAAATACGCTGAAGGTTTATGACTTGATTCAGGAGGAAAAGGTTAAGTCAGCGGGAGTAAGAATGCCTTATTGGAAGATTGCTTTAAAGGCAGGAATTATTAGCGATAAAGGAAAGGTACTCCCTACGGATTCTGAAGGTAAGGCTGATAAAAAGCGAGCAGTTATGACTGCTATTGTTGGGCGATTGAAAAGAAGGGCTGAGAAATCTATAAAAAATACAGAAAACGGAATATTCCCTTAATTTAAGAAGGTTAGTAAATGAATGAATTTAATTTTGAAGAGATTTCTAGAAAAGACGATGACGAGTTAAAGAAAGCTCTAAGTCATTTAGCTTTAGAACCAATTATGAATGACTATGTTCAACATCGAGCAATTATTCAGGCAATGGTTATTAATCAAATTCTTTTTCAAAGACATATAGATGGTGTTGAAAAAAGAGCCCGAATAGGGCAGTGGATATCAATGGGTATAGCTGTTTTAGCTCTAATCAGCCCAATTTGGTTGAAGTAAAAATATCTATCATTCAAGGAAAGATGTAGTAATCCTCTAACCATTGTTGTCTTTAATTCAAAAACCATCAATAGTTCGTCTCCTTCAACTTTATGAAAGAGATAAAAATGACTATTTTTGGCTATGTTCGTGTTTCTACGGTTCAACAGGCAAACGAGGGGGATTCTCTCGAAGCACAGGTAAAGCAAGTAACCAGTTATGCGTTATCTAGGGGCTTAAGCCTAAGCGAGAATGATGTTTTTGTTGAAAAAGGGGTTAGTGGAGGAACTGAGTTTGATTCCCGTCCAGAAGGTTCTAAGCTGTTAGAGGTAATTCAGTCGGGAGACGTGTTAATTTTCCCAAAGCTCGATCGTGGATTCAGAAATACGCGAGATGCCTTGAATACACTTCATTTGCTGAGAGAAAAAGGCTGTAGCGTTCACTCTATTGATCTTGGTGGTGATGTAACTGGTAATGGTGTCGGTGCGATTATTTTTACTATTCTTTCAGCTTTTGCTTCTTTCGAGCGTGAGCGTATTGCTTCGAGAATTAGTGAAGTGAAACAAATGAGAAAGTCTCAGGGCTACTATGTGGGTGGTCGTCGTGGTTTTGGCTTTAATGTGGTGGACGGAAAGAAAGTCCCCAATAGAAAAGAGCAAAAACTAATTGCTGAAATGAAAAATAAAAAAGCCAACGGAGAATCAATGTTAGCGATTTACCGTTGGCTGAATTGGGAGAAGGGCGTTAAGCTGAACTACTCTTCTATGAGGTTGTTGATTAAATAAAAATCAAAAAAGAGCCACTAATAAGGCGCTTTTAAGATTTTAAAATATCGATTTACTTCTTTTTTTTACCACCTATAAACGGCACAGCTATTACTAGTAATGTAAGAATGAAACCTAAAATAATAGAAAAAATACTAGTTTCAGAATTATCGTTATGAATCGTAGTTTTTTTGTAAACTTCTTTATTTGCCTTAGCAGGAGCTTCTTGAGGATTTTCAGTTTGCTGTTGTGGTTGAACTATTTGTGGCTGAACTTCTTGAGGGGACACATTTTGAACACTCACGGGTGATTGTGAAAATACAGCAGTACTCCAAAAGGCAATAATCAACTTGGTAATATTCTTTTTCAATTTATATTCCTTTAATTACATTTAGTTAGTAGGGGTTGTTTTGAGTTGTCTTTGGTGTTTAATCCATCCTTGACAGTAATTTCTGACTTGCCGTCAGCTATAACTTCTAGATAAACAACTGATGTTTTTCCTTCATTGATATAAATAACTCCACTAATCGTTCTCAGATGTTGATTATTTGATGTTGAGTAAACCTGACCTATGTAATGAAGTTGTTTTTCATTTAACATTTTTGCCTTATCAATAATCATGTAATTTGCGTTTACCGTATTACTTTTGAAACTACTATGTGAAACCACTTTCCCATTTTCAATTTGGTTGGTATGGATGTAGTTGATATTCTGGCAATTTTTACTCCATGAACCAATTAGGCCGTATTTTTGATATATTTTTACGGACTCTGTTTGCTCTAGTGTTGTTGCTTGTATTGGTTTTTCGATTGAGCTTGTTTGATTTTCCTGAATCTTGCCAGCTAAATTTTCAAGCTGTTTTGTTAAGTTAATCAGTTGGGCCTCAGCGAGTAGCGGGGAAGTTAGAGCTAGAGCGAGAATTATTTGTCTAAAAGTTTTCATTTAATTTGCCTTAACGTAAGGTGTTCCCATGCTGTTTAATTGGCGAATTGCGTTATAAATTTGGTCACGTTTACCGCTACTACTAAACTTAACAGTAGCCGATCCAAAGCTACCCACAAAATTTATTTCGTGAGTTGTTGATGTAACCCATCTTTTGAGTGTTTTATCGTAGTGTTGTGTTGTGTTGTCGTTCGCTTGAATCTGGCTTATCTCGTCGATATCAATTTCAAATCTCTTGAAATACTGAAGAAGGTAGCTGAGCTTAAAATAATCAGAAAAATCGTTAGCTGTTATTCCTCCACCTTGAAATGACATTGTTCTATTTTCAACATCAAGTTCAATTCCTTTCCAAATAACTTTTAGTCGGTAGATCATTACCAAAAGAAGACCATTAAAAATTAGGGAAAAAATGATGTTGAGAGACCCACGAACATCAAAAAGCATTACGTTTAACCATAAACAAATTAGAGCTAGTGGTACCACTCCAATTATTGTAAATAGTAAGGTTGATGGATCTCTTACTCTTTGAATGCTTTCCAATGTTTGTTTGGTGTTCGAGACTTCCATGGCTTAGATCCTTTTTATAAAAATAACTTTTATTTGTTGACTATATTCTACAATTTATAAGCGTAGAGTATATTCCGTGGACTGTCAATCTCGGCTAGAACAAAGTCGGGGTGTGAAAGTGAAACCAAATATCGTGGCGCAACATATTGCTGAAACTGTCAAAAGCAGAAGGGCAGAGCTTGGCTTATCACAAGAGGTTTTAGCTGATAAGGCTGAAATTGACCGAACCTATGCCAGTCAGATTGAGCGTGCCATAGCAAACCCATCGCTAACTGTTTTATGTAGTGTTGCTACCGCTCTTGATATTTCATTGAATCAATTAATAGGCGAGAACTAAACCACTAAACATTTTTACTTTAGTGGTTTAGTGAGAGAACATATCTATAAGGGTCTTATTGGTTGTCAGAGTGGGGTGATTACTACATAATTTCTCACGAGCTTTCATCGTTATTTCTCAGAGGCTGAAAGTTTTTGAAACTGTTGAGCCCTATAGATACAAAGTCCTAAGTTGAATTCTAGAGTGAGAATTTCAGTCCTCCGCTATAATCTCAATTCAAATCAAAGACTGCCCATAGCTCAGCTGGATAGAGCACCGCCCTTCTAAGGCGTAGGTCGCACGTTCGAATCGTGCTGGGCAGGCCAAATTCCACCATATTTTTTTACTGCATTTGATTGTGTTCTTAACCTTTTTATGCGGTGACTAATCCTGTTAACTATCGGCGATTCATCATGAATTGTCGGAAAAACCGACATTTAAATTACTTAATTTCTGCTGGCTATTTCTCAGCAAGAGCTA
>JACCDN010584974.1_pt1 | contig 15785 bp, 16 predicted proteins | sample 7441691 | NCBI WGS metagenome assembly JACCDN01 (sample SAMN15323439, study PRJNA562643) | freshwater metagenome | isolation source: river surface water | place: USA:Blue River Watershed | collected 2017-08-16
ATAAAGTAGTATAAGGCCTAGTAACAGATCTCCCACTAATTGATGATTTATAGGATATTTTTACGTCACCGTGTTCAATATTGCGTCCTTTTTTATCATAAAAAGAAGCCTTGGTATTTTCTTTGCCAGACCTTGAAGCTATAAAAAATATATCATTTTTCTTTTTCATATAATTTGAAATTTGTTTTGCGAATCGCTCATCCTTTCCGTTGAGCAATCCGCAAAAATATTAATTTAGGAATTAATCCTACTTCTTCCTGTCAGTATCTCCGCGACCGGGTTTAGGAACTCTTTCAACGGTGGTTGTATTTGGTCTGCGACGTGCCTCGTCAACAGGAATAAACTCACCAGTCTTAGAATCCCTGCCCAGCAAAAATGATTTTGAATTGGACATAGTATCTAATACTAAATTTGAATAATTGGTGCAAATCATGTACAATACAAATGTTAAGTTATACCGTGCTGATTTTATTGAATATCGACCAGAACCAAGGGAAAGGAATTCTAATTCAATGAACACCTGAGTAAGCCACCAAATTTTGGTGGCTTATTTAGATTTTCAAAATAATCATTTCTTTTTTGAACGGTTATATGGTGACTGATTTACTGGCCTTAAGCTAACACCTAATTCAGAGGCTTTATTTTGCACCCCACCAACAGGTCTGCCCAATTTTAAACCTATTACTCTAGTAGGCGTATTGTCTTTGGCTAGTTCTTTTAATTGCTTGACTTCCGTCGGTGTCCACTGTTTTCCGGCGTTACTAATGTACTTTGGATTTGGCATATATTATTAAACTTAATTTTTTATTACATCCACCACTTTGCCATTAATGATAAACTGGTCATCTTCGCTAATGTATATTGGCATGTACTCGTGATCAGAATTAGCTTTCAGGATAATTCTATTATTAGGTTTATCGCGATAAAATTCTTTTATTGTGGCAAGACCATCAATAACCGCCACAACGATCTCGCCGTTAGCATAATTTTTCACCTCGCCGTCAACTAAAACATAATCGCCACTTTCAATAGTTTTTCCATTAACATCGGCTTGATTCATAGAATCACCATCTGCTAAAATAGCAAATAGCCTGTTCTTATTTCTTGGTAAGAGGCTAGATGATATCTTAAGGTATTTTTCAACCTTTTGATCGGCGTACATTGTAGCTGGGCCACAATTTGCCGCTCCAACTACTGGGATAGCAAATAATGGGCTTTTGCTAACGTGGTTATATCCTTTATTAACAACCTTTAGGATATTCTCGTCCAGGTTCATTTGAATTAAGCCTGCCTTTTCTAACTGCTGGAGGTGATATTTGGCGATTTGGGGTTTGCCCTTAGCGCCTATAAGCTCAGCTATTTTTCTGAGACTTAGCGACCCAATGTCTGGGGTATTAACGATAAGGTTTAATAATTGTGTTTGTGTTATATTCATATATTCCAAGTTTAGCACGGATTAAATGATTTTGCAAGTATTTTCGTAAAAGTATTTGATATTTTACACCAAGGTGCTATAATGGATTTATAAGCTCAAAATTCTATGGAATACCAACTACAATTAAAGCCTTTTGAAAGGAAAGACGGGTATAAATATAAGATTATCGAAATTACCGATATTGCCCTCCACTCTTCCGACAAACAACCTACAAAATCCATTAGCAAAAAGATTAAGCAGTCATTTGAACAAAATAAGCCTAATAGGCTTTATAGTTTAAAAACTCAAGAATTGATAGAAAAAGGAGATATGGCGAAAATCATTGATGATTTTGTAAGACAGGATCCTAATTTCATAAAAATGGTCCAAGAGGAGGAAAAGAAAGGCTACAAGATATTACTGGGGTTGCCAAAGGAAGGAATTCCGATTAAACTTGGAGATGATACGGTAGAGTTCTTGCAGAGCAAGAACGGACAGCGGATAATCAGGGGTATGAATAAAACAAAAAACTAGCACCTTTTCACATTTAACTAATGCGTAGCAAAAAGTAGAATAGCGTATCGCCTAAAAACCATGCCTATTCCGCGCAAGAAATAGTCTTAGACTTTGTGTCTTAGTCTGTTTCGTGCGTGGAATAGGCTTTTTTTATTTATTATTAATTAATTCTTAAACCAAAATTATGAAAAAACTACAATGGCACACAGTGCAAAGACGAATTAACGACCTGGTTCCCCAGGAAGTTAATCCTAGAAAAATTACCGACAAGCAAATGTCGGACTTGAAGAAAAGTCTTGCTAAATTCAATTTAGTAGAAATTCCAGCCATCGACCTTGAGGGCAAGATCTTGGCAGGGCACCAGCGCATCAAAGCTTTACAGCTTCTTGGCAGAGGCGAAGAACTAATTGATGTTAGAATTCCTAATCGTCAATTAACCGAAGATGAATCTAAAAGATATTTAATATCTAGCAACGCCTTAGGTGGCGATTGGGATTTTGAGGCATTAAAATCTTTCGACTTGGATCTGCTGATCGATATTGGATTTGATCAAGTCGATTTATCGCATTTCTGGGATACTGAGTTGGAAGTTAAGGATGAAGATTTTGATGTCGAGGAGGAGCTAAAAAAAATTAAAACACCTACGACCAAATCAGGCGATCTAATTCATTTAGGACAACACCGACTTTTGTGTGGTGATTCGACCAATCCCGATAATCTCAAGAGGTTATTTGGTGAAGATAAAGCCACAATGATATTTAGTGACCCCGTCTATAATATAAAACTAGATTACTCCAAGGGCGTAGGTGGTAAAAATGACTATGGCGGATCAGTTAATGATAATCGGAGTTACGAGGAATACAAACAGTTCATTCGGAACTCCTTGCTCGCAGCCCTGCCTAACGTCAAACCTGACTGTCATTTTTTTTATTGGTGCGACCAGACTTATATCGGATTAATTCAAAAGTTGTATCGTGAATTGGGAATAATCAATAAACGTGTCTGTTTGTGGGTAAAAAATTCTCAAAATCCCACCCCGATGATTGCCTTTAATAAGTGCTACGAGCCAGCGGTCTATGGGGTCAAGGGAAAACCATATATCAATCCTGACATTAAAAACTACAATGAGATATTGAACAAGGAATTGGGCACTGGCAATGAACTATTCAATGACATCCAAGATTCTTTGGATATCTGGCTCACGAAACGAATTTCAGGTAAAGATTACGAGCATGCGACCAGTAAACCGCCTAAGCTATACGAAAAAGCGATTCGTCGTTGCACTAAACCAGGTGATATTGTTCTCGATTCGTTTTCAGGTTCGGCTAGTACTATTATGGCTGGCGAACAACTTAAAAGAAAAGTTTATGCAATGGAATTGGAACCGATATTTTGCGACCTTGCAATTAGGCGGTATAGAAAATTAACTGGCGGAAAGGAGGTGGTTGAACATGTCTAAAAAAAACCGACTTCATGAAACGTTTTATGCCGAGCTGAGAAAAGTCCCGATTGTGCTAGTTGCTTGCGAAAAATCAGGAATTTCGAGAAATAGTATCTATCGCTGGAAACGAGAAGATAAAGAATTTTCTAAGGCCATGGATAAGGCCTTGGCTGATGGTGAAGCGTTGGTGAATGATATGAGCGAAAGTCAATTACTGACTTTGATCAAAGAAAGGAATTGGCCAGCCATAAGTTTTTGGCTTCGTCATCGCAACCCTAAATTCAAGGATAAGATAGAGGTGACTTCTAAAATAGAGGATGTGGACGAATTAACGCCCTTACAAGCGGATGTAGTAAGGCATGCATTACGACTGGCAAAAATTTTGCCTGATGATGCAGCTAATGAATTAGAAAAACAAACATATGAATCCAAACAACATAATACCACAAACACTAGTAGATCAGATGACCAAGGACAAGAAAATAAGGACAGCAATAACTAAAGAGAGTTTTTCGTATTTTTTCCATTTCTACTATGCCCATTATGTGAAGTATGCCACGGCTGATTTTCAGAAAAACATTATCTCCCTAATTGAAATGGATCATAAAAAAGATCTCTTCGTGGTGGCCTTTAGAGGTTCTGGGAAATCAACTGTTATCACCGCAGCCTATCCAATCTGGGCAATTCTTGGCAAACAGCAAAAGAAATTTGTTGTCATCTTCTGTCAAACCCAAGCCCAAGCCAAACAACACATGATGAATTTACGGCGAGAACTGGAAGACAATGATCTGCTCAAAAAAGACTTAGGGCCGTTCAGAGAAAATGGCGACGAGTGGGGTGCTCAATCAATAGTATTCTCCAATACCGATGCCCGCATAACCGTTGCCTCAGTTGATCAGAGTGTCAGAGGTATTAGGCACTATCAAAATCGTCCTGATTTAATAATCTGCGATGATGTTGAGGATATTAGCTCAACTAAGACTAGGGACGGACGCAATAAGACTTACCAATGGCTTAAAGCCGAAGTCATTCCAGCTGGTGATCGAGATACGAGATTGATTATAGTAGGCAATCTGTTGCACGAAGATTCTCTACTGATGAGATTAAAAGAAGAAAAAGAGAAAGATACTATCAACGGCGACTTCTTATTTTTCCCTTTAATCGACAGCAAAGGAAATTGTTTGTGGCCGGGCAAATATCCGTCTGAAAAAGATGTCGAAGATGAAAGAAAAAAAGTTGGTAATGAAATAACTTGGCAACAGGAATATCTCCTCAATATAGTTCCTAGTGAAGATCAAGCCATTTATCGCGAATGGATTAATTATTATGATAATATTCCAGCGCCGATGAAACTTTACGGCGGTTATACCTCACACATCGAAGTCAGAATTGGCATTGATCCTGCCATTTCCAAGAGCGATGTTGCCGACTACACAGCAATGGTTCCTGGAATACTTTACGAAACGGAAAGTGATTATACACTTTACATCTTACCTAAAATAATCAATAAACGCCTCAATTTCCCTGAAACAATCGAAACCTGCAAAACTCTTTATCAGAGCTACAAAAAAGAATCATTAACACCTAGATTTGTTATTGAAGATGTTGCTTATCAAAAAGCCTTGCCCCAGCAATTAGAAGTTGAGGGTGTTTACGATGTTCTTGCAACAAGACCAGGTAGTCAGGACAAGCGAAGCCGATTAGTTCTAACCGCTAACTTAATAAAAACTGGACAAGTCTTGTTTCCACGAGAAGGAGCTGAGGAGTTAATACAACAGATAGTCCATTTTGGCGTAGAAAAGCATGATGATTTAGCTGATGCCTTTGTAAATTTGGTAAACAGCATGATTGAAAAACCGCCAAGACCGCCCAGGATCTACTTTTTCTAGTTAATTTTCCTATAATATTAAAGGAAAAGTTATCGACAAGTTGCCAGCAGCTAGCTGCTTAGCAAAAGTTTAAAAGTGTGTCATTAATGAGGGCGTAGATTTACTAATAATTAACTATAAATCATATGCTCCAACTAGACACGTCTTTAAAGTACTGCCTGTACGCTAGAAAAAGTACAGAATCAGACGAGCGACAAGCCCTGTCAATTGATTCACAGGTCAAAGAAATGCTCCAAATTGCCGAACGGGAAAATTTGGAGATTGTTGATATTAGACGAGAGTAGAAATCAGCTAAAGATTCTGGCAATCGCCCAGTCTTTAAAGAATTGATTAAGGATATAACGGATGAAAAATTTAATGCCATTATTACTTGGGCGCCTGATAGACTTTCAAGAAACGCTGGTGATTTAGGATCGCTAGTTGATTTAATGGATGAAAAGAAATTAATGAGCATTCGCACCTTTGGTCAGACTTTTAGTAATTCACCAAATGAAAAATTTTTGCTCATGATTTTATGTTCTCAGGCTAAGTTGGAAAATGATAACAGAGGTATAAACGTCAAAAGAGGTTTAAGAGCCAGATGTGAAATGGGTTTATGGCCGACTTGTCCGCCGACTGGTTATCTAAAAGAAAAAATGGTTGATCATAAAGGCAAATGCTATGTTGATCCTGAACGCGGTCATATTATACGTCAGATGTTTGAAAAAGTGGCTTATGAAAAATGGTCAGGCAGAAAGATTTACAACTGGTTACGATTCGATTTAAATTTTAGGACAGCACAAGGAAAGAAACATCTGAGTTTAGGTAATATTTATCGCCTTCTAGAAAATACCTTTTATTATGGACCTTTTGAATATCCTCGTGGTGGTGGTAATTGGTATCAAGGAAAACATGAGCCAATAATAACTAAAGAATTGTTTGACTTGGTTCAAGGCCAAATGAAAAATTCCCAACTAGTTAGACGAGAAAATATTGAATTTGCTTTTACCAAGGTGATGAAGTGCGGTCTATGTGGCTCGGGCGTTTCTGCCACGGAAAAATTCAAGCTATTAAAAAATGGCGGCTATAACCGTCATGTATACTATGGCTGTACCAAGGCAAAGGACAAAAATTGTAAATCGGGCTATATCAGCGAAGAGGACTTGATAAAACAACTGCAAAAACAGATAAACAAGTTGGACTTTAAGAAAATTGCGGTTCAGGACAAGATTCAAGCCGAGATCAAGAGATTTAAAAAATTTCAAATCATGACCACTGGCAAAAACGATAACATCGACGTGAGTGACGTCGATGTTAAAAATTATATAAAATTTTTATTACAGGAGGGTGATGATCAGGAAAAACGAGAGTTGCTTACGTGTTTAAATGGCGAGATTCTTTTGAAGAATAAGGTTATTGAAATTAAATAATCCTATAATTTACCTCCTGAAATATCAAAAAATCTTTCAAAGAAACTTGTTAATTTGCCTAATACACTTTCGCGTTTCTGGGTGCGCTCACCAGTTGGGGAAAAGCGAGATACTGGTGGTAAAACTTTAGTGATGGCTGTGCCAGTCGTCGCCACGTTGCCATCACGGAACGCATTTCTAACAAAAGTATAAGTCGCATCGTGATCAAGATTTTCACTGGCAATTATTTGCTCAAGTTCCTCAACTTTTTTCTTGTCTACGAATTTCTGCCAATCATCATCAACCACCGAATGCACATCCAATGAAGAAATGAATTGATTTATGAGTTCTTTTTTATTTCGCAATTCAACACTTGAATCAATGGCCTTATTTATATCAAGCAAAAGCTCTCGATTTTTTGTGTGGTCTTCGTGGTACAACTTAATAAGACCAAGAATGTAATCAATATTTATTTCTACTTGCTTAATAAGCTCCATTTCAAACACCAGATCGTCATTAATATTTTCCTTGGCATCATCAGTGCTTTTTCGAAACTCATTGTAGATGTCAATGTAGGCGCTATGGTAATCTTGAACATCACGCTCGGTTAATATCTCGTTACCAGCAAACTCATCAAAAGTCGTTAAAACGTTGCGTACTCGTAAAATTGCGCTATAAAGTTTGATAAAGTCTTTTTGATTCTGTTCGCCTACAATCGGTTCGCCAACTGGAAATTTCTCCGAAAGTTCTTTTACCAAACTTTCATATCCTCGAACTTCTTTGTCATCATCTTTATAACCATTATAATAATCAGCGTATGCCTTCAAGAGCACAACACCACTAGCTTCTTTGTCTCCAAAAAGTGCGATAGATTCATTCGTTGCCTTTTCCAGATTACGGAAACAAACAATATTACCGAAGGTTTTAACACTGTTTAAAATACGGTTTGTTCGTGAGAATGCCTGAAGCAAGCCATGCAGTCGCAAATTTTTATCAACCCACAAAGTATTAAGAGTTGTCGCATCAAAACCAGTCAAAAACATGTTAACCACGATAAGAACATCGATCTCACGATCCTTCACTCTCTGACTAACGTCTTTATAATAATTTTGAAACTTATCAGATGAAGTGTCATATGATGTTCCAAACATGGCGTTGTAGTCGGCGATAGCCCTCTCAAGAAAATCCCTTGAACTAACATCCAATCCGCTTGTATCTTCTGAATTTTCATCAATCATTCCATCCGCATCTTCGTCATTTACTCCAAAGCTATAAATCGTCGCTACTTTAAGGCGCTTATCACTTGGCACATCTGTTAATTGCTTTTTGAACTCAGCATAATATTTCTTGGCCACGTCAATCGAAGAAACAGCGAAAATTGAGTTGAACCCTGCGAGCCTGCGATCTTTCAATTTATAAAAACTATTACGTTTAGTCTTTTGATCAAAATGATCGCGAATATAGCTGACAATATTTGTTAAGCGTTCTGGGGCAGCAAGTACGGCTTCGCGATCAATATCACTGACTTTTTTGTCCTCGATATTCTCGGCTTCGCGTACGGTAGAAACATAATCAACTTTAAACGGCAAAACGTTTTTGTCAGCGATTGCATTAACAATAGTATAGGTGTGCAATTTTTCGCCAAAGGCTTGCTCGGTTGTTTTCAAATCCAGCCTGCCACCAGCTGATGAATTGATTGCAAAAATCGGTGTACCAGTAAAACCAAAAATGTGGTAATTATTAAATGTCTTAGTGATAGCGGCATGCATATCGCCAAATTGCGAACGGTGGCACTCATCAAAAATCAACACGACATGACCGTCAAAAATAGTGTGCCCTGAATTACGACCGATAAAACGATCTAATTTCTGAATAGTTGTAATAATAATACGTGAGCTTGGGTTTTCTAATTGTCGTTTTAAAATCGCCGTACTGGTATTACTGTTGGCCGCCCCTTTCTCAAATTTATCATATTCTCGCATAGTCTGATAATCCAAATCCTTGCGGTCAACGATAAATATCACTTTATCTATATAGGAGAGTTTACTTGCCATTTGTGCCGTCTTGAAACTAGTCAAGGTTTTTCCCGATCCTGTTGTATGCCAAACATAGCCACCAGCTTCTGCCGTGCCAAGCTTTTTGTAATTCGTGCTAACCTCGATACGGCTAAGTATTCTTTCCGTTGCCACTATCTGATAAGGACGCATCACCAAAAGCTGTCGATCAGTAGTAAAAACGCAGTACTTGGTTAAAATATTCAATAGAGCATGTTTGGCAAAAAAAGTTTTGGCAAAATCCATTAAGTCCGTAATTGGTCGATTGGTAGCATCTGCCCACCAACTGGTAAATTCAAAACTATTACTAGAGCGTTTTCCTTTTTTCGTAGACACTTCACTTGATTCTTTGATATGTTGAGAACGTGTAGTGTTGCTGTAGTATTTAGTATGAGTGCCGTTTGAAATAACAAATAATTGCACATACTCAAAAAGCCCGGACGAAGCCCAAAAACTCTCTCGTTGATAACGGTTGATTTGATTGAATGCTTCGGCAATGGCAACGCCACGACGTTTAAGCTCAATGTGTACTAAGGGCAGGCCATTCACAAGAATGGTCACATCATAACGATTGGCACGTTGGCCGTCTTCTGTTGCGTATTGATTTATAACCTGCAAACTATTGTCGTGAATATTATCTTTTTTTAAAAGATAAACATTTTTTACCGAACCATCATCACGAGCTAAATTCTTGATGTAATCTTCTTGGATAGTTGTTGTCTTTTCTTCAATACTCTGGTTTGGGTTGGCGAGCTCGCTTACAAAGAATCTATCCCATTCCGTATCAGTAAATTCAAAACCGTTAAGCTTCTCTAGCTGTTTACGTAAATTCGACACAAGATCAATTTCTGAAGTTATGGCTATAAATTCATAGGCTTGAGCTTCTAGTTGCTCAATAAAAGCTCGTTCCAGTTCTGTTTCACTTTGATAAGAAACACCATCCCGTACCCGATCGGCGAGTCTATTGTATTCAGTAACAACTGTACTTTGTGTATTTTCTGCAACCAAATTGTAATTATTTATCCTCATACTTTTTAAAATTTAGAAGTTCTTTTCTATAGTATTCATATTGGTTCTTTCTTGCCTCTAATTCTGCATGCAATTCTTTTTTTAGTACCATTTCTAATTCTGTAAAATTATCAATTATTTTAACAATTTCATTTTGCACATCTAGCGGAGGGAAGGGTATTTCAAACAATGAATACTTAGAAATCCAATGACGAGAATGATCTTTTGGCTTATAGCTAATACAACGCATTGCAAAATACACAAACTTAAAGTTCATCTTTATATTATCTTTTGGACGCAACATCTTCATAGCTGAAGATTTAACTTTAAAATCAAAGTCAACTGAATGAAAAGAGGTAGTGAAATCATCAAAGATAATGACTGGGTTATCTTTGCTGGCCTTATATATACCTTTTGTTTCATTAGTATGCCCAAGCACAAAACCCTTGCCAGCTGTTAAGACCGGTGTTTTGAATTCATCACTATACTTTGTTGAAGATACAATATAAGCGGTAGGCTGTTCGTAGTCCAAAATGTCACCCAATCTCTTAAATTCGACACCCTCTGGACAATACCCATTAATTAATTCTTCCAGAGTATTAGGTTTTTTACCTGATTTCTGTTCAATATCTGAAATAATATCACCTATTAACAATCTCAATTTATTTTGTTTTAAGACAATGTTTTCTATACTCTTATTAAGATCTCCGATGCGAACTTCTTCCAAAATGTTTTCTTGGTTGAGATAAGTTGATATCGAAATATTATAATTACTTTCTGCAATTAACTTATTGTCAACAAGTATAGCAAAACGTTGTATATTTTTGCGAGCAGAGAAAGTTTCTAAAATTCTTAGACGATTTTTTTCACTTAACTTATTTTTATTACCTTCGTGCACAAATTCATTAGATGCATCAATAAAAAGTACTTTACTATCCTTCTTGCTTTTTTTAAGTACGATAATGCATGTATCCGTAGTGGTACCAAAAAACAGGTCTTTTGGTAATTGAATTATTGTATCTATGTAGTTATTGTCTACTAAGTATTTTCTAATTTTTTGTTCTGCACCCTTTCGAGAAAGGACTGCTGGAAATTCAACAATCGCAGCTGTTCCGCTTGTAGAAAGCCATGAAAGCATATGCATTGTAAATGCAAGATCTGCTTTACTTTTTGGCGCCAGAACTCCAGCAGGAGAAAAACGAGGATCATTTATAAGTATAGGATTTTCGTCACCGTCCCACTTAATCGAATATGGTGGATTGGAAACGATGGCGTCAAAAGGCTCATCATCCCAATGTTTTGGATCTGTAAGAGTATCTCCGTTGGCAATATCAAAATGATTATAATTGATATCATGTAAAAACATGTTGATGCGACATAAGTTGTAGGTCGTGAGATTAATTTCTTGTCCAAAGAATCCAATACGCACATTTTCCTTACCAAGAACTTTTGCAAACTTTAAAAGCAACGATCCTGAACCGCAGGCTGGATCATAAACCTTGTTAACTTCTTTTTTGCCAACCGTTGTAATTTCAGCCAGTAATTCACTAACTTCCTGCGGAGTATAAAATTCACCACCAGATTTGCCAGCGTTTGAGGCATACATGGTCATCAAAAATTCATAGGCATCGCCAAAAGCGTCTATCGTATTGTCGGAGTAGTTGCCAAGGCCAAGATCGCCGATAGCTTCTAAAAGTTTGGTGAGCTTTTGGTTTCTTTTTTCTACGGTGTTTCCGAGTTTGTTGGAATTCACATCAAGATCATCAAACAAGCCCCTTAGATCATCTTCACTATCTGAGCCTTTGGCAGAATTTTCAATATTGCGAAAGATGGTAGTAAGAGTTTCGTTTAGATTGGTATCATTACGAGCTTTTTTTCGGACATTGATAAATAGCTCGCTTGGTAATATGTAAAATCCTTTTTCTTTTACCGTATCAGCTCGACCGAATTCAGCCTCTTTATCAGAAAGTGCGGCATAGTCAAAATCTTTTTTGCCAGCTCGGCGTTCATCATCATTAATATAGTTGGTCAAATTTTCACTAATAAACCGATAAAAGAGGGTTCCCAATACGTATGATTTAAAATCCCAACCATCTACGCTTCCACGTAAATCATTGGCAATCTGCCAAATAGCGCGATGTAATTCTGCGCGCTCTTGTTCTTTTGTTGTATTTAAGTTGTTTGCCATATTTTTATTTCATTAATTCATCAAGTGAAACGCCAAGGGCATCTACAATTTTTTTAACAGTATCAATTGTGGGGTTTGGAGTAGACCCTGCTTCAATTTTTGAAAGAGTGTAAAAAGCTAGATTGGCTTTTTTTGATAAAGCATCTTGAGACATCCCGCTTTTAAGCCTCAATCTTTTAATATTCTCACCGATCTTAGATTTTTCTTTTTTCATAGTCATGTGTAAAACTTTACATCTATAAGTTTACCAAAATATAACACTTTTGTAAAACAAAACAGAGCTTCAAAAAAGCTCTGTTTTTAAGTACTTCGTGCTAGCACGATGTTGCGGAACGGACGGGACTCGAACCCGCGACCTCCTGCGTGACAGGCAGGCGTTCTAACCAACTGAACTACCGCTCCCCTTGCCAAGCCATAGCTCTTTAGAGCGTAGGCTGGATTTGCACTGCCGCAGCTTTATGCAAAGGCGGGCTAGCTACTAAGTTTTAAAAAATCGTTAATAAATTAACGAATCTATTGTCACGAATCCTTTGTTTTTGAGGCTTCTAGCGCTTCAAAACAACAAAAACATCCTAACATTTAGAGTTTTTTTTGTCAAACTACCCCTCTCACACCCCTCGCCATCCCAGTACGGCCAAGGCGTATAAACTCCAGCTGGTATCTTAACCCCTCAAGTTCATCATTATTAAGCATTCAAGCCCGCCACATAACCACTCGTCCAGCACAACTGGAGCGAAAAACCACCCGACGGTCGCTCGACATGCAGTAGGTCGCCGGTGATGTAGAGATTATGATACTTCTTGGACCGCATTGTCTTCATATCAATCTCGCTGATATCCACTCCTCCATCAGCGATCACCGCTCGATCATAACCCATCAACCCCTGCACAGTACAAGGCAAAGCTTTGAGCAGATGAATAATCGCCTTGCGCTCTTCCTTGGTCACGCTATGCACTCGCCGCTCCACTAACTCCGCATCTAGCATAGACAAGATCGTCGCCGTCATACCTTCTGGCAAAATCAGTTTAGCAATATTTCGGAGACTCTTGTTTTTATTCTCCTCAAACAATCTCAAAATCTCTTGCTCCAGCTCCGAGAAATCCTGCTCAGGATAGAGATCAATCTTGGCTATCACTTTGCCTTCGTGCAGTAACTCACTGATCTTTTTAGCACTATTGAGGATCAGTGGCCCAGACAGACCGAAGTGCGTAAAGAGTAGCCGACCAGTTTTGGCGAAAGCCCTTTTGCCATTAACCCAAAAACTAATCTTCATATTAGCGAGACTCGTCCCCGACAGCTTCTTGACCCATTCTTCTTTAACCGAGATCGGCACGATACTCGGTGTCGGCTCAGCTAGTCTATGACCCAAGTCTCTGAGCCACTTAAAACCATCACCAGTTGAACCAGTTTCCTGATGTGATAGTCCACCAGTAGCTAGTATCACCGACTCGGCACTGTAATTTTTGCCAGCCACCAGCACACCAGTCACTTTGCCATCTATAGTCACAATCCTCTCCACCGGACTCTCAGATAGCACCGTCACACCAGACTGCAAACAATACTCCTCCATCACTCGCTCCACCTCTGGTGCTGACTGACACTCCGGGAAAACTCGATTTTCTGCTTCAATCTTCAGCGCTAAACCTCGCTTAGTAAAAAATTCAAAAGTGTCAGCGACACCAAAGACATCAAAGGGCGAATACAAAAACTTCTCCGCTCGACCGTATTTTTTTAAGAGCGCTGACAAGTGCGGTTCACTATTGGTAATATTACATCGCCCTCCCCCAGTGATACGGAGCTTCTCACCTAGTCGCCGATTTTTTTCAACGAGCAAAACCCGCCGGCCACGACTAGCCGCTGTTCCGGCCGCCATCATGCCAGCCGGCCCCGCTCCTACCACTATGACGTCATAGTCATTGGTCATAATTTGTTAATTAATAAAATACAGACAAGCTGCCAAAATCTCTAGACAACCCAAGGCCGCCATAGCAGCCACAGCAATCTTCTTCACCACCCACTTCGGCTCAGTCCCACCAAAGATCACCGCACTCACCTGAGTCGGCACCACCAAACCAATCCAAGCTAGCATCGCCAGACCAAAGAGATTCCACTCAGCTGGTAAACCAGAACTAATAATCGCAAAGACCAAACTAGTCATCAGTGTTACCACCAGTTGAGTAACATATAGTGGCGCCATCTTTTTCATCATCGCCTGTTGCACTTCTTTAGATAATTTATCAAAACCATGAATCCGACCCCAGAGCTGACCAAAGATCGGCCCATACCAGATCGCCCCAAAGATAAATTGTAAAATAGTTGCGATGATTATTGCCCAGTAGTTTAACTCCATATTATAAAATTTAATTAATAATTTATTTTAACTTCTTTCTACTTTTTTGTGTAGGCAAATAATTTTCGTTAGTCACCACACCATTGATCTTATCAACATCTTAGAAGCTGGCATTTTCAGTTGGTGACATTTTGTCACCAACTCAGAAGCTCATTTTTTTCAAAAAACGCAGGTAAACTATTTTTTTGTGATGATGATTTTTTCATATATCTCAGATAAGATTGATAATAATTTTTAAAAACCTTTACCTAGCGCTACTTAATAACAAAATAGCAATCTCCACTAATCTGACTTATAGCCCAGTCCACTCTTTTTCACATTCGGCACAACGATTATTGCCAGTATGCTCAAACATATCAGTAAAACCATTTGGCTGATATATTTTTTCTGTTTCGCTCCAAAAAAACTCGTCATCAATAATAGTCTCAACGTGCTTGCGTTCAGCTCCACAATATTGACATGCGTGTTGAGGATATTTTGTTGTTAGATTTTTCATATCTATATTTTTGATCGAATCAATTCCTATGTCAAACGATACTTACCATCACCCTCAAATACAAGATAACCCTTATCACGCAAAAGCTGTAATTGCTGTCTAATTTTCGCCTTTATGTTCTTGTTTTCAGAGTGAATAACAGATAAGTCTTTCTCAAATGAGTACATATCTTCCAGTGTGAAATCTTTTTTATTCAAAGAATCTATACAATTCATAATATCTAAAATCCAACCCTTTGCATCAATCTTTTTGACTTGTTTTAAAAATACTGTTTTCTGCCATTTTTTTAAAACATCTTTTTTATCAATTTCAATTCCATTCTCAATATAAAAGATTTGACCAGCCTTCGGAATTTTTGAAAAAAGAATATTTGAACCAACCCACCCAGACCGACGAGCAGTTTTAGCTAGCGGTTTTCTTTTTTCGATAATTTCAGATACAAAAAAATGTTTCGGGACAACAAAAAAATTATCAACACTCAGCAACTCCAACAAATAAGCCATAAAGAAAAAATTCGGCTTTTGAGCTGAATTAATTCTCTCTATCATTTTTGAATAAGCACCAGCAGATATTTTATTTCCAAATTTACCTTGTTTGGATTTAAGCTCAAAATCTTCTGAACATTTTGTGCAATAAAAATCAGCGACTGGCTTATTGTTTTGATACTCAAAAATTCCATCTCCACAACTCGGACAATATATTTCCTTCAAAACCCAACCCTCACTCAAGACTCTAATTTTTTGAGAAGAATTCGTATACTTATCAGCCAACTTGCTATCAAAAATTAATTTCATAACTAGCAGTTTACGCAACCTAACCCCTCCAGAATTAAATTTCTTCAAGGGCAAATCAATGTTTTTAGCGGAGAGTCAGGGATTCGAACCCTGGGTACTCTTTCGAGCACAACACTTTTCGAGAGTGTCCTATTCAACCACTCTAGCAACTCTCCAATTTTACCAGAAAGATGGTCTCCGGCAAAATATTATCGTGGCTCCTTGGCATTGATCTTGACCTTGAGCTTATTGAGCTCATAGTCCGATA
>JACCDN010650446.1_pt1 | contig 15781 bp, 14 predicted proteins | sample 7441691 | NCBI WGS metagenome assembly JACCDN01 (sample SAMN15323439, study PRJNA562643) | freshwater metagenome | isolation source: river surface water | place: USA:Blue River Watershed | collected 2017-08-16
ATCGCGAAAATTAACTTTATAAACACCGATGTAAGACCGAACACCCATTGCTAAGGATTGGTTCGTCGGCAATGCCATTAAAATATGATCAGGATCATCGGGCAAACTATCGACTACATCATCTTGAGACGTAGGCATAAATGTGTATTTTTTAAGAAAGGCTGGCGAAAACGGCGCCAGTACTTGGTCTTTCTCTAAATCGATAATCATTAAACGCGTTTCGCGAGTTTTATTCAGAATACGTCCAACGCCGAGCCAAGTATCGCGCTTACTGGGATAGACTGTTCCTACGAGCAAGGTCTTTTCATCTTTCCAGGACACCCAGCCGATATCGTATTTTTTATTATCAGTGAAAAGTACCAATTTATTTTTTCCAGATTTTAAATTGGTAACCTGAACCGCAGTGCCTTTTGTGTTTTCTACACTCACACGGACGACGGCTGACAGTTGCTCACCACTAGGAGAAAGCTCTAATTTTGAGACATCAGGCAAACTGGCAAACGATTCAACGGGAAGGGCAACTGTGGGCAGGGAATAACAGAGAAAAAACAGCAATGAACAAATATATTTAACCATTCCAAAACTCCTTGTGAAAAAATTTACTTTTTTAGGTTTTTATCTTTATTAAAAACAGCCCAACAGATCTCCCTGTTGGGCGAGCACCATTAAATAACCATCACCCCATCCGCCTCGATAAGGGATGCACGTGGCAGCTGATTAATACCAATCGCAGCGCGCGCTGGGTAGGGCGCTTGGAAATATTGGCCCATAACTTCGTTGACGACGGGGAAGTTGGCCAAATCGGTCAAATAGATATTCAACTTCACGATATCGCGCAAATCACCGCCCGCCGCTTGGCAAACAGCCTGCAGGTTTTTAAACACTTGGTGCGCCTGCACCGCGAAATCGCCTTCTACCAATTGCATAGTGACTGGATCGAGCGGGATTTGGCCGGACAGGTAGACGGTGTTATTTACCTTAACCGCTTGCGAGTAGGTGCCTATGGCGGCAGGAGCATTGTCGCTGTGGATAATGGCTTTATTGGTCATGGTGTTCCTTAATCGTACTAAATGTAGGGGTAATCAAGGGGCTCGAGTATAGAGAAGCTGGGCTATTAGGGCTAGGGGCAGTTTTAGCAACCCAAAACACCTGCGAGCTTAGGCGATACGCGATATTATGGACGCCCGCGCGCTTACCAGTGTTCAGATTGCGTTCATTGTGATCGCCCTATAGTCTGCTTGAAGCTCTCTTATATGCATGAGTAGTTGCATGGGCTTAACCGCTGCGGGTTTACGAAAGATTCACCTCCGCGTTCAATGTGTTTAACAGGATTATCATGACCTACGCCAAAAGATTAGCCGTACCACTCTTGTCTATCGGATTATTGTCTGCCTGTGCCTCGGTATTTGCCGATGACAAATCAGTCAACTTCTCTAGCGATTTTGAAGGCGAATCGCAAAAATGGGCGCTGGTTTACGGTGCCGAGCTGGATGCCACCCAAGCGCATTCCGGCACCAACTCCGTTAAAGTTGAAAACGAAGCCTCCATTCGCACCAAAACCATGATTGCTGAATCAGGCACCATGGAAATTTGGCTACGCACTTCAACACCTGTGACCAACTACAAAATCAAAGTCTTGGTAAACAGCTCCTTGAGCAACGATGCGGGCTGGGTGCAAGTGGGTATGCTGGAAGGTACACACCCCAATACCGACTACCACGCCAAACGTGTTTCTGTAGATGACCCCGGTAAAAAATATGTGCGCTTAGATATTGAAACCGTGGGCGGTACCTTAAATATCGATGACATTTCTGTTGACCGTATTCTCTTGAGCACAGCGCTGCAAAAAAATCAGCAGCAAGTGTTCGATGAAGTCATGGGTAAATTGCGCGATGATCAAAGCTATCAAGTGCAAACCGATGCGCTGAAAAAGCTCGGCGACACCTATACCTCACAAATTGAAATTCAACGTCAATACATTGAATACTCCAACGGGATTTATTCAACCATCTCTCTGGTGCTCGCAACATCCGAGCGCAGCAAAATGGCAAACCCCTTGGGTTATGCAACCTTTAAGCGTGTTATTGACGATGTGAAAAAAGTCTCGTCGCCGATTCAAAAAACGCGTATGGATTCCTTAATTCGTCCGTTTGGTGATATTGCGACTGCATCGCTGAATATTGTAACGGCCGGTGCATTCACTGCCTTTGCGGAGCCCTTTAAATCCATCGTTGCGACTACCTTTGAAAAATCGTCTTACGAAAATGCGGGCGTCAGCAAAGAAGCGCAAAAGTTTGCTGAGAAAAATGGTTTAAACACTTATCAAACCGCCGAGAAGTTTTTGGGCGAAATTGAAAAAGAATTAGCCAAGGCAAATGGTTTGGATAAAGACTTAGCCGATATTCAAACGGAAGTGGATAGATTCCGTAAAGATTTAAGCAAACACTTAAAAGACTATTTAATTTACGGTGGCCAAGATAAGCAATCTGAAAACTTTAACCGCGTCATGAGCAAAGACGACCAAGTTCGTACGGCTGCGTTAAAAGTGATTAACGAAGGCTTTGCGAAACAAGCAGAAGCTGTGCAAACGCGCTCAACCTCCAACGCACAATTAGTGCAATTTATGTTGAAGGCGAATAGCAATATTGACGAGTTGCAAGAATACAAAGAACGCTTTAATCAAATTACATCGGCGATGATTACCTTCTACGACAAATTTGATAAATCAATTTCGCCGGAGCAAAACCCCTTCAGCAATGCCGATGACCGCAAAGCCTGGGAAATGCATGCAACTAAAACGCGTAATTACATTCAACAATCGAAAGAAGCCTTTAAGAAAGCTTACTTGTAATTGGCGATGAAAAACGAAAAGGCCTGCAGAGATGCAGGCCTTTTTATTTGAGTTAAATAGGGAATCGTCATCCCCGCAGGGGATCCAGCGACCTTTCTTTAAATGATAGAATCATACAAATCCATCCAATAAGGATTTGTCTCTTCTATTAGAAAAATTTTCTTTTCTCTCGACCATCCCTTTAATTCTTTTTCGCGAGCGATTGCGGATTCTATTGTTAACGCTTGTTCAAAATATACCAGTGTTGTGATCTTATATTTTTTAGTAAACCCATCGGCCAAATGATTTTTATGTTGCCACACCCGTTGAATTAAATTGCTAGAAACACCCACATAAATAGTGCCGTTTCTTTCGTTTGCCATTATATAAACTGTTGATTCTTTCATACTATTCCATGTATTTAGGCCACTGGATCCCCTACGGGGATGACGACTCCCTTTTTAATCAACTAATCCTATCTAATTCTTACTTCGATGAATCCTAATTACAAAACTCATCAAGCGAATACGGCGCAAAATATTGGCGAGGTGAACGCGGTTTTGTACACCAATGGATAAATTAATCACACTGTTGTGCGCATCGCGTTCCTGAACGTTGATATGTTCAATGCTGCCCGCTTCTTCGTTAATACGGTTGGCGATAGTGGCGATAATGCCGCGCTCGCTTTTCACTTCTACACGCACATCGACCAAGAATTCACCGCTCACATTTGCGGCCCAATTTACTTGGCTAATTTTCTCGGGGCTGTTGCGCAAATCGGCAATATTGCGACAAGTGTCTTGGTGAATCACCAAGCCTTTGCCGGAGCTGATATGACCAATAATCGGGTCGCCGGGAATAGGGCGGCAACAACGTGCAAAGCTGATCATCATGCCTTCGGCGGAATCAATGGTGATTGGCGCATTGCTGCTGGCGCGGGGTTTGATATCACTATCGGGTTTCAATAATTTCGCAACGGATGCCGCTAGACGATTGCCCAAACCAATTTCTTCCAGCAATACATCCAGCGATTCCACCTTGGTATCGGCCAACAACTTTTGTTGTTGTTCGTCAGTGATACTTTCGAAATTGAGCTGTAAATCGCTAAAGGCTTTGCTCAACAAACGGCGACCCAAAGCAATGGACTGATGATGGCGCTGACTTTTGAGGAAGTGGCGAATCGCACTGCGCGCTTTGCCCGATACCGTAAAGTTGAGCCAGTTGGGATTCGGCTGTGCACCTTGAGCGGTCATGATAGTAACTTTCTGGCCACTGAGCAGAGGTTGTGACAGTGGCGCAAGGCGGCCATTAATACGACACGCAACGCAGGCGTTGCCAACATCGGTATGCACGGCATAGGCGAAATCCACCGCCGTCGCACCTGTGGGTAATTCCACAATCTTGCCTTTGGGCGTAAAGACGTAAACTTCGTCGGGGAAAAGATCGATTTTTACGTTTTCGATAAACTCCAGTGAATCGCCGGCGCGTTTCTGCATCTCCAACAACCCTTGCACCCATTGGCGCGCGCGGTTGTGGCTAATGTTCACGGTTTCGCTGCTGTTCGATTTGTAGAGAAAATGCGCAGCGATGCCGCTGTTGGCCATTTCATCCATTTCTTTGGTGCGGATTTGCACTTCAATTGGCACACCGTGCATTCCCACCAAAACGGTATGCAGCGATTGGTAGCCGTTGGCTTTGGGGATGGCGATGTAATCTTTAAATTCGCCCGCAACCGGCTTGTAGAGGTTGTGCACTACGCCGAGAGCGCGGTAGCAGGTGTCTACGCTGTCCACAATGATGCGGAAGGCGTAAACATCCATAATTTCTTTGAAAAACTTCTTCTTGGTGCGCATTTTCTCGTAAATGCTGAAAAGATGCTTTTCGCGGCCAATCACAATTGCCGTTAAATTCTCGCTGGTTAAGCGCTTTTCCAACGCAGCTTGAATCTGTTCAACCAGCTCTTTGCGGTTGCCGCGCGCGCTTTTGAGCGCGGCTTGTAAACGTGTGGCGCGCAGTGGGTACATGGAGTAAAAGCCGCGATCTTCCAACTCCAAACGCAAATCGTTCATACCCAAGCGGTGGGCGATGGGCGCGTAAATTTCCAGCGTTTCTTTAGCGATGCGGCGTTTCTTTTCGGGCGGCATGGCGCCCAAGGTGCGCATGTTATGCAGGCGGTCGGCGAGTTTTACCAAGATCACGCGCAGGTCATTGGCCATGGCCAAGGCCATCTTTTGAAAGTTTTCGGCCTGCTTTTCAGCGTGGGATTCAAATTCAATTTGGGTCAGCTTACTAACACCATCCACCAAATCCGCCACTGAATCGCCAAACTGCTTGGCGATGGCTTTTTTACTGATGCCCGTATCCTCAATCACATCGTGCAGCATGGCGGCCATCAGGCTTTGATGATCCATATGCATGGTGGCCAGAATATCGGCCACTGCCAGCGGGTGCGTTATATAGGCTTCGCCGCTGCGGCGCTTTTGGCCATCATGAGCCTGTTCGGCATAGAAATAGGCACGCTTCACCAAATTAATTTGGGGCGCTTCCAGATAAGACGAAAGCCTGTGGCTTAAGGCTTCAATGGTTTGCAATGCCGTACTCCGATTGTGGGTTCCGTCATCCCCGCAGGGGATCCAGTGACCTTGATTTTAGCTTTACATTAAAGTCGCTGGATCCCCTGCGGGGATGACGACTCCCTATTAAACTCAATAGTTACAAGGCTCTAAGTCTAACAGTAACCCAGAGTGTAACGCCAAACGCTGAATGATAGGTAAATTCCGGGCAACAAAAAACCCGCTGAATCGTTGATTTAGCGGGTTTTTTTAAACGGCTTACGACGAGATTAGATTTCGTTGTCGTAAACGCGCTCTGGTTTTGGCTGAGGCAAGGTTTCTTTTTCTAACAGAATGCTTGCATCGATAAAGCCTTCTTCAATTTCACGCAGGGCGATAACGGTTGGCTTATCGTTCTCTGGCGCTACGTGCGGTTCTTTACCGCCAATTGCCAACTGGCGTGCGCGACGGCTGCTAACCATAACCAATTCAAAACGGTTATCAACATGAGCTAAACAATCTTCAACAGTAATACGTGCCATAACTTTGTACTCAGCAAAAATGCGACGAGCTGTCGCCTTAAAAAAGTGGGCGCATTATGCGCTAATTAAGGTAAAACTGCCAAGCGATGCTTATAAAATAACCGCCCAGCTCAAAGGCTTAGGCAAGCAATTCAGCGATTAATGGCGCGTGTTTTTCCACTTGGCGCGCCAAACGCAAATGTTGGCTGGTAATCAAGGCCTGAAATTGTGCCAGTGCGGTAGTAAAGTCATCGTTAATGATGAGGTAATCCGCCTCCACGTAGTGCGACATCTCGCTCAAGGCCTCCGCCATACGCGCATCAATCACAGCATCAGGGTCAGTGCCGCGGCCGGTCAAACGTTGGCGCAAACAGGCCAGCGACGGGGGCAGAATAAACAGGCTCACCGTATCGGGCATCAAATGGCGCACTTGCTTAGCACCTTGCCAATCGATTTCTAAAATCACATCAATGCCCTGCTGCAAGGTCTCTTCAACCCACTTTTGCGAGGTGCCATAGAGGTTGCTAAATACGCGGGCATGTTCAAGAAATGCAGACGCTTCAATCATGCTTTCAAAGGTCGCATGATCGACAAAATGGTAATTGATGCCGTTCACTTCACCGGGGCGCATGGGGCGCGTGGTGTGGGAAACCGAGACGCAGACTTCAGGATTAGACTTCACCAAGGCCGATACCAAGCTGGTTTTACCTGCACCGGAAGGCGCAGAAACGGTGTAAAGCGTGCCGAGGTTTGCCATGTTAAAGCCCTGTTCTGAAACCAAAAGAAGAGGCGCAAATTATGGCACAGGTTTTCTTTTTACAGGTTTTCTTTTTGCGAACAGCGGCAGCGGCAATCCGGCAAATTTGGCCTTTGCAGCCCTTAGGTTTGTGGCATAGTAGGCAACTACTTACTTACAGACCTTGGCTATGCTGCAACAACTTCTCTCTGTTACCCAAACCGCCGAACGCCTGCGTGTACGCCCAGACTATGTGTATGAGCTAGTGAAAAAGCAGCGCCTCACCTTTATTCACGGTGAACAATTGGATGCAGCGCAAGTGGAAAAGCTCGCCAAGTTGATGGATAAGTTACGCAACAATGGCATAGCGACACTGGTGCAAATTGTGGATGAGAAGGGCGACTTGGAATCTGATTAGTCTTTTGTTCCCCTCTTTGCCAAAAAGGGGAACATAGAATGCAGACTTAGCTCGCCGCGGGATAATCCGTATAACCCACCGCCGATGTACCGTAAACCGTCTCCCAATGCACGTCTGCCAAGGGCAAATTCTGCGTAAAGCGCCCCAACAAATCCGGGTTAGCAATATATTTAGAGCCGAACGCTACCGCGTCTGCGCCACCTGCCTGAATCAAAGCTTCCGCCGACTCTTTAGTGAATTTTTCGTTAGCGATATAGGCACCACCAAAGGCAGCCTTAATTTTATCGCCAATGTAGTCTTCGCCTTGATATTCGCGGGAGCAGATAAACGCAATCTTACGCTTGCCCAGTTCACTGGCTAAGTAGGTGAATAGGGCAACTGGGTCAGAATCGCCCATGGATTGTCCATCGCCACGTGGTGCAATGTGGAAACCTACGCGCCCGGCACCCCACACAGAGATAACTGCATCGGTAATCTCCAGCGCCAAACGCGCGCGATTTTCAATGCTGCCGCCGTATTGATCGGTGCGATGATTGGCGCTGTCTTGCAAAAATTGGTCGATTAAATAGCCGTTAGCGCCGTGAATCTCAACGCCATCGAAACCCGCTGCTTTGGCATTTTCAGCACCTTTGCGGAAGGCTTCGACTATGCCTGGAATCTCGCTCGTCTCAAGCGCGCGGGGCGTAACATAGGGCTTTTCTGGGCGAATGTGGCTCACATGCCCACTTGGGGCTATCGCACTTGGGGCAACGGGCAGTTCGCCATTTAAAAAGATAGGGTCTGAAATTCGGCCCACATGCCAGAGCTGCAGCACAATCTTGCCACCCCTCTCGTGAACAGCACTGGTGGTTTTCTTCCAGCCTTCCACTTGCTCATCTGACCAAATACCGGGGGTGCGCGCGTAACCCACACCCATGGGTGTCACCGCCGTGGCCTCAGAGATAATCAAGCCTGCATTGGCACGCTGAGAGTAATAAGTGGCGATCAAGCTATTAGGCACTCGATGATCCGTTCCAGTTCCGCGCTGACGAGTAAGCGGCGCCATAACCAGGCGATTCGCCAATTCCAATTCGCCAATTTTTACAGATTCAAATAACACAGACATAAAACCGCCTTTTAGAGAAACCCCTTAGGGAATATACGAAATATCAGAGTGCGCTAAAACTCGCGCTAGCCATAACTCAATGAGGGAGGCGAGATGAAACTTCAATGCTTGCCGCACAAGAGATTACAAATATCATGAGGGATTACCCGCAACACGGCTGATAACCAAACAATCTTGCAAAAGCGGCAAAACATGTTCAAGAATTAACCACTTTGGCCGTTAACCCTCTCGAATCCAACCAATAAAGAGGGATACACCATGATTATCGCCAAGGCGCAGATTGCAATGGCCGCAAGCCATGATTACCGCGAAGAACACAGCGTTAGCGAAAAACTCGATTTTTGGCTAACGCCCAAGCAAGCGATTGAGGCCACCAGCGAAACGCCAGCCAAACCACGTTGGGATGAACAGGTGACCATCTCCACCCGTGGCCTTTCCCTGTTAGAAATGCACCGCAACCGGCAAACCCTCAATCTCAATACCCAGATGGATTCTCGCTCACGTATCAATTTGGTCATTTTGCAGCGGCTTTACGAGGCAATTACGGGGCGACAAATGAATTTGGTTGATCCATCCGACATGGCGCCCGACGGCCAAACACTCACCCTCGAAGGCGCGCCTGCGCAAGCACCCGAGGCTCCGGTCGCAGACTCTGAGGGATTCGGGATGGTTTACCAACATCACGAACGCTACCAAGAACAAGAGAAACTAGAGTTCAAGGCAGAAGGGGTTATTCACACTGAGGATGGCCGCGAAATTAACTTTTCAACATCCCTAACCATGAGCCGAACCTACATCGAAGAGTCCAACCTGATCATCCGCGCTGGCGACGCTAAAAAAATTGACCCCATCGTCATAAACTTTGATGGTCAAGGCGCGGGGCTCCGTCAAACGCGCTTCTCATTCGATTTAGATTCCAACGGCAGCGAAGAACAACTCGCCAGCTTAAAAGCCGGCAGTGGCTTTTTAGCGCTGGATCGCAACGGCGACGGCGCAATCAACAATGGCAGTGAACTTTTCGGCCCCACCAGCGGTAGAGGCTTTGCCGAGTTGGCGCAATTCGATGAAGACGGCAATCATTTTATTGACGAAGGTGACAGCATTTACAACAAGCTGCGTATTTGGGCGTTTAACGAAGATGGCTCAAGCCAATTAATGGCGCTCGGCGATAAACAAATCGGCGCGATTTTTTTAGGCCACCTGACAACGCCCTTCCAACTCAAAGACGAAAAAAATAATTCCCTCGGCGAGATTGCCAATAGCGGTATTTATATCAAGGAAAATGGGCAGACAGGCTTAGTGCAAGAGGTGAATTTAACCGTGTAACAAAATTTATTGAGGACACCGATTACCAAGCCGTTAATACGTTTATTTTCGATATGGATGGAACGCTGCTTAACGGCCAGCACGTGCTTTCAGAACTAACCCTTCGAGCTCTCAATAATTTGCGTGCGCGCAATGCAAATGTGGTGATCGCCACCGGTAGACATAACAACGATGTTCGCTGTCACCTAGAGCAACTTGGCGGCGACATTGCGGCCATCACTTGTAACGGTTCCAATATTCATGATGCGAATGGGAAATTACTTGTCAGCCAAGATCTACCGCTAAAGACCAACGAAGTATTGATTGCGCTTGGCAATCAATTTGATGTGTACACCAATCTCTACACCCACAGCGAATGGCTAGTTAAAAAACCTTGTGAGTTCATGCTTAAAGCACATTTGAAATCACAATTTTTTTATCGTGAAACCAGCCAACAAGAAATGCTTTCGACTTCCGCCTTAAAAATTATGTTCTATGGCCAACACCACGAGCTTTTGGCATTAAGAAATCAAATCGGTGAAGATATTTCTGCATCATTAAACGTGACATTCTCCGATGAAAACTATTTGGAAATTATGCAAAAGAATATTTCCAAAGGTGATGCACTGAAGATTTTACTCACAAACCTAGGCTTGCCCCTAAACCAAACCATGGCGTTTGGTGACAGCATGAATGATGTAGAATTATTTAGAACAGTAGCACACCCAATTCTTATGGAAAATTCAGGCCGCAATTTAAACGCACTTTTTCCGCAGGCGCAGCGCGCGCAAGCAAATCATGAAGATGGTGTCGCGCGTTTTTTATATGAATATGTATTGTAAGAAAGAAGTGATCAGCGAAGGCGTATAAACCGAAACCCAAGTCGAATGTCTTAGAAACCACGGCGTGGAATATGCGCAGGGGTGGTTATTCGACAAAACCATGCCACTACCAGATTTGATTCAGAAGTTGGAGTTGCAGGTTAATTCAGTAACTTAGGTAAGAGTAAAATTATTCAAGTAGTTAATTTTACTCTTGACCCTAAGTTTTCTAATTTTAAATGGACTACTGCGATATTAATTTGCTGCGCAGTGAAGTATCTTTATGCGTAGAGGTAGGAAAATCAAAACTACCGTATCCCGCTTTTAGAATGGCATCAATAATCGGGCCTTGATTAGATTTTTCTGGCTCGTCAGGCGTTCGTCGAATCATAAAAAAGGCGGCCCCATTTTTCTCATCTTTCGGTAAAAATATGCCGCAGTCCCATTTATCGCTCCACTCATCAACACGGTAATATTTACTTTGGCTTAACTAAGGATCGCAAATCTTTTACCAATGGATCATATTTTCGAATTCGCAATTCGTACTGGCCCGACTCCATTTTAATGGCCGCATTGGTAGCAGCAATTGCAATTGGGCTTGTGCCAATATTACCTGTCACACTCCTTTCTTGGTCTGCTAGCTTCCCAAACTTTTCGGTTTTTACAGTTCCAACGACGGTAAATATAACGGCTGGTTGATTAGCGTTATGGGGAATAAAAATGCCACAGTTGGTTGTACCCCGGAGGGTTCCTTTAGTGACTTCAAACTGCGTGATGAAGCAGCCCTCTGGCCCTAGGTAATAAGTGCCTTTTGCATCCTCCTTAGCAGATTCATAAATACCTTTGCGTAGCGTATAGGTTGTAACAACGTCTGGAATCGTCTCCTTGGATTCTCGATCGGCATCCAAATAAATACTGGACGCTATAGCCGGTGCATTTAACTTTTCTGGATTAATTCCACAGGCAACTATGGCTACCGGAAATATAAAGATTAAAAGAGATTTGAGAAATTTCATTTTTATAGTCCTTATCCACATAATTGGGCATTGCTGCCCAGTCATTTTATTAAATGTTAATCAACAATAAATTCTGCTTGCCATTTTTTGGTGGCCTTGTCATAGCTAAAAATATTGCCGCCAGGCGCAACACAGAATTGAACTTTATTTTTTTCATTATGTAAAAGCACACTACAACTGGTGAGCCCATCGTAGTCTTTAATCCATTTGTTTTTCGCTGCATCATAATTGTAAAACTCCGGCGTCACTGTGAACATTCCGGGGCTGATGCGTGTTGCTACGCCTTTTGTTTCACTGTCAAAAATAATGTCGTTAATCATTAGCGAAGGCGAATCTATTTCTTTCCAGCTCTGGCCGGCATTGGTTGATAGGTAAGTATCAGAGAATGCGCCAGCGGCAAGCCACGCGGTAATGATTGATGAGTTTGGCGTGGTGTGAAATCCATTTACCTTCTTCTCTTTGGAAATGTCGGTCACTTGATTAGTTTTGAGATCCAAGCTGAACAAACTCACAGGAACAATAAATATATATTGTTCTTGAATCTGTTGGCCGCGGATTTGCAATATTCCACCTTGCTGTGAAGCGGGAATATCATGATTATAAATTTGTGTTAGATCAGTAAGGCCTTTTTGCGTACCGCCATACAACCTCACATTTTTCAATGGCTTGAATGCCCACTGGGTTTCTGCGTATTGGCCCGTGATCACAATATTTCGATCTTTAAGACAATCAATATCCAACACAGATTCTGCGCTACCGAAATCTCTTACTTGTTTCCATGTTGCGCCGTTATCTGCAGACATTTTTATAACGCCATTTGCATAGCCTGCTACTAAATTTGTTCCACATACTTCCACTGCAGTAACGGGATAAAGACTCGCCGTATCCAAACTAGACCAAACGCCTTGCGGATTGCGCACTCTCACCTGCCCGAAATCAGCACCGAAATACAAATTACCTTTTTCGTCTATTGGCGTTTCATCGGTTGCAGGGGCTGAACCACTTTTCGCTATAGTAAAAAACTCTTGCGGCGTTTTTATGGTAAGCAATTGTTTATTCAATGAAGGCTTAGTGACCTTGCGTTGGTAGTCCATCATCAAGTCCACAATTAATCCAAGCCCAGTAGGCTGCGCAACTTCTTTTAACATCTGTGGAACTGTTTGTGGCTCCCAACGTATAGGTTCTTGTGTTGTGAGTTGTGCAGAAAATTCGCGCAGCGGTGCTTGTATAGCGTTATCGGTTTCTTTGAGGCGTATGGGTAATATTACATATTGATAACCCCCCAAAGACATGGGGATAAGACTTCCCAAATCAGTTACTTGGCCAACCTTAACGGTAAAGGTTTTGTATTCGCCCCAAGGCGTGCTGCCCCACTGGCTTAATTTATATTCACCCGCTGGAAGCCAACGCCCCCATGCTTTTGACTCGTTGCGCGGTAAAAGCGTGTAGGTCTCTTTAGTGCCAATTCGCGCAATGGTTAATTGATTGCCCGCACCCGTTTTAGGGAAATAGGCAAATACATAACCTTGGGTTTTAGAAAGGAGATTTGCATCTTGTGTTACTGGAGCTGTTGCACAACCAAAGAGCATGATGGTTATGAATAAACCTAAGATAATTTTTTTCATTATGATTCCTTGCAATGACGATTCAATTATTAATGTTATTTAACGCGACCTGGTACTGCATAATTATTATTAAAACGTCGTTCATAATCTCACAGCAGGAATCATCTAGCGAGAGCCCAAGACTGAGAGAATGGGGTGATTCACATTAATTTATGCTCTCACCAAAAGAAGCATGAAGCCGAGGTGAATTTTTATCGATACACTTTCTTCAATATTATGGTCAGACAATCCTAGACAATTCAGATCACAAGTCCGCAGCCATTGTTTGTTGCAGGTTAATCAGAATAAATTCCGCAGGCCTAACCAAGGCCACTGCAATGTGAATACGCATCATGCCATTCAAGATATCGTCTGCGGTCATGGTGCTGCCTAAACCAATCGAAACAGAAAATGCATGCTCTGGTTTAGCGCCCTGCAATGCACCTTGCCGCCACAGTGTCATTAAGAAATTTTCGATGAGCGCGCTCACCTTAACCCAGGTATTCGCGGTGTTTGGTTCAAACACATAGGCTTGCACAGCGTGTTTTATCGATTGCTCAATAAAGGTCATGGTTCGGCGCACGGGCACATAGCGCCATTCGTTATCGTTGCCCGCCAGCGTTCGCGAGCCCCAAATTAAAATGCCCTTACCTGTGAATGAGCGAATCACGTTAATGGATTTACCGGTATTGGCATCTACATTCAATGGCTCCTGTTGAAGATCTGAAATGTTAATGGGCAAATCCACCACGCCATTCAAGCTCACATTCGCGGGCGCTTTCCAAACGCCACGCGTGTCATCCACGAATTTATAAACACCCGCAATAGCACCGCACGCGGGTAAAATATTTGCGCACTGCACTGCTTTATTAAATATGGCTGCGTACAGTGGGCTAGCGTTTAAAAGCGCTGCTTGCAGCTGAGAATGGCTAAGCGGATTCTCTGGTGGGTTTTGAAGGGACGACAACACTGTCAATGCAGCCGAATTAGGCAAAGGCGCAAGTAGCGATTGCAGTTTTGTAATATCGCCACCAAAAAAATGCGTAAAATCCAATTCGCCCGAGCGCATTATCGCGGTACTGACAAACGGATAATAACAAGCGCCGTAGCGCAAACCGTTTACGCCGACATTATCGCGAAAGGTTTGGATATCCTTCGTATAGCTGATGGGGTTTGGCTTATCGCCACCGATCACATCAAAAATACACAACGCGGTTTGCAGCGATTCTGCTTGCAGCAACATGGCTTGCATGAGCGATTTATTACTCGCAATGCTTAACAAAGTTGCATCGGGGCAAACATACAACGTAGGTTCCTGTTCTTTCTTTAAGGCCGCTAAACCTTTTTTCAAATGAGCCAGTTTTACGTTGCGATTAACCACCTGCGTTGTAGGTTTAGCAATGGGCTTTTTTTGCGCGGGGCCGTAAGTGCCTACCGATACAATGTAAGCCGCGCCCCCGCCATTTTCGTAAAACAAACGCACGCTGTTATGCAAATAATAAAGAGTGCTTGGGTCTGGCAAGACGGCGTAGGTCACGCCAGCAAAATCGACACAATGAGGCAATCCGCTATTGGCGCTTTGTTTCACTGCATAATATTGTGGGTTGTATTGTTTTACAGGCTCTTTCGCGTCGGGTGGGCTGCTTAATAAAAAAAGTGCTTCAAATTCTTGAAAGGAGGTAATGCGTTGCGGCTTAAAAAATACAGGCTGGCCCAATAACTCCGCCTTGGGTGTGTAACCAATAAACGCAGGAACCGCCGTGGGCACAGGCACCACGGTGTTTGGGAAAGCGTTAACGTCTTCTACAAAAACACCGGGGGTTTGGAAGCTAGGCATAGGGTTCCCTCATGGTTGGTTAGGATTTTCCTGCGTCATTGTGATGTGATTGAATTAAGCCAATCAGACGAGCAACCACGCCCGCTAAATAGAGCAAGCCCACAAACATTTCTATGCTTGCCACCGCACGTGCATGCGGCGTTAGCGGTATAACATCGCCAATTCCCGTACTGGAAAGCAGCGCAAAGCTAAGGTAATTCAGCTCAGTCCAGGTGCGCATTTCTTGCGGGTTAACTGCGGCGGCATAAGTGCCCGGTTCCAGTATTTGAATCACCATGAACACATGTGTGAAGCCCCACGCCAGCAAGGTAAAGGTTGCGCCAGCAGCAAATAATTCGTCGGTTGTCGCGCGTTGGTCTTCCATCATGTAGGCAATCAAACTGCCTGCGGCATAAAAGTAAAAAATCGCTTCGAGCCCCGAGCTCCACGGCAACAATTGCGTCATGGAAAAAAGCGTTTGCAACACCAAGAGCACAATAATAACCGTTGCCAAGCTGCCACTAATCCAAATTAACCCCGGCGTGCGCCGCACCATAAGTGTGGTGAGTGTAAGCACCGTGACACCAAAGGCGTTAAAGGCCACCAAGCCCGCATGGGTTCCTTCAAGGAAAGGATAAAGCAGCATGCCCGCCAACTGAACCAGCAATAAAATGGCCGATGGGTGACGCGTGGTGAGGTGCAAAATAGGTAGATATGCCATAAGGTTGCCATGAAAAAATTAAAACAAGAAAAAGAATGTGTGTGTTGAAAAAAAGAACTGCGTTAAAGCGAAAGCATTTATTCAAATGATAAGTGTGCTCGGCAAATATTATTTCTTGTGTACGTCAACCCCAACCAACATTTCATAAACTCTGGTTGTCTTTTCGTCCGAAAAGCCAACTTTATCTACATAGTCTTTCGCGTTCTCATGGGTACCGAACAGTAAATCCCAAATTGGAATTCCATAATTATTTGCATGATAGCCACGCTTGTGATGAATTCTATGCATTTCGGGGCGCTGAACAATATACCCGAGCCAAAAGGGTGATTTGGTATC
>JACCDN010809243.1_pt1 | contig 15776 bp, 11 predicted proteins | sample 7441691 | NCBI WGS metagenome assembly JACCDN01 (sample SAMN15323439, study PRJNA562643) | freshwater metagenome | isolation source: river surface water | place: USA:Blue River Watershed | collected 2017-08-16
ACGGCTACCGTGGCACGGGCATGGTGCAGGTGTACAACCCGCGCATCCTCGAGAAGCAGGATGCGCTGAACACGGCGCCGCCTGCGCTGCCCGCCGTACCCGACGGTGGCCCGACAGCGAAGCAGTCGTATCAGAACGTGCAAGTGCTGGGCGATCTGTCTGCCGGTCAGTTCATCCGCCTGATGACCGCGATGACCTCCTGGGTCTCGCCGAAAGAAGGCTGTGCGTACTGTCACAATCTGCAGAATCTTGCCGACGACTCGAAGTACACCAAGGTCGTCGCCCGCAAGATGATCGAGATGACGCGCCACATCAACAGCAACTGGCAGCAGCACGTAAACAACACCGGCGTCACCTGCTACACCTGCCATCGCGGCAATCCGGTACCGACGCAGGTGTGGTTCACGCCGCCGCCGCAGCACAAAGGCGCGGACTTCATCGGTGACAACGCCGGGCAGAACACGCCGGGCCAGTATGTGAACCAGTCCTCGCTGCCGACCGATCCGCTGACGCCTTTCCTGCTGGAAGACAAGCCGATCCGCGTGAACGGCCCGACGCCTCTGCCTTCAGGCAATCGTCAGTCGATCAAGCAGGCCGAGTGGACGTATGGCCTGATGACGCACATGTCGAATTCGCTCGGCGTCAACTGTACCTACTGCCACAACTCGCGTTCTTTCCAGAGCTGGAAAGAGAGCCCGCCGCAGCGTATCACTGCATGGCATGGCATTCGCATGGCACGCGACGTGAACAACGAGTACATGCTGCCGCTGACCGATACATTCCCGGTCGAGCGCAAGGGCGCGGGCGGCGATGTGGCCAAGGTGAACTGCGCCACCTGCCATCAGGGCGCGTACAAGCCGCTGTATGGCTTCCCGATGATCAAAGACCATCCGGAACTGGTCGCGCCCAAACAGGTCGCGGCAAAGTAGCAAGACTCACCTCTTGAATGTAGCAGACGCTTGAAGTGTGACAGCAGCAATTGATCCCGGCGCAAGCCGGGATCCTTTTCTCCGGCCTCAGGCCTCAGGCACTCGTCGCGCACCATTTTCAGAGCCTCCTGCAGCACCAACCCGCATCACGTATTGCGGAGTCACCATGACCGCTGGTCGCGCCATCAGCAAGATCCCCGCAGAGGGTATGCCGCCTGATGGATCCCCGCAGACTGGCGAAACGCGCAGTCACACCATTCACGCGCTGGACGGGACGGTTGTCCTGCTGCTCTCGCGGCTGCGTCCTGCCCACTGGGTCTGGGGCTGGCATCGCACCGCCTTCGGCAGCTGGCTGCCTCAGCACACGCCGGGGCTGCGCTTCATCAAGACACTGGGCAGCGGCATCGATGGCGGTTTCGGCCTCGTGCCCAGTCCCTCGCATCAGGCGATGTTCTGCGTGTTCGATTCAGCGCATCACGCCGCCGAATTCATCGAGGCCTCGCCGCTGGTCGATCGTTACCGGCAGCGCAGCGATGCGCTGCTGATTGCGACACTGCGCGCCGCCAGCGCACGGGGTAGTTGGGACGGCATGTCGCTGGTGGCAAACACCCCTCTGGCTCCCGACCTGCCCCTGGCGACACTCACGCGCGCGTCGATCCGTCTGCCGGCAGCGGCGGCCTTCTGGCGCCATGCGCCCGCTGCGCAGCGCAGTCTGGTCGAGGCCGACGGTTGTGAGCTCGCGATCGGTCTGGGTGAAGCGCCGCTATTCCGGCAGGCGACCTTCAGCCTGTGGCGCAACACAGCCGCGATGGATGCTTATGCACGCAATGGCGCGCATGGAGAAGCGATACGCGCCGCGTGGAAGCACCGGTTCTTTTCCGAGTCCATGTTCGTCCGCTTCCTGCCTGTACGTCTGCAGGGGCAGTGGAAAGGGCGTGTGTATGGCTAGCGTGCATTCCACCAGCGAGGTCGGTCGCGATCATCGCGTCGTGGTCATCGGTGCCGGCATTGGCGGGCTGGTGGCGGCGCTGCAGCTGGCGCAGCGCAACCTGCAGGTCACGCTGATCGAGGCCATGGACGCACCGGGGGGCAAGATGCGCCAGCCGGTGGTGGACGGTGCGCCGATCGACAGCGGACCGACCGTGTTCACGATGCGCTGGATCTTCGAGCAGATCTATCAGAGCGCCGGCCGGCGTCTGGAGGACGAGCTCACGCTGACCTCCCTGCCCGTGCTGGCGCGCCATGCGTGGGGTGCGCAGGAACGGATGGATCTCTTTGCCGATCCCAACGCGTCACGCGATGCGATTGCGCGCTTTGCCGGGCCGCCGGAGGCCGCACGCTTCATGCAGTTCTGCCGGCAGGCACGCGAGGTCTATGACACGCTCGAGGGCCCGTTCATCCGCTCGCAATCGCCGACGCTCGCGAGCATGGCCGGCGATCTCGGCCTCAAGGGGCTGGCGGTGCTGGCGGCACTCGGGCCGATGAGCAATCTGTGGGATGCGCTTGGCCAGCATTTTCATGACAGCCGTTTGCGTCAGTTATTCGCGCGCTATGCGACCTACTGCGGCTCATCGCCCTGGCAGGCGCCGGCCACGCTGATGCTGGTCACGCAGGTCGAGCTGGATGGCGTCTGGTCCGTGGAAGGCGGCATGCATGCGCTCGCACAATCGCTGGCCGGCATCGCGCAGCAGCGCGGTGTGGAGATTCGCTACGGCACGACCTGCCATGCGATCGAGGCAGATGGCGGCCGCGTTTCCGCCGTGATGCTCGCCAGTGGTGAACGTCTGCCCGCCGACAGCGTGGTCTTCAATGGCGATGTCTCTGCGCTGACCCAGCATCTGCTGGGCGAGGATGTGCGCCGGGCGGCGCCGTCCCTGTCGCCGGGCAAGCGTTCATTGTCGGCACTGACCTGGAGCGTGCACGCCGAGACCGCCGGATTCCCGCTGGAGCGGCACAACGTATTTTTTCAGTCGGACTACCGTAGCGAATTTACCGACATCTTTTCCCGCGCACGACTGCCGCAGACACCGACCGTGTATGTGTGCGCACAGGATCGCGGCATCAGCGACACCGTGCCCGAGCGCGACCGCTTGCTCGTGCTGGTGAATGCGCCCGCAGAGGGCAGCCGCACACTTACCGAACCGGAGATCGACACATGCGAGAGCCATTCCTTTTCCCTTCTGGCCCGCTACGGTCTGACTATCAGTCGCACGCCGCAGAACTGCTTGCGAACGACCCCCGGCGATTTTCATCGGATGTTCCCGGGCAGCGGGGGAGCGCTGTACGGGATGGCGACGCACGGCTGGATGTCGGCGTTTGCGAGATCGGGGGCGAAGAGCCGGATACCGGGGTTGTATCTTGCGGGCGGGAGCGTGCATCCGGGGCCGGGCGTGCCAATGGCCGCGATGTCAGGCCAGCTCGCGGCCGCGACGCTGATGGCGCACCTCGATTCGACCAGCCGGTCCCGTCGGGTGGTTATCTCTGGTGGTATGTCGATGCGCTCAGCGATGACGGCCGGCACGGACTGACACTTATCGCCTTTGTCGGCAGTGTGTTCTCGCCGTACTACCGCAGCGCGCTTCAGCGCGGCGCTGCCGATCCGGACAACCACTGTGCGCTGAACGTGGCACTGTACGGGCGCAAGCGCCGCTGGGCCATGACCGAGCGCGGCCGGCACAGCATGCAGCGCGATGCGCACAGTTTCACGATCGGCCCGAGCAGCCTGCACTGGCGCAATGATCATCTGGAGATCGATATCTGCGAGGTGGGCGTGCCGCTGCCGCTGCCTGTGCGTGGCAAGGTGCGCGTCTATCCGTCTGCGCTATCGACCTTCAGCGTCGCCCTCGATGAGCGGGCACGCCACCACTGGGGGCCGCTGGCCGCCTGCGCGCGCGTCGAGGTCGAGATGCAGCATCCCTCGCTGAAGTGGAGCGGGCATGCTTACCTCGATTCCAATGAAGGCATGGAGCCGGTCAGCGAGCCATTTCGCGAGTGGGACTGGTCGCGCTCGCTGCTCTCCGATGGCTCGGCGGCGGTGATCTACGATGTTCAGCAGAACCACGGCGGCGATCGCTTACTGGGCCTGCGGTTTCTGCCGGATGGCCGTATTGAAGAATTTTTACCGCCACCACGGCAATGGCTCGTGCCTACCGGCTGGCGCATACCCCGTCGAATGCGCAGCGAAGGCGATGCCCCCGTGAGCGTAATCGACATGCTGGAAGATACGCCCTTCTATGAACGCTCAGTGCTCAAAAGCCGGCTGTTTGGTGAGGACGTGATCAGCGTCCATGAGACGCTGAACGTGCCGAGACTGGTGTCGCCGGTGGTGCAGCGCATGCTGCCTTTCAGGATGCCGCGACGTGCTTGACGTGTCGGCAGATAAAAATAGGATCACATCAAGCGGGACAAAATAACAACGGCGCGTAGTACATGCGAGCGCTGGTTTAGCTGGAAATTTCCAGCACCGGTTCACTGAACAAGTTACTGAACAGAGAGCCTGCTGATGCAGGCTGGTCGGCCTGTCGGTAATTTTTCAGGAGTGAACCCGTGGTTCCTTCCCATCCGTCTGTGACGACACCCAGAAGTTCGCCAGCTCATCAAGACCTGAAAGCGGACCTTTGTCTGCGCGAAGAAAATGCCGATACCCTGAGTGTCGGATCTTCAACAACGATGTTAAATATCATGTGCTCATCAGTTGACGGAGAGGGAAGTTGAATTTCCAAATAGTTCGGAGGCTGTCGAAAAACAACCATCAAATAGCTCATCAGGCGGCTTATCCCTTGCGATCTACGTTCCTACACTTAACTTGTGAGTCTGAGTGGACCTTACTAATCAAAGAGGAAACCAATGGAATCCATACAAGTTTCAGTTGGCGACACTTATCTGCTCGCAGGCGAGAGTTGCTTAGTAACATTTAATTTTTTAGACAATACGTTCGATTTTTCACAGGATGATGTCGTACTGAGAAGTTCATCAGATACAGTTGCTGGGTCACTGAGTGGATTCACAATACTTAGCGCGCAGATGTATACAGTTCGATTTACTCCATCGATAGGTTTTGAAGGCTGGGTCATATTTGATGTCCCATTTGGATCGTATTCAGTTGGTGGAATTGATCCTGGCGATGGGGGATCATCGCAAACGGTAAATATTGATACCAATATCCCAATTGCAGCGATTTCCGTAGATGACACAAGCCTGCAGTTCAGAGAGACGACACTTGTAACGGTCACTTTCTCTGAGGTTGTTACTGGCTTCGATTGGTCCGATTTAATTGGTCCGACCGGATGGTTTTTACCTATTAGTTCCGACGGACGAACTTACACTGCCTCGTATTATCCCGGTGATGGCTGGGATTATACTCAGACCCCCGTCCAGTTATCGCTGGCCGCTGGTTCATACAATGACCTTTCAGGAAATTCCGGCGCGGCGGCAGCAAGCAATTTCTTTACCGTCGATACGGTCGATGAAAATGTCGTTATTTTTGCCTTCGGCGATACGATGCTAACCCAAGGCGAGGCCTTGCGGATTGATGTTATGTTCATAAATCCAGTATCAAATTTCAATCCTGATGATGTGGTTTGGCCTGACGACATTGCTTCAATGTCTCCTTGGAGCTTCTCGCTCGCAGATTCTGGTCCACAAGCTGGCATGATCGAAGGGGCCTGGGCCTATCTGACTCCTGATTCCAACGTTACCAGTATGCAGAACTATATTCTGGTTCGCGGCGTGGCTTCAGGGATGTTTGCCGTGGACACGTTATCCCCTTCGCCTGCTCTTATCAGTGTCAGCGACAGTAATCTGACGCTCGGTGAGTCAGCGCTGGTTACGGTGAATTTCACTGAGGCGGTGAGCGGTTTCGGACTGGAGGACGTGGATCTGTCGCAAGCTGCTGGTAATGTGTCTAACTTTCAGCAACTGAGTCCCACAAGCTATCAAATGACGTTTTCGCCAACTCAGAACGTATGGGACGTAAGTAACGTAATTTCGATCGTCAATCACGGATACACCGATATCCCTGGAAATCTTGGAACAGGAGGGAGTTCATCTAATTTCACAATTTTCACCTTGCAGAAGGACACCGTCCCGCCGTCGCCCATCATCACGCTTAGTACATCGCTGGTTACTACCTCTGGCATGGAGATTACTGTGCTGTTTAATGAGCCGGTACAGAATTTCACGTTAGATGATATCGGTGTAGTGGGTGTGCCTGGAATTTTTACGGCGTTTGTGCCAGAAAATGGCGGGCGTGAGTACCGAGTAAGTTTTGTTCCCGCCATCGATTGGGAAGTGCAGGACAACCACTTCATCGTCTATAGTGACGGCTATACAGACCTGGCTGGTAACAAGGGTTTGGAAGGTGTTTCCGGTAGTTTTACAGTTGATTCGCGGGACCCTACAGGAGTAAGCCTCCCCTTGGCAGACGATATCATCTCGCAAGGCGAAGTACTGACAGTAAGGTTGCAATTTTCGGAGTTGGTAACCGGGCTGGATGTGAATGATTTCGACACCACAGAAGCGGCTGTGGAATTGGGGGCACTCATCGATGAAGGCGGTGGCATCTACACGGCAATCTTTATGCCAATCGCCGACCGTGTGCAGGCGGTGAACCGAATTACCATTGGCGATGGGATGTATGGTGACTTAGCCGGTAACCTGGGATTCAGAATGGAACTGCCCGCATTCTTTGTAGATACGCTCAGGCCATCGGTGGCACTCTCCCTGAGTGATACGGTACTCGTTGCAGGACAAAGTCTCATTCTGACGATCGCATTCGACGAACCAGTGGTAGGTTTCGATAACAACGACATCGACTTGAGTGGTACGCCAGGCACACTGGGCGATTTGATTTTCGACGGGGTGAGTACCTATTACGTTGAATTTACGCCGTCCCCTAACATTACTGCGACTTCGAACAAGATTGAAGTGCGCGGTGATTACATCGACATTGCCGGTAATGCTGGAGTAAATCAGTTCACGAATTCTTTTGACATTGATACTAAATCGCCCGGACTATCCATCGGCATTTCTGATGCGCAGCTGTCACGCAGCGAGTCGCAGACATTGACATTCACTTTTAGTGAAATAGTCAGTGGCTTTTCTGTAGAGGATATTCTGCTGGATGGCGCCGCAGTGTCCCTGACGGCCTTTGCTCCTGTAATCGACGGAACGGTATTCACTGCCAGGTACACCCCACCAGACGGCATTTTGGATCCTGTCAGCGCATTTTCGGTAGCTGCGGCGAGTTATACGGACTTGCTCGGTAACGACGGGTTGGGCGCGACTTCGCCGGATTTTTCGATCGACACATCGCTGCCAACAATCTATGGCACTGCTGGAAATGACACCTTGGTTGGTGGCGCAGGGAATGATCGCTTGTGCGGCGTTCCTGCCGCTGGTTCGATGCTGGGCAAGGGGAGCGTTGACAAATTAATAGGCGGTGGCGGCGCTGACCAGTTTGTTCTGGCTGATCAGCGGGGCGTCTTTTATAACGACGGTAGCAACAAATCCAGCGGATCGAAGGATTATGCTTTGATCAGCGATTTCAGCCGTAGTCAGGGTGACAAAATTGTCGTTGGCGACGGGATTTATTTTTTTGCATCAACGAGTGTTGGCAAAACCTCAGGGACTGGGCTCTATCTCGATACCAACGGCAGCAATGCCTGGGACAGCAAAGATGAGCTGATCGCCTTGGTTGCTGGCGCATCGTCTGGGCCGCTATCAGTGAACCTCGACCTAATCCACTTCTGATCGAAAGTCAGGCTGGCTTGCCAGCCTGACGCTCCTCAACAGATTGGATGCTCAACTTACTACACCTGCCGCCCCGGTGTCGACAAACGTTCGAACAGATCGATCACCCATTCGCAGCGCTCATCGAAATTTCGCGCTTCTCCGTTACCCGGTGCGCGACGTGGCCGCTCTTGGCAGGCGCTGACCAGAAAAGCAATGGCTGGCAACGGTTCTATGGTGTCACAACGTTGCGGCAGTTGCGCTCTGGCTTTTGCCAGACACAGCAGCGTCAATTTGCGCGCGTTGCCGACGACAGCGCGATCATTCACGGAATCCATGCTGCGGTCGGACACTACGCGCCCGATCTCTGCATAGATCGTCGCTGCAGCCAGTATCGCGCTTCGGCAATCACGCGGCAGATGCGCAATACCGGTGCTGCCGCGCCGATACAGCGTATCTGCCTCGAGCAGCAACCGTCCGATCACCTGCGCCAGTGCATCATTGAATACCGGCTGCTGGAGCCATTGTTCAGGGTTGATGCCTGCCTCGCGCATCCACTGGCGCGGTAGGTACAGCCGCCCGTTGCGCGCATCCTCGCCGACATCGCGCGCGATATTCGTCAGCTGCATCGCATTGCCCAGTTCGCAGGCGCGTGCGAATGCGTTCGGATCACGTACGCCCATGATGATGGCCATCATCGCGCCAACGCTGCCGGCGACACGGGCACAGTAGTGATGCAGATCATTCAGCGTTTCATAGTGGCGTCCGGCCGCGTCCCACGCAAAGCCTTCCAGCAGCGCCTCGGGTAATTCGCGCGGCAACTGGTAGCGGTGCACGACCATCGCCATCGCCCGGTCTTCGATAATCTCACCGGGCTCGCCGGCATAAATGGCATCGAGGCGCGCGCGCAGCTTGTCCATCGCCAGCGGGTCGTCGCCATGCTCATCGATCGCGTCGTCCGCCACTCGGCAGAACGCATAAAGGGCGATCGACGGCATGCGCACATGCTGAGGTAACAGACTACTGGCAGCGAAAAAAGATTTCGAGCCGCCGCGCATCAGTTCCTCGCACGCGGCCAGATCAAGCGGCGGCGGACGCGTTGGGCCTTTGGGTGAGTGCATGGGCTCAGGCATCGGGCACCACCGTGGCCATGGCCTTTGCGGACATCAGCACCCCGGGCACGCCCGCGCCGGGATGGGTGCCAGCCCCGACCATATACAGACCGTCGATGTCCTCGCTGCGGTTATGCGGGCGGAACCAGGCGCTCTGCAGCAGAATGGGCTCCAGCCCGAAGGCCGCACCCTGATAGGACCAGAGCCGGTCCTTGAAATCCTGCGGTGTCATCAGCTTGCTGGTGACGACGTGCTGGCCGAGCCCGGGCATGACGGTGTTTTCCAGATGCCGTTGAATCGATTGCCGGAAGCGTTCCGCATCGCTTGCCCAGTCGGTGCCGCTGCCCAGATGGGGAACCGGGGCCAGCACATAGAACGCATCGCAGTCGGCGGGCGCGACGCTGGGATCGCTGGCGCTGGGCCGGTGCAGGTACAGGCTGTAGTCGTCGGCCAGATGATGATGCTTGAAGATATCATCGAGCAGCTCGCGGTAGCGCGGCCCCAGCATGATCATGTGATGCGGTACATCGTGATAGCGACGATTGGTACCGAAGTACCAGACGAACAGGCTCATCGAGTATTTGCCACGCGCGATCTTGCGATCAGTCCAGTGGCGGCGATGCTGTGCATCGACGAGATAGCGATAGGTCCATGCCGGATCGCCGTTCGAGACCACGATATCGGCATCGAGCCGTTCGCCATTCTCCAGCGTGACGCCGCGTGCGCGTCCGTTCTCGACGTTGATCCGAGTGACCGCGGCATTGCAGCGTACCGAGACACCGCGCTCATTCAGCAATCCGATCAGTCCCTTGACCAGCGCGCCGGTGCCGCCCATCGCCCAGTGCACGCCCCAGCGGCGCTCCAGTGTATTGATCAGGCTGTAGACCCGTGTGACCGCAAACGGATTGCCGCCTATCAGCAGCGGATGAAAGCTGAACACGATGCGCAGCTTGGGATCGCTGATGTGGCGCGATACCAGCGTGTACAGGCTCTCCCAGGCCATCATCTTGACCATGCTGGGCAACGCGGCCAGCAGGTCGGAAAAACTATTGAAAGGCATGCCGCCCAGATCTTCGAAGCCCAGTTTACAGGCCTCGTCGGCAGCGGCGATGAAGCGGTCAAAGCCGGCCAGATCGGCGGGACAGAAGCGCGCGACTTCGCGGCGCATGGTGGCCTCGTCGCCGCTGTAGTCGAACCAGCTGCCGTCATCAAAGCGTATCCGGTAGAAGGGCTCCATCGGCTTGAGCGTGATGTCGTCCGACATGCGCTTGCCGCAGAGCGTCCACAGCTCTTCCAGCAGCTGCGGCGCGGTGATGATCGTGGGGCCGCCGTCGAAGGTAAAGCCATCCTGCCGGTGCACATACGCGCGGCCTCCGGGAGCGTCGAGTTTTTCGAGCACCTGTACGTCATAACCTTTGCAGGAGAGGCGGATGGCGGCTGCGAGCCCGCCGAAGCCGCTGCCTATCACGATGGCTTTCGGCGTGTTCATGGGGGCTTTCTAACGAAGTAGCCGGGCGAACACGGCGGTATTGGTGGGGCCGAAGGACTCGAGCGCAATGCTCGAGCCGGTCGAGGGATCGCGCAAAGTCAGGCGACCGCCGTCGTGGGCGATCAGTTCGAACGGTTGCAATTGGGAGAGATCGAGGCCGCGCAATTTGCGCTCGCGAACCAGCGCGCGCAGCGTGCCGCGCAGGAAGCCTTGTTCGCCGCTGAAATTATCAATGACGTCGCCGGTGTCATGATTGGTCACGCTGATTGATCCATCCGCCTGATCGATGAAATTCAGCACGCGAATGGCGGACGGCGAGATCACCTCGGGCGTGGCCGCCGGCGAGGTGAAACGCACCCAGCCGACCAGTAGGAGACAGGCGATGGCAAATGCCGCAAAGCCGACCGCAGGATGGAATTCGCGCCGTGCGCGGGGGACACCTTGCAGTGGCTCAGCGACTTTCATCGGGCGTAGACACCGGCAGGCATCCTGACCGGGATCAGGTCATGCTGGTTAGCCTCGGCGTGGGGCGAAGCGGCGATCTCCGCCTGCCGCTGTTGCCATGCGGCGTGCAGCTGTGCGCCGACCTGCTCGGCATTGGCGATGCAGCGCAGCGCCGGCTGCGGTTTTTTGATATGCCATGCGCGGGCATGCGGCCACAGGTGCAGGTACGCGATCCGGTCGTCGCCCTTGAGGTCGAGGGCAATATCGCCATGACCGTCGCGGTTGTCTGAGCCACCGCAGGGACGGATCTGCGCCGCCTGTATCCAGCGCAGCGGCAGATTGAATGACAGCGTCAGCACGATACCTATGCGCATCACGACACGCTTGTTGGTCAGCGTGTACATCGTGGTGCTAGCCGATAGCCATGCGGTGAGCGCCAGCAGCCCGAGTGCAATGGCGGCGAGTGTGGCGCTCAGCATCAGCGGACTGAGGTTGGCGCGCAGGCTGAGATCGCTGTCCCAGCTCATCACCGCCTGCAGCGCGATCATCAGCCCGAAGTACAGCGTCAGTCGCCGGACATGGAAGGCTTCGGCGGCGAGCTGCTTCCAGTCAGGGCTGCCCTGCCACAGGATGCGCTCGCCGGCGGGCAGGGCTTCGGGAAGCCCCGGTACTGCCTCGAACTCATGTTCGGTGTAGGTTTGCATGGGCTGGATACCTGGTTATACGAGCGGTTCCTGACGCTCCGGTGTTGCGTAGAGCGTGCCGGCGCCGTAATAGGCCGAGATTTTTTCTTCTTCCAGCATCGTCACTTCATCGGCGTTGCGATGGCCGGGCACGTCGCGGAACTGATGCGCGAGGATCGCATAGACCTTCACCTGTTCATCCGTGATGCGGGCGAACGGCACGGGCAGCAGCACGGTCTGTGCGGAATCGTTCAGCTGCACCTCGATATAGCGGAACAGCATTTCAGAGCGGTCCATCCACAGGTCTTTCACGGTACCGGCGATTTCGTCATCGGCGCCGACGACGGGCAGGCCGCGCGGATCATGGTCGCGCGACGCGACACCATGCTCGGGGTTGACGCGCAGCGGCGTGATCTTGGGCGCGCCTTCCGGGGTCAGATCCGCATGATCCGCACGATTCGCCCAGGCACCGGGGCCGATGCCTGCGAGCAGCGGATTGCCGGTCGGCTCGATCGGCGAACCGATCCATCGATGGCGCGGCTCGGCCTGCAGGAATTCAGGGCCGGTCAGCGGGTAGGGCATCACGACTTCTTTGCCATCGGCCAGCAGATAGGTCTTGGGCGTGGGGATGGGGGGCCAGCCTTCCATCTTGGTGTCGCGGCCGGTGCCCGGATCGAGCGGATAACCGTCACGATGGTTTTCCTGCAGCAGGTAATAGATGAGGCCGAAAAAGAAAATCCAAAACACATACAGCACCAGCTGGGCCACATCGACGTATTGCGTGATAGCGCCTGTTTCCATGGGGGTTCTCCTCGTTTTCTTTTGCGCCCGACGGCAGTGCTACAAAGACTAGCTAGCCGGGCAAATCTGCCAGACCGAACTTCCGGCCTGTCTGCGCAGGCAGCGCATCACGCCGCACCAGCGGCCCTATCGCTATCAGCACACCAAACAACAGGTACATCTCCAGGTGATACACAAAGCTGTAGCCGGTCACGGGTGAGATCAGGCTCTCTCCCATCCAGCCGGACGTGGCCAGCGCGCCGACCGCATCCTTGATCATTCCGCCTGCTGCCACCGAGGCGCCGGCCGCTGTGGCCTGCACCGCGCCCCACGCACCGAGCGCGAGTCCCGCGTCCTCGCCTTGCTGCAGGCTCATCGCCATCGTCAGCGTGCCGACCGAAAACAGTCCGCCGCCCACGCCGATCAGGAAAGCGCCGGCACGAAACAGGTTCGGCGCTTCCAGCGGTCCGGCAAAAATCACCAGCGCAAACGCGGGCAATCCTGCGATCGCGCCCAGTGCGGCCAGCCGCACGGCATCAATGCCCCGGTTCAGCAGCGCGGCCGCCAGCGCGAAGGCCAGCAGCGCTCCGCCGGCGGTGAGCGCAGTCAGCAGGCTGGTCGCGCCCACGCTCAGCTGCAGCACCTGCGCGCCGTAGGGCTCCAGCACGATGTCCTGCATGTTGAACGCGCAGGTGCCGAGTCCCACCGTCCATAAAAAACGCTTCACGCCGGGGCGCGCCACGTACTCGCGCCAGTGCGCGCTGAATTCCGCTTCGTCAGGTGCCCGCCGCGCTCGCTCGCGGTTCAGCGCTTCCTGCTTCCACAGCGCGTTCAGGTTCAGCCAGACCACGGCCACTGCCGAGCCTTGCACCACCTGTATCAGCCGCAGCGGACTGAAATCCGCCAGCAGCCAGCCAAACAATGCGCCACTGCCCACCAGTCCGAGCAGCAGCATCGTGTACATCAGCGCGACCACGCGCGGCCGGTTCTCGGGCGTCGCCAGATCGGTCGCCAGCGCCAGTCCGGCGGTCTGCGTCACCTGCATGCCCGCGCCCACGAGCAAAAACGCCAGTGCCGCGCCGATGCGGCTGACCCAGATCATTCCCGGCTGCTGCGTCGTGAGCGCCAGCAGTGCGAAGGGCATGATCGCCAGCCCGCCGAAGAGCAGCAGGCTGCCTATCCACAGATAGGGCAGTCGCCGCAGGCCTAGCGCCGAGCGATGCTTGTCAGATCGAAAACCAATCAGCGCGCGCAGCGGCGCAAATACCAGCGGTAGCGCCACCGACAGCGCGACCCACCATGCCGGCACGCCCAGCTCGACGATCATCACGCGGTTCAGCGTGCCGACCAGCAGCGCCGTCGCCAGACCGATCGACAACTGGAACAGCGAGAGCCGCAACAGACGCGACAGCGGCAGCTCGGGCGTTGCCACATCGGCAAAAGGCATCCAGCTCGTGCCCAGCTGTGACGCCAGTTTTCGGGTGTATTGCCGCAGCAGCTTCATCTGATGTTCCGGGGCGAGGGCGCATTGCCCGCATCATTCATTGGCAGACTGTAGAGGGGGTGCTGCGCAATGTCAACTAATGTTTACTAAGTCATTGTAATTATCAATTGACACATCGGCAGGCATCGCTGATGCTGGGCGCGTGCCGGGGCGAGGGCTTTGGCACGTAAAAGAGCCGTAGTAGCAACATCTCCTCTCCAGGGCGCCGCAGTCGGGCGCCCCTTTTTTCGGCGCGATGCCCGCTGCAGTCGCATGAAAAGCGGCGTCGTTTCGTCGCCTTCGCCCCCGATACCAGCCGGTATAATCGCGACTTTGCCCGCAGCACTCGCGCGGCTTCCTGGATTCCCCACCGATGCAACCCCAACACAAAGCGCAGATCGCGACCCTCTTCGAGCAGGCGATCGCTCCCCTGACGGCCGGCGCCGAGCTGAACACCCCCGTGATTACCCTCGAGCGTCCGCGCGATCCGTCGCATGGCGACCTCGCCTGCAATATCGCGATGCAGATCGCCAAGCCGCTGAAGAAAAATCCGCGCGAACTCGCGCAAGCGATCGCCGACGCGGTGATGGCGAATCCTGCGCGTGCCGGGCTGGTCGAGGCGGTCGAGATCGCCGGGCCGGGCTTCATCAATCTGCGGCTGGCGCTGGCGGCGAAGCAGGACGTGGTTCGCCGCATCTTCACGGATGCACAGTGCTACGGCATGAGCAACGACGCGAACGGCACCAAGGTGCTGGTCGAGTTCGTGTCGGCGAATCCCACGGGGCCGCTGCATGTCGGTCATGGCCGTCAGGGCGCGCTGGGCGATGCGATCTGCGCACTGCTCGAGGCCCAGGGCCATCAGGTGCTGCGCGAGTTCTATTACAACGATGCGGGTGTGCAGATCGCGACACTGGCCGCGTCAGTGCAGGCGCGCGCCAGGGGCAGCCAGCCCGGTGCCGCCGACTGGCCCGAATCGGCGTACAACGGCGATTACATTGCCGATATCGCAGCGGATTTCCTTGCAAAGAAAACCGTGTCCGCGTCGGATGGCGCGCCGGTGACAGCCTCTGGTGATGTGAACGACATCGAATCGATACGGCGCTTTGCCGTTGCCTATCTGCGCCATGAACAAGACCTCGATCTGCAGGCCTTCGGCGTGCGCTTCGATCACTACTATCTTGAGTCGTCGCTGTACACCGATGGCAAGGTCGAGGCGGCCGTGAATGCGCTGATCGGTGCGGGCAAGACCTATGAGCAGGAAGGCGCGCTGTGGCTCAGGAGCACCGACTATGGCGACGACAAAGATCGCGTGATGAAGAAGTCCGACGGCACCTATACCTACTTCGTGCCGGATGTTGCGTATCACATCACCAAGTGGCAGCGCGGTTACCAGAAAGTGATCAACGTGCAGGGCAGTGATCATCACGGCACGATCGCGCGGGTGCGCGCGGGGCTGCAGGCCGCCGGCGTGGGCATACCGGCGGGTTATCCGGACTATGTGCTGCACAAGATGGTCACGGTGATGAAGCATGGCGAAGAGGTGAAGATCTCCAAGCGCGCCGGCTCCTACGTGACGCTGCGCGACCTGATCGAATGGTCGGCCGGTGATGCGTCCGTCGATGCAAAGGGTGTCAGAGACCTCACGCGTGGCCGAGATGCCGTGCGTTTCTTCCTCATCTCGCGCAAGGCCGATACCGAGTTCGTGTTCGATGTCGATCTCGCGCTGGCGCAGTCCGACGAGAACCCGGTGTACTACGTCCAGTATGCGCATGCGCGCATCTGCTCGGTGCTGGCGCAGTGGGGCGGCGATGAGGCCGCGCTGAAGACGACTGATCTGGCGCCGCTGGTCGCACCGCGCGAAGCCGCGCTGCTGGCGAAGCTGGCCGAGTATCCCGAGATGCTGAAAAAAGCCGCCGATGAACTCGGCCCGCATCAGGTTGCGTTTTATCTGCGCGAACTCGCCGCCGAGCTGCACAGCTACTACAATGCAGAGCGGGTGCTGGTCGATGATGCGGCGCTGAAGCAGGCGCGGCTTGCGCTGCTGCTGGCCACACGTCAGGTACTGAAGAACGGTCTGGAACTGATCGGCGTCTCGGCGCCGGCACGGATGTGAAACTACCCCTTATG
>JACCDN010468152.1_pt1 | contig 15774 bp, 17 predicted proteins | sample 7441691 | NCBI WGS metagenome assembly JACCDN01 (sample SAMN15323439, study PRJNA562643) | freshwater metagenome | isolation source: river surface water | place: USA:Blue River Watershed | collected 2017-08-16
CCGCATCGTAGCTTGCTCTACCTATTCCGAACTTTGTTCCAGTTGTAAAATAGTGGAGATCGTCAATTTTGTCATCGATGCTGTTGTATTTTGAGTAAGTTCCAGGGGTCCGTTCGGGCGATGCTTCAAATCCACCATGCTCAACCGCATAGTAGTAACAGCTCTGGGGGTGCCACTTTAAATAGTAGCCCAAATAATGGACTTGAATATTCTTCTCAACAATCTGATTAGGGTCAGCAGGAAGATATGGCTGTAAATCGTTCTTTGTTAATCCAAACTTAGATGTTAAGTCGCTTACTCGGACCCCTCCGAGGCTAATTTCTGACTCACTCTGAGAAGTGAAATACTTCCAGTCTCGAGTCGCATTTTCTGTATCAGAAATTGGATTTCCATATTCAGCTTCATTCTCACCATAAAAGACTAATGGGATGTTAAATAGTAGGGCCATCTTGGGAGCCAATGACTTTTGACCAATCATGAATGGTTGAAATGGATGAAAAAGAAGCTCAGTTGATAATCTTGTAAGTAATCGATGGACTTTCCCATTAGGAGTCATTAAATAGTTGTCGTGGCCAGCATGAATCCAGGATTGAAAATTTCTCCATCCCCAGTCCGTATAGACATGCGGTGCCCAGGTCACCGTCAAGGGATTCATGCCATATTCAGTTTTTAACAAGTGTGAAGCGTAAAAACTATCTTTGCCTCCAGAACCTGGAACCAAACAATCATAAGAGCCATCGTTTTTTCTGTACTTATTACAGAGCTCCCGTAATTCACGATCTCTGCTTTCCCAGTCAATGACTTTATTCTTCAACTCTGCATAGTTGCAAGCGTCGCAAACGCCACGCTCATCAAAATTAATAGTAGCTTTTAGAGAGCCCGGTTTATGATCGTACTCAACTGCCGAGTTGGGGCGCTGATTCGAAATAACACATTTTTTGCAATATTGCACGTCGGCTGGTAAACCATATAGAACTTCAGGATTTGATTGTGAGAATCTCCCTAAATCTACTGTTCCTGGACGTCTAATCATTTCCATTTTTACTCCTTAAACTGCTGTCAAGTGCCTGTAGTTCTTCCGGGATTCCAACATCAGCCCATGACTCATGCAGTAAGTACCCAATAAATTTATTTCCCGAGTTCCTAATCTTCTCAAGCAAGTCGGGCATATCTGTTCTTTTTCCCTGTGACAAGAAATTAAAACTTGAAGGATTTAGAGCGTAGATTCCTGCATTTATGTAGCTTTCTGTCACAGGTTTCTCAATATAGGAAACTATTTCGTTGTCACGTAAAGTGACAACTCCGAATGGATTTTGCCATCGGGATTGCTTAATGGCCATAGTAGCAATTGCGTTTTGATTAATGTGAAAGTCAATCAAGTCGCCATAGTTTACGTCGGTAATGACATCACCGTTAGTAACAATTACATCCAAGTTGTTCTTATTCTCAAAAAATGAAAGTGATCCGGCAGTGCCAAGTGGTGTGGGCTCTCGCAAATACTCAATATTAACCCCAAATTTGCGCCCGTCTTCAAAATATGATTCCACCATGTGCCCTAAATAGTTTATAGAAATCACAAAATTTCGAAACCCTTGCTCCTTTGCTCTTTCAAGAATATGTTGAAGCATAGGTTTACCTGCGACTGAGATCATGGGCTTTGGGCAATTTTCTGTCTTGGGATACAGGCGCGATCCAATGCCTCCAGCCATGATGATAAAGGGGTTCTCTCTTTCCCTAGAACTCCCCAATCCATCCCAAAGATGTATAGCTATTACTTTCCCTAGATTATCAACAACAGGGATCTGCTTAATCTTGTTCGCATGCATCAACGACAGGACCTGTTGTTTTTCGATATCAGGCGTCACCACTAGGCATTCTGTATTTTGTATATCTCTCACATGGGCATCTAAGTTCAGTCCCTTTAAAAGGCCGCGCCGAATATCTCCATCCGTGACTGTGCCAGACAGGACGTTTTCCGGATCAGCAATTAACAGAATCCCAGTACCGTTCAAATTTAGGGCTTGGATAGCCTCTTTGATAGTGAGATTCGAGTCGAAAACCAACCCTTCAAGATTTCCTCTTGATTTTTCCATGGGAAACACTCCTCAACTCACCTTCGCAAACTATACCCCGAACGCACTTCAGAAGTTTGAACTAAAGGTCGAAGAAGATCTTTCCTTGCGAATTTGGTTGAAATACTGAAATCAACTTATGTATTTCGGCTGCAGTGTTTGGCTTAAAATAAGGATTCCCTGTTGGATCAAGGCTCATCTTGAATGTGTGGCTAAAGAGCTCCTCGAGAGCTGTCTCTATGCTCTCAATGCTCCCAGATGCATGAATTATGCTTGAGCCAGCCTCTCTTCCAAACTGTCTTTTCCCTATATTTATGGTGCCACGTGAAAGTGACGGAACTTCAAGAATCCCGCTGGAGGAATTTCCAATCAAACCATCTGAGTGATGGATAGTAGAAAGAAAATTCTCGTGCCCCATAGACGGAATCAACCAGCAACTTTCTCGACTAGCTGTGAATTCCTGCAATAGGTACGCAAATTGATCTCCAAGCGCGTCTGCATTTGGGTAGGTAATAATCAAATTAATTGTTTTATCTCGCAGGGCCTGCAATAAGTTTAACAGTTCCTGCCGAGATTCTTCTATATTACTTGTTGCTGGGTGATAACTTACAACCAGAGTCTTTTCACCAAATTTAAACCCAAATCGCTTTTCAAGTTGACTTCTCTCCACTATTTGCAAAGTGCTGACATTTTCCGCCCCGAGACTTCCGACATTAAAAACTCTTTCGGGTTGTTCCCCCAATTGAATTACTCGTTTCATTGATTTTTCTGTTGCCGTGAAGTGAACGGATGCGAATTTTGATATTGAATGACGCAAGCCTTCGTCGATCGAACCTTGGGTTACTTCTCCTCCGTGAATGTGCCCTACAGGGATTCCAAGGATGTATGCAGCTGCTGCAATCGCATAAATCTCATATCTGTCACCTAGTACGATTACCAAATTTGGATCCAGTCTTTCAAGCTCTTTTGAGCCGTCTATGAAACCTTGGCCTACGGCTCGAGCAATTTCCCCAGGCATAAGTTGACTCGGGAGTGTATGAACGCATGATGCAATGGAAAATCCATCGTCTAGTAACTCTTGGAGAGTGTTCCCAAAGAAATTTGATAAATGCATACCGGTTACCAAAAGTTGAAAGTCAATTTCCGAATTGTTTTTGAGCATTAACATAAGATTTTTTAAAAGACCGTAATCTGCTCGACTTCCAGTTACGACGCAAACTTTCATGACTCCATAACAATCTGCTCATCTTCTTCGTAGTCTTTTGTTGTGCGTGTTCCAATTATCTCTTCCCACAGCATGGGAGAAAATCCATCTCCTGGCCGTTTGGTCGTTAGATTATCTTCTGAAAAAAATTCGCCTGCAGCAATTCGTCTGCGAGCTACTATTGATTTTCTGATGGCCACCTGATTATCCAACTCGCTTGGCATTACTCTCTTTCGTCCATCACCTAGTGAACTTTCTACTTCTCTAATCGATGAAACAAGTTGATGTAATTCAGCTGGAGTGATACTTGCTTTGTGATCTGGTCCAGTCATTCCTCTATCAAGGGTAAAGTGCTTCTCAATCACACGCGCACCTAGCGCAACGGCGGCCAAAGATATTCCAATCCCTTCAGTATGGTCTGAATAACCTATTTCAACACCAAACTTCTTCTGCATTTCCTTCATGCAATTTAGATTAACTTCTTGGATGGGTGCCGGGTAGGCAGAAGTGCAGTGCAGAACGGTGATGCGATCTTTAGAAGTTCCATGTTGTTGTATAACCTTAATCGCATTTCCAACCTCTTGCAGTGTAGATGCTCCGGTCGACAGTAAGATTGGCTTATCTTGACTGCTGGCAAACTTTAAAAATGGGAAATTTGTAATTTCACCTGAGGGAATTTTAATTAAATCAATTCCAAGCGAGATGAGAAAATCTAAGCTTTCCAAGTCAAAAGCTGTGGATAAGAACTTTATTCCAAAGTCTTCAGAGATTCTCTTTAATTCAAAATGATCATCTTCGCTAAGTTCAAGAGTTGCAAGCATTTCGAGCTGATTCTCTTTATCTCGTTTATCTCTTATCTGATAGGAAGCCTTGAGTGCCCGTACGGTAGTTAATTTTTTTGAATTAAATGTTTGAAACTTAACATAATCTGCGCCAGCTTCAGCTGCTACTTTAATCAATTTTCTTGCGATGCCTAAATCACCATTGTGATTTACCCCAGCTTCCGCGATTACCAGAGTCTTCATCATTCATCCTCTTCTAAATAGACTTGGGATCCTGAGAGGTTCTTACGCAATTTCACGCCCATTCCAACCAAACAATTGTCGCCCACTTCAATTCCCTGCTTTAAGATCGCACCACTCCCGATAAAACTATTGGAGCCAACCACAGCCCCGCCATTGATTAATGCTCCTGTTGAAATATGTGTATTTGAACCTACTGAACAGTCATGTTCGATGAGCGCGAGAGAATTGATTATGCAATTCTGGCCAATTGTTGCGCCGCTATTCACGATAGAACCGTGCATCAGAATCGTACCTTCCCCGATGAATGCGCTTGAAGCAACAATTGCACTTGAAGCAACCACACTCGGAGTTTTGAAACCTATACTTCTCAGTTCTTCAAATTTCTTGGTCCGGGGTAACGGATTTGCAATTTGACCCAAGGCGTTTACTGCGTACTCAAAGTCATTTAGCATTTTTGGTAGGTCCTCATCGCTTCCAATAACCTTGTATCCGCAGATTTCAACGCCTATCTCGGATTTAAGTCCGACCAGTCCTGCTATTTTGTAAATGCCTTCAGATTCAATGACCTCTATGCAAGAGCGTGCGTGGCCTCCAGCGCCAACGATAATAATCTTCTTCATTTCGTTCTTTTCTCGACTAGCTGCGGGCTACTGGGTAAGTTTAAAACTCGTGAGCTAATTTGCAGCGATCCCGAAAGATCCATCCTTGGATGATTACTAAAGTGATTTAGCAAATGTAAGGGCTTCCAAAGTGGGCGAACCATTATGCCCATATTGTTTAATTCATTTATAAGTCCTTCAAGCAATCCCTCTGATGGAAATTGAAGAATTAGTGTTTGAAGCCAATAATTACTGGTACGTTTAGGCGGTTCCATGAACAGTTCTGCTTGAGATATTTCGTTGAAAGCGGTTTGGTAACTCCTTGCCAAAATTCTTTTTCTTTCAATTTTTGATGGCAGTTGCTCCATCTGTGCTAGGCCAACCGCAGCATTGATGTCAGGCATTCGATAGTTGTAACCTACTTGATCATGAGTGTAAGGCAGAACTTCATTGATACGCGCCGTGTTGACCAAATGTCTCGCCTTATCGGCAAGCTCGGCACTCTTCAGAAGAATTGCACCTCCACCACCTGTGGTTATGATTTTATTTCCATTAAAACTTAAGCACCCTATGTCAGAAAATGTACCTGTGTGTTTGTCCCCGTAATAACTCCCCAATGACTCAGCTGCGTCTTCTACTATGGTTAAATTAAATTTTGATGCAATCGCAAGTAATTCGGGCATGTCAGATGCGTGCCCAAAAATGTGTACGGGGACCATAGCTCGAATGACCCTCCCAGTCATTTTGTTTATAGTTACCCCAGCTCTAATTTCAGTGGAGGCGATCAGATAATCTTCTAGTTTTTCTGCGTCTATCCCAAAGGTGTTCAAATTGCTGTCAACAAAGTGTGGAACGGCTCCACAATAAATTATTGCATTTGCTGTTGCTGCAAATGTTGCAGCTGGGACTAACACCTCTTCACCAGGCAATACCCCTGCTACAAGCAGGCCGATATGCAGGGCCGAAGTTCCGTTTACTGTTGCAACTGCGTAATTTGATTTTGTGAAATCCGAGACCGCAGTCTCGAACTTCCTTACATAGGGGCCGTTACCAGACACTTGCGTCGATTGAAAACAGTCCTCTAAATATACCGATTCGTTTCCAGTAAACTCCGGTTCATGCAACGGTAAATAGTCTGAGCCAGCGACACTCCTGATTGCCTCGCTTATGAGCTTTGTCAGATTGACGGGATTAATGTTGTCCGTGCTCACTTATTGTAAACATCCGCATCATACTTTGCTAAGTTTTCTGCACGCACAAACCATTCAATTGTTTCCGTTAATCCCGATTCAAAACCTGACAATCCACCATAGGATGGTTTCCATCCTAGTATTTCTATCGCCTTTTTATTTTCAGCCCATAATCTTTCTACTTCAGAGTTTTTGGGTCTTTCTCTGTTTGGGTCTGCAATAAACTCAACATCCGAATTCATCAGTTTAGAAATAGTCTTCGCAGTATCATGAATTGATACTTCAAAATTACTCCCTATGTTAAAGAGGTCTCCAATCCCATTTTCACATTCAAAGGCAGCAATAAACCCTGCAACGGTGTCAGCAACATAATTGAAATCTCGTGTTGGATGTGTGGCGCCTAATTCAATTTTCTTTTTCCCTGAGGCAATTTGGGTAATGATGGTTGGAATTACCGCTCTTGCAGATTGCCGGGGACCGTAGGTATTAAAGGGCCTTACTGTGACTACCGGGAGACCGAAAGATTGAAAATAGGATTTAGCCAATTGATCTGCGCCGATTTTTGAGGCTGCGTAGGGGGACTGGGCATTTAAAGGATGTTCCTCAGTAATGGGCACAAACTGAGCCGTGCCATACACCTCGCTTGTGGAAGTCTGTATGAACTTATCAATACCGAAATCTCTAGCTGCATCGAGCAAATTCAGAGTTCCCATAACATTGGTTTGAATATAAGAGGCAGGGGCCATGTACGAGTAGGGGATTGCAATCAACGCAGCCAAGTGAAAAACCGAATCACATCCCTGAACTGCACGTCTAGAAGAACTGGGGTCTCTGATGTCGCCAGCAACTATCTCAAGATTTTTACGAACATCGTGATTTAGGTGATCTAACCAACCTGAAGAATTAAAAGCGTTATACATCACCATCGCGCGAACCGCATGGCCTTTGCGTACGAGAGCTTCTGTAAGGTGAGAGCCTATAAACCCATCTGCACCAGTTACCAGTATTTTTCTTGAAGTAGACAATTTCAACCTTTTCCCGCACCAGCGATAAAGGAACTTTACCATGATGCCTTGCATTTGAATTAGGATGAGGGATGAACTCTCAAGGAGTAACTGGGCGAAAGGCTTGGTCTTCTACCAGATTGAACGACCGCCGTCGATCACTATGTTTTGGCCAGTCATATACGCACTCGCATCCGAACATAAGAATTGAATAGCGCCAATATATTCTCCAGGTGAGGCCATTCTTCCCATTGGAATCAAATTCGTTAAATTACTCACGAAAGAAGAATCCTGTCCATCCACTACTCCTCCTGGAGACAAAGCATTCACTCTAATTCCCGACTCCGCCCAGTAAGTAGCGAGATACCTTGTAAGTCCAATCAATCCAGTCTTTATCACAGAATAAGACACGGGTTTTTTTGGTTGCTCAGATTCAGGCAAGTTCTCATTCAGATAAATATTTTGGTTTGGTGCAATAACTGATAAATCAGAACTGATGTTAAGTATGACCCCATTTCCTTTTTCCACCATCCATTGTCCTAAGTGTTTACAGCACAAGATTGAGCCCGTCAGTCCAACAGAAACTTCTCGATTCCATTCTTCCACATCAAAATCCTCAAATCTAGCAAGGGAGTTCTTTTGACCTTTTGACACCTTAGGATTGATCGCTGCGTTATTTATCAAAACGTGAATTTCGATTTTCCCTTTACGCAATACCTCTACAGCACTCTTAATGTCTTCTTCAATTGATACATCGACCACTCTTGTGCTGCAATTCAGACCAGGGAATTCTTCTTGTAAAGAGGAATGTGAAATCTTTAATCCAGCCGAATCAATATCCCAGAGTTCCACGTTGCAATTCTGTTGAAGGAGTGCTCGAGCATGGAAAACTCCTAGAAGTCCACCTCCGCCTGTAATAATTGCTGTTTTACCAGACATGTCAAAAAGATTTTTCAAAGCGATTGCCCCCCATCGATAACAAGATTCTGGCCAGTGATATTCTTTGCCGCCGGGCTAGATAAAAATTCAATCGCATCTGCGATTTCTTCTGGAGAAATGAACCTCCCTAAGGGTACTTCCTTTCCTAGCAAGTCATTTACGCGCTTAGGATTTTGAGAAATGATTTCAGACCATCTTGAACCTGCAAAGTAAATATTTCCCGGAGATACCAAGTTGTACCTGAACCCGAATTCTGCGTCCTGAAGAGCCAATTTCTTTATTAAGTTATTCAGCCTTCTCTTTGAGCTCCCATATTCTGGATTGGCTCCCTTTATATTTGTGATTGCAGCTATTGAAGAAATCGCCACTACAGAAGTTTCATTTGCTTTGAAAAAAGGTCGGCAAGCTCGTATTAAATTTTCCGCTGTCTTTACATTGAGTTCAACGTAGTGCCTTCTAGCTTGACTTTTCCGTAATTTAGTTTCAGGCGGACGTCCAGATCCTGCATTACATATCAAAATTGAGATTGGATCCTTGTCCTCAAAGAACCTCTTTATGGCTATGTTTGTTGCTTGAAAGTTTCTTAAGTCCACTCGAATATCGACATCGGCGGAGGTTACATTTCCCATGGAATATATCTGAGTATTATTATTAAGTAGACACCTTAGTAGCTCTTTACCAAGCCCTTTTGATGATCCAGAAATCAGTATGTTTCTCATATCGTCAATTGTTCCATCCAGAAGCTTCTATATTTTTGGATGGCTTCTATATGTGCGTTATCTCCAGCTCTCGCTGTTTGAAGGATGTAATTCCCTTGATAATTCAAAGCTCTCAAATTTCTTACTACCGCTTGAAAGTTAGCGGCACCATCACCTAGTGGAACGGTGTTTCCATTAAATTCTCTGTCCTTCACATGAACATTGAGAATCCTATCTCCGTATTCCCTAAATTCTTCGTCCACGTCATAGCCGAGTGAGGCGCTATTTCCTATGTCGTAGTTAATCCCAAAGTGCTTGGGGTCGAACTCAGATATGAATTCCTTGCATTTTCTCGGATTTAAGTCAGTTTCAAAAACTACAAAAATAGTCTCTTTCTCGTAATCTTGAAGCAATTTCTGAAAAATTTCAGCTTGGTACCCATGGGTGTTGTTAATTGAAGCATTGTCGACAAGAGGAATTACTAGAAGTTGGGCTCCAATATTAATCATGCCTTCGATGATTGTCTTCAACTTACCGTAGGTCTTGTTCCCATCTTGGCCCCAAAAAGGCTTTTCCATGAAGTAATCGCAAGTAATGGAAGGCACTCTTAAATCCAACTCGGCCAGAATTTCGTTTATGTGGTTGGTTCCTGTTTTGCTGACAATTGGGTTTTGGTCATAGAAAATTTCGTCAATAGTCCACTCAACAAGCTCAATTCCCAAATTTTTACAATCATGTAATTCTTGTTCCCAGTTGTTGACAGGAAAAGATTGGATCCTACCTAGATACTGAGGTGAAAGTCGCCCTTGCATCATTCCAATCTTGCTTTCTGAAAACGCCAACAAGACTTTTCCTACTTACGCCGAAACTGATACGGGGTTGGTCCCGTTACTCTATTTGATCCCCATTTTTGAATTTGTTCAGGGATATTCACCTGCATATTCTCACTCCATTTTTTAAGTAATGAATCAAAAACTGGGCCCACAGACCCCTGTCCGATAGAAATTCCGTTTAAAGATGTTACTGGGAGCATGCAAAATGGGGTTCCTGTCATAAATGCCTCATCTGCCGTGTAAACATCGTAAGGTTCGATATTTCTCTCTTCAACTTCAAGATTGAGTTGGTGACATAACTCATCCATAACATATTGCCTAGAAATTCCCCTCAGGATGTTCCTGCCTTCCGGAGTGATGACCTTATTGTCTTTCACAATGAAAAAATTATCACCTGTGCCCTCTGCGATAAAGCCATCAGGGTCCAATAAGAGTGCCCAGTTATTTTTACCCTCTACTTGTGAGGCTTCTATATTTGCCATCAAATAGAAAAGTCTGCTTCTATTCTTAATTTTAGGATCCATGAGTGTCGACGGGATAGCTCGCTGAGACGTGATCACTGCATTGATTCCAGAATCAAATAGTTCTCCCATCCCTGCTACGGTCCAGCGAAGGGGGAAATCTGCAATAATTACATTCGTACCCCCTCGCAGTCCTTCGATTCCTTGATAGATGCCAAGCAACCCCCTGCTAACGTCAATCATTAATCTGTGTTCATCATCTGGGGAAAAAAACTCACTATTTTTTTCTATCGTGGCAAGACAGGCTTCCTCCATTTGGTTCTTTGACATTTCCATTGGAATCCTGAGAATAGATAATCCTACATAAAGGCGCTCGATATGTTCTCTTAGTTTGAACTGTTTTCCATTGAATGATCGGGTCATTTCAAAGACCATATCTCCAAACATTAATGCAGAGTCATAAATTGATATTTTTGCTTCGGCTTCTGGGACAAATTCTCCATTAAAATATACGACGCGCGATTTAGACATTACTATCCTTTGTGTTGGTTATCCTGACATCCATCCAATCAATAATCTCACGAATCCCAAAGTTCGGATTATCGCAATATAAACTCGAATAAATTCTTCGGATAAAGCGGTACTGATCCCAGGTATTAACATCAAGTATCAGATCAGGTCTTGCATATTCTGGGGGGCAGATTAATGTTTTCACTGGAAACTTTTCTTCATTTACCGGTGTTTGTGAGTTGTAGTCAAAAAAATTGAGATGGACATGCTCCAATTTCCTTGGGTCACGTTCGCTTCTCCACAATTCTTCTAGCGCTTCCATGTTGAATACTTCTGCGCCAATCCCATCTGGGTAGCCAGAATCAAAAATTTCAGCCAGGTTGGAGGTGAATCCAGAGTTTAGAGAATTCAGATGGTGGAGAACTATTTTGTCGACCTCTTCAGGTTCGGAAAGCGGATTGTCTGCAGGGATGCGGACAATGACCTCAGCTTTAGCTTTTCGCGCTGCTTGATAGTACCTATCCAGTAAATTGTCTTCGGAGCCTTTGAACACCTTCACTCCTAAGTCTTGAACGAGATCTGAGAGAATCTCGTTCTCTGGTGAATCCGGAATCGCCAAAATTATCTCTGAAATTTCAGAAGCCCGCTGCAGTCGTTCGATTATTCTTCCAACAAGTGGCGCTCCCGCTAGATCTAGCATGGATTTATTTGGCAGTCTGGTTGAACCCATGCGCGCTTGAATAATGCCTACGACCCTTGCTGCCATTTGATTAAACGATACTAATTCTCAGTTTGTCTCGCGCTGCCATCTCAGAATCTGTAATGGATTTTGTTCCACTTCCTAAAATGGCTGGAATTTTCCGGACCGCTTCAGCAAATCCCTTAAGTGAGGACGATTCGATTGAAGCTGCTTGGTCGGAACCATACATGGCTCGATCCAATGTTATGTGTCGTTCAATTGATGTTGCACCGAGTGCCACTGCTGCTGCACATACTTTTAGTAATGATGACTCGTGTCCGGAATAACCAATATTTACTTTGTAACGCTCACGCAACATGGGAATGCATAGGAGATTTGCGTCTTCTTCTTTCATTGGATAAGTACTGTTGCAATGCATTAACTCAAATTCACAGTTGGCATCACGGAAAATCTCCACTACTCGGTCTATCTCTTCCAAGGTTGACATACCTGTAGAGATAAAAGCCTTCTTTTTGGTCGAGGCTATAAGCTTTAATAAGGGAATATGTCCAAGCATGGGGGATGCGACCTTATTGAAGGTGCAGTCAAAACTATTGATGAATTCCTGCGCCTTTAAATCCCAAGCAGAGGCTGACCAGGATATTTTCTTGATCGCGCAATAGTCAGAAATTTCCTTGTATTGATCTTTTGTAAATTCTAAGCCTTCTTTTTGGGCGCGCTGCGTTGTGCCCCATGGGCTCTCTCTTGGTGAATCTAGAAATTCCTGAGTGTAGACATCATCTATCGTCCGCTTCTGGAATTTAACAGCGTCAAATCCAGCATCTGCAGCAGAATCAATTAGTTGTTTAGCAATCGACATATCCCCATTATGGTTAATGCCTACTTCAGCTATTAGAAATAAACTCACTTAATTCCTCCGGACTCATGGCTTCGATGCCGATGAGAAACTCTACCCCTTCACGCACAAATCCGTTCCCTCCTGGGGAGTTCAAAACATGCGTACTCGCGTCTTTAATTCTTGGATGTGCATCATTGGGCGCAAGGCTCATCCCCGCCTGAAGGATGACAGGTAAGTCGTTCAAGTCGTTCCCAAAGTAGATTAGCCCCGCAAATGGAGTCGGATCGGTTGGTCTTTCAAGTTCAAATCTATGCATAAGAGCTTGGAGTTTATTGGATTCACCAGAAATGCATTCAAGTTGCAATTTGGCAGCCCTCGCCTTAACTACCTTATTCTTCTCTGTCGAAAGAATAAAAATATCTAGCTTTAATTTGTTTATTTTTTGATATTTTCTAAGCAGATCTAGTGCATACCCATCGGCACGGGACACCTTTACGCTTTCAATGGCATTTTCATCTACGTAAGTGAAATTATCAGTAAACACCCCATCAAAATCAAATACCAGACTATGGAAATTTTCTAACAATTTTCGCATCCTAGAAATTAGAAACCGAGAGCGATTTCAGCGAGTTCGCATAGTGTGTGCCCAATAAGTAAATGCACCTCTTGGATACGTGCGGTTTCAGCACCAGGGACAAGGATAGATATCTCGGCTAAATCTTTTGCTGGTCCCCCTCCCTTTCCTAGTAAAGCAATTGTGTGTACTTTTGAAATCCGGGCCTGCTCGAGTGCTCGCACAATATTCACGCTATTTCCTGAAGTTGACAGGACTAATAACAGGTCACCAGGCTTGCTTAGTCCCTGAAGTTGTCGTGCATAAATCTCGTCATAACCGAAATCATTTGCAATGCATGTAATCGCAGTTGTATCAGCATTTAGTGAAATAGATGGGAGAGAAATCCTATTTTCTTTGAATCTTCCCACGAGCTCTGTTGCCAGATGCGAAGATTCACTTGCGCTTCCGCCATTTCCGCACCAAAATATAGTGTTACCTTCAGCTAAGGTTTTGGAAAAAAGGCTTGAGGCGAGATCGAGTCGATCCTCATTTCCGTTTAATGTTTCTGCGAGATAATTTCCTAGAATTTCTGCTTTTTGGGTGAAGAGGTTTGCTTTTGTCATTCTTTTCTCGATTCCGCTTCGCTATTTGAGTTGACTGGTTTTTCAGCCTTAAGCCACAAGGTGTCAGCTTTTCCTTGCTTAATCAGGTCAAGGGCGTATGACATTTCAGTGCTTGGAGAGAATTTGTTCTCCCAATAGACGTGCCCCCCGGCTTTTTGATGGGTCATCCAATAAAGATGGTTTGCAAGGCCGTACCTTTGAACAGTTTTAGCTTCAATATTGCTAAATCCGGCAGCCGTCACGAGATTTGATAGCGAGACGCGTGAGTGGAGCATTGGGTGATGACTCCAGTAAGTGAAATTAGAAAATGCCTCATTCTGATATTCCGTCAGGAGCGCGTCTTCGGAATTAGGCGTCTCAATTATTAAATAGCCCCCTGGATTCAATAGGTCATAGATTCTTGCAATTTCAACTTTTGGACTATAGAAATGTTCAACGACATGAAAAAGTACGACCAAATCAAATCTAGCTGATGATTTGGTTAGTTCATCGATTGAAGCAGAAACCTTTTTCCCTTCACTTATGCACTTAACCCTCGCCTGCTCTTCAGGTTCCAGTCCCTCTACGGTGAAATGTTCAGAAAGCGCGGCGATCATTTCGCCATTCCCCGAACCGAAATCTAAAATTCGTTTTACGTTATGGCTCTGTGACAGACTTCTGATTGCTTCAACTCTTCTCGAAATATCCTCTTTTGGTGTCTCTAATGTGCCACCATATCCAGCGGCCCAACTATGCATGGAGCCAGACTGGTAATCTATAAACTCCCTGAGATCCTGTTCATGGGTTACCAAATGACAATTTGAACATTCTTCCACGCCGTACTCTGGGAAATCGCGGATACTGCCACTTCTCTTTTCCCATGGGCAATCGTCTGCAGAAGCATTCCCTGATGGGCATTCGATAGACTTAATATTTACTCCTCGTTTGGGAATGTCTCCGCTTTGCAAGAGAAATGTTACTCGGGGGGCTGAAAATTCCCTGTAAATGTCGCTCGATGGCGCCTTAATCAAGGACTACAGCACCTGCTGGCGTTGAAAGCTGTACGGCAACAATTCCAGATTGGTGGTCATTCTCAACTGGATCAATCCACTCAATTCTCACACCCCCTAGTGAGGCAAGGATTTCTTCTTTGAACCATGAGTCAGTTAATTGATCTCTATCAGCGATAACAATCTTTTCAATCTCAGCGAGAGGTGTTCCGTCTTGAGACGGATGGTCTGAAGAGAGCCACTGAATAAAGAATGGGAATTCGCGAGTATCAACAATCTCCTTCACGCCAATTTGCTTCCACTTAAGGTCCGTTCCGTTCGGACGAGTACGGTGACCTTCGATTGCTTCACGTCCAAATTTTGCTGCTATCGGCTGAATGTCCTTTGTGCTGAACACCCAGGTGAACCAACCGCCACCCTCATTAGCTTTCTTTGAGACTGCCTTACCCCACGGTGTCTGCTCTGTGGCAGGATGATCGAGTGGGCAAACTACTTCGATGTACTGCCCATTCTTAAGAGCACAAGTGAAGTTACGCGTACCAAAACGCGGGTGAATTCCACCATCAACAAAAGTGCTACCAAGTCGTGAACCAAGACGTTGCACGGTGTCAGCTAATTGATCATGGGAAGTCACATAAGAAACATGGTCTAGGCGCATGGTGGAATTCTGCCGTATAGCAAGGGGTGGTCCTGACCACCGCTAAAGGCTTCAGAAGCCGCTTATTTGCGCGCCAACTCGCACATTAACGCTTCACAAGTCACCAAGGGGGCTCCGTTCATAGCCAAGTTCTTGCGGGCTTCCATAATGGCACCAATCTTTTGGGCCGCAGTATGCACTGGGAAACTTGATGCATAGCTTTCTATCTCAGGCCACATATCTGAATTAATTATTGATTCTGGAGCACCTGAATGGACCAGCATGACATCGCGATAGAAGGTGGCTAGGTCGAGAAGCGCTCCATCGATTGAATCGCGTACCATGCGAGTAGCCCTGGACTTTTGTTCCTTCTCTAATTCCTTTACTGCTTTAGAAGCACCTGTGGCCATGCCTCGGCCGGTTGCACCTTTACCGTAGGCCTCTTGAAGTTTCTCAATCTCTTTCTCATCTCTGCTCTCAGATGATGCACTCGCTTCTTCGGTTGCAATATCTACAAGTGTTTGAGCTGCTTGGAAAGCGGCTGCAAGTGAACCGAGTTGGAGCGGCAGTTGCAGAATGACTTTCCTATTACTGCGGACAGATTCATTGGTTGCTAGATATCTTGCTCTCCCAATATGTCCCTGACTAACACGAGCTGCGAAGTCAGCCATTGTTGGCGAAATGTTGTCACGTTTAATGAGTACCTGCTTGACAGCATCTATTGATGGGGTACGGAGTTGAAGATGGCGACAACGTGAACGAATAGTTGGCAGAACATCATGAAGCGTTGGTGCGCAAAGTAACCAAACTGTGCGAGTACCTGGTTCTTCAATTGCTTTGAGCAATGCGTTTGCTGCTGACTCAGTAAGTCGGTCTGCATCTTCCATTACAACCAC
>JACCDN010892373.1_pt1 | contig 15770 bp, 12 predicted proteins | sample 7441691 | NCBI WGS metagenome assembly JACCDN01 (sample SAMN15323439, study PRJNA562643) | freshwater metagenome | isolation source: river surface water | place: USA:Blue River Watershed | collected 2017-08-16
ATCTCGCTGACCACGATTTGGTAGCCGTCATACCAGTTCTGGTATTTGCCCTTGGCCTCGCGGTGGGCATCGAAGCGGGATAGCTGAAACATGGCATCCATGGTTTCGAAGTAATACATCGAGTTCTTGGTCTGGCCATCGAACGAAACCCACTTCTCAGCGCCCAAGAACCCTGGGATAGTCGCCACATAAGCCTCAATCTCGGCATCGAGCTTGTGAAACTCGTCATCGTATGTGCCGGGCTTGAAGATGAACTGTGCTGAAATCACGGATGGCCTCCAAAAGTCAATTCGAAATCTTCTTTCTCTTCTTGGAAGGAGCCTTTATTTGGTTCGCAGAATCCCCCTCCTGCTCTGAATTCGAAGATCTATTGGCCTTCACTCGCGGTGATTTTGCAGTTTCTTTAGCAGTTGCTTCAACTCTGGCACGAATGGCGACAGCCTCTTCATCGCCCAACGAAATTGCTCTATCTAAATAGGCTAAGGACCTGTCGGGATCTATTTGTTCGAAAATCTCCCCAAGACGTGTCGCAGCATCGCTCATTTTATCAATTTCTAATGCGTTCTCGTAACACGTTATAGCCGAATCCATGTTTTCCCGTTCCCAGCTAACGCCTAACCAATACCAGGACCCGGGCTGGTCGTCTGAAACGGCTATTTCAAATAGAGTCCTAGCCGTCGCGGGCTCATTTTCTAGCAATCTAATGCCTAACAACAGGCATCCGTAAGAATCGTTTTGGTTAGAGCTTTCCTTTAACAACGCCAAGGCTTTATCGGGTTGGGTATCTTCAATCAGCCTCGCAAGATTGGCTTTAGCTCTAGGATCGCCCTCATTTGAGGCCTCCTGATAGAGCCTCAAGGACTCTTCGAGATTTTGTTCCTCAAGGTGAAATCCGAGATTGACCTTTGCCTTTGTTTCACCCAAATCTGCCGCTCTTCTTAGCATCCTTACTGCTCGCTCAGTGTCGGTGCCATCGAACATTTTTCCTAGTTCAAACATCGAGGCAGAGTCCCCGAGGCTTGCAGCAAGTTCGAATCTCTCTATGGAGTCCTCCCAGTCACCTTCGTCGCGCAAATTCAATCCTTGAACGTAAATCGCCGGGGCGTATTTTAGATCTGCCGCTTGACTCAAGTGACGATTAGATTCCTCTGGATCTAGGTCTTCAAACATTTTGGCCAAGTTAAACATGGCCCTCGCGTTTCCTAAGTCGGCTGAGAGTCGCAGCAATTTTTCCGACTCTATAGGATCTGAATCCCAAAGCAGAACCGCCAAATTGTTCATGGACTCGGGGTCCCCACCTTTGGCCAATTTGGCGTAGAGCTCTATGGCCTCGTCAATATTTGAATTCGCGATGCTCAGAGCCAAATTGAAAGTAGCTAGCGCATTACCTAACTCTGAAGATTTGCGATATAGCTCGATCGCATACTCAGGCTCTTCGACTTCAATTAACTTCGCAAGATTATTCATGGCTTCGCGAAGTCCAGATGCAGATGCCTTTTCATATAGATCTCGAGCTAGGGCAGGATCATTCTTTTCTACTATGAGTGCTAGGTTGAACATCGAGTCCAGGTCGCCCAAGTCGGCGGCGGATTTGTAGTAGCGCTTAGCTTTTGCCTCATCAATGTTTTCCAAGAAATATGCGTAGTGGAACATTGACTGGGCGTGATTATGGGAAATTCCCTTTAGGTACCATTCCTCTTCTTGTTTTTCTTGATGTAACTCAGAGTAAGCAAGCGCGATTTGCAAGCAGTATGGGCCGTCTTCGATTTCCGGATGAGCCTTCAGCACCTTGAGAACTTCTTCAGGGTAGCCAGCTTCAGCGATGTTCTCAGCAAATACGAGGGCATTTTTGGCGCTGACGATGTTAGTTGGCGCTTGCCAACTTTTTGGTTTCAGCTCCTCCCATAACGATTCAAAAAGTGAGAAAGATCTGGGGTTTTCTGGGGTTCTCTGCAAAATTGAATGTGGAGAATCTGTCGACGCTCCGCGCGTAAACACATCGGACATTAGCATCTCGAATTTTGCTCGGCTGAAAAAGAGGTTTGGTGAAAGAGAAGCAAGTTCTAACTCGGTCAGCTCTTCTAAGGCGTCGACCATCACCCCGTTTGGAAACATAATTCTGGAGTCGATAATTGCCCCAACAAGGGCCTCTGTGAATGGGTCGTCACTCTTGGCGAGAGCTTTCATGGTTCGCTGTAAATATTCCAATGATGAGAAGTAAGCGCCGAGATTTACCAGTTTTGCGGGCTCGAGGTGAGGTAAAACCCCTCGCGCTAATTCGAGTTCACGCTCAGTTAGGTGGCTACCGAGCTGGATAGAGTTTTTCTCTATTTCATCGAGAACGCCGGACGAAGGCCCGCTACTCGGGACAATTTGTGATGAAAGCAGGGGATTTGTTGAATGATCGAACAGATTCGCTCGCCACTTTAAAAAGTCAGATAAGTGCAAAGTAAATAGTAATTTGGCTCGAGACTTGAGCTGACTCATCGTGTGGGTTGTCATCTTTTGAAGGTCGTGCCCCCAACGTTGGAGATCATCAATGACAATCACAGTTGAAGATTTATCGCTGGGGGACAAAGTCGCTATTAGCAATGCTAAATCTCCGCCAGGGCGCAGCCAGAAGATGTTTCGATGCTTTAGAGTTGACGACTTTAGGTTTTCAACTAGTGACCTAGTTTTGCCAACTTTGGGTGGGCCAATGACTGTAACTACATCGACCGTTGGGTCATTTAGAGCATCAAGTAATCGTTCATCGATTTCTCTTGGAGTATATGGAGGTAAATCACCGCTAAAGACTGCTGATCCCAGATTCAGTCTAAGCATGTCCAATTGGCTTCCCGTCGTAACAGGCAGACCGAGTACTTCACTGTCATAAAGATGTTGAACAGTTGTAGTCAGCTTCACTCCATGAAGCTGGTTTTCGTGCCTTAGGCGGATAACTTCCCTTATCAGACCTTCAATATCCAGATCATTCTCAATTTCGATGGGTGCTTGCGGTGAATAGTTTTCAATCGCTTTAGCCAACGCGATAATCTCGCGATCGTCACCTGATCCTGGAAGTTTTGCTGTCGAAGGGTTAGTCCATCCTCGAATGCGGGCATCGATGTTTCTTGATCGTCGATTCAGGTTCTCCGCGACAAACGAGTTCAGAGCCTGGGGTGTTCCCGCCGCTTTTCGGGCAGCTTCAAGCCAAGCGCGATACGCGTTCTCCGCGTTTTCCCTTGATTCGCTCAAAACCCCATCCAACTGAACGTGCGAACATCACCACTGACGTAGAACCATTTGCTGTTCGCAATTGGAATCTATCTTGTCACCTCAAGAAAGGGAACAAGATGGAACGTCCAATCGACCCGCTGGTCCAGGCAGTGACTGGCGGCAAATACAAGAATGTGCACTTTGTGGACATTGAAAACCTAGTGGGGGCAGGCAAATTCAGCCTCCCTGAGATCAAGGCCGCCTGTAAGGGCTACACCCAGTGTGTCGACTGTACACCTGATGACCTGTTTGTCATCACAGCTGGCCCGCAGAATGCATCAGCTGTTTATCGCGGATGGAACCTCGGTAAGAAGATCTACCAGTTCCGCAAAGGTGAGAACGGCGCCGACCTGGCCCTGATCTCGCTTTTTGATCAGATAAACAACCTTGAAGTTTTTGAGCACGTGTACTTGGGTTCTGGTGATCACAGCCTCGAGCCGATTGCTCGAAAGTCAAAGGAACATGGAGTCGCCCTAACTGTTGTCACCGGCCGAGGTGGCCTATCTAGCCAATTCAGAAAATACGAACACATTCAGATGGAGTTGAACGCACATGCTTAAGACAGCAGAACTATGGGAACGAGTTCTTCAGACAGAGAGCTACAAGAAGGCAAAGGCTCTCAAGAAGCTTCAAGATCACCTTTGGGAAAATGACCACTTTGTAGAGTCCATTGCCATAACTCAAGAAATTCGAGATGTCTACAAAGCTCTTGAAGTTTCGCACCTATGGCTTTACTACTCGTGGGTCGCAGCACTGCGCTATTCCGTGACTGAGCGACCTGAAGAAGCAGTCGAGGTTATCAATGATTCTCTGCCAGTGGCCGTTGAACTAAATGATCAGTACTACGCTGGTCAGCTCCTCAAGGTAATGGGTGATGTTTGGGCTCAAGTTGATGAATTTGAATCTGCTACTGACGCATACAACCAAGCAATCGCGCAGTTCGAAGAGATAAATGGTTGGTCGATGTGTGCAGGCGTTCACCTTCGCTTGGCTCAAATGCAAAGTCGTCAGAGCGAATCCGTTCTCGCGTTGCGCCACTACAAGGATGCCGTCAAGCGCTTCGGAGAGGCTAACGCCCCGGCAAAGGTTCTTGAAGTTCGCATTGAAATGGGCGAACTTCTAACAGAGATCAATGATCCAATGGCGGCAATCAACGTTCTCTCGGAGGCCTTGCCGGTGGCGAGATTCCTAGAGAATCCTTTGGCGGAGCAAAAAGTTCTTCGCCGTCTGGGTGTTGCACACTCGAACAGGGGAGATGCCGATGTGGCGGCGCTCCTATTCAAGAAGGCAGCGGCTATGAAGGCTCGCGGAGAGCAAGACCAAGAAGCTGCTTTGGCTCTCGAATGTCTGGCTCAACACTATGAGAAATTCGGCGACCGAGAAAAGGCAAAGCTAGCTCGAGCTCGCGTCGCCCCCATAAAGCAGGCCCTTGGCCTAGAAAGCGAAAAGACAAATGACTAAGCGCCCAGAAGTCGTCGAATTGGCCCTAAGCGGTTCGCTCAAGGCTGTCCTCTCATCGACTGGGATGCCAGATCTATCGCTCGGCGCTTGCGTTGGCATGGATACTAACCTCTTCTTCTCAGACCGAAACGCTGATATTCAAGCGGCAAAGGCTGTGTGTGCGGATTGCCCGGTCATGCGCCTTTGTGGTTCGTGGGCCGCCCAAAACACGTCCTACGGCATTTTTGGCGGGCTCACTCCCCGTGAACGGGCCAAAGTGTATGGTAAGCCTGCGGCTCGCCCTGAGGGAGATGTTGAAAAGGAACTTCGATTCCTTCTCAACGGAACCCTGAACGAGATTGCCGCTCGGTATGAAGCCGACCAACGAACTGTTCTTCGCTGGCGAAACATCTTGAAGAGCTATGTTTTGGCGGCTTAGGCGCATGGCGCAAGTTGGCTCACAGCGAACTAAGTCTCCTAGAGCGAAACAAAGATGCACAATGGAGACCATTAGGGGAGAAAAGGGGATCACTAATGATTCAAGTCAAACTAACTGAAACCGGCGTGAGCATCGAAGGCGTTGTCGAAGACTTCCAGCTTCGAGAAGTGCTCGAGGAAGCCGAAACTGCGGGCCAACCACTCGACGAGACGTTGCTGGAGCTCTTGAAGCTCGGCACACAAGTTAAAGAGGTCATCACGACCTCAGCAACAACTCAAGTCTTGGCAAATGCAGTCGAGAAAGTTCAAACCGGGATCACGTCGATTGAAAGCGACCATCAAGATTTCATAACTGATTTGATGAATCAGATTCTTGGTGAAGACCCTACTTCCGATTTGAACCTGGTCAAAAAACTCTCAGAATGGCGAGAAGACTTCGACCAGAAGCTATCGGATGAGTTCTCAGATGAAATAAATGTAAACACGTTGAGCAAAATCAAATCGGCAATCGATAAGAATCTCGAAGCCCGAGATGCAGCACTGGCATCATTACTTTCACTTGATGAACCTACAGATCCTTTTGCTAACCGACCTTTGAAAGCCGTTGCAGACAAAGTGCAGGCCATTCTCGACAAACTCAACGAAGAGAAGGGTAAGAAGAAGGAAAGCGGCAAGCGATCAGTAAAAGGAAATACCTTTGAAGATGCTGTTTACCTGGTGACTGAAACAATCGCTGATGAGCTAGGGGATGTTGCAGACAACACAGGTGCAAGGAAGCTCATTGGAGTCGATGGAAATGACGAAGGTGACATTGTTGTCGAATTTGCCTTAAGTTCTCTTACTGGCGCTACTGGAAAATTGGTCATTGAGTGCAAACATCGAAACACTCCAAAGTCAAAGCGCTCCATACTCGAGGAACTCGACAAGGGCATAAGCAATCGCGAAGCCGACTACGGAATTATGGTTACAAATGCTGCGGGATACAACCTGAACAGCGATTTCCCTTTCTGGGAAGACCTCGGCAACAAACGCTCAATTTTGGTATTAGGCAACGACTATGACGAGGTCGATGAAGAGAAAATTCGCTTTGCATACCTCGTTGCCAAGGCTCGCGTGAAAGACATGAAAGCAAATCTAGATCTCGACACTTTGTCTGAGATTCAAGCTGAAATCAGCACGTTGGCAGAAGGAATTGGTCGATTGTCAGCTCTAAAGGGAACCCACTCCGCGGCAAGCGGGGCCCTTGGAGAAATGGTAGGACATATTGACTACCTAGAAAAGAATGTAGTCGCCGGGCTTAAGAAGCTCGATGAAAAACTTAAAAAATCTTTGGATCAAGAGTAGGTCCGGCTTTTCACAGGGGCAATTTGGGCTTGGGCACTAAGTCGCCGAGGGCTACATGGATCATGGCATCCATGGTTTCGAAGTAATACATCGAGTTCTTGATCTGGCCATCGAACGAGACCCACTTCTCAGCACCCAAGAACCCTGGGATAGTCGCCACATAAGCCTCGATCTCGGCATCTAGGCGATGGAACTCTTCATCGTAGGTTCCGGGCTTGAAGATGAACTGTGCTGAAATCACGGATGGCCTTTCGGGTGCTTAGGGCAAATTCTTGGAGACTAGGTGCCCTAGGTGCTTTGCGTTGGATCCATCATCGGCCTGAGGCTAGCCAGTTTGTGGATTTGAAACAGGTAACCAAATTGCAGAATGTGAGTAATTATGCGAGCCACATTTACAACGCCTGTCTCTTTTGCGCCTATTGAAATAAACCAGTCTGTGTCTGATGACCCGGTTTCCTTGAGACCCATGCTGTTGAGTCTATTTTTCTGGTGTATCGACAACAATTGACCCAACTTTGGCCTATCGCCAGTGCATCGAATAGTAGTAACGATTTTGCCTTCGAAACCAAAGTCGAAAGAGAGCTTTGGGAACTGCGATGTCTTTATTCGAAGCTCAGATAGCAGATGCTTGGATGAAAACAACCCGCCGAGTTCGTCTTCTAGTGACCACCACTGTTCGCCGAAGTAACCTGCCGATCGAAATCGAGAGATTTCCTCAAAGCTCTTTGCAGGTTTGAAATTACCTAGAAGGGGGGCCGCTCTCTCAGGCGAGGATTGTAAGGCGTCCAAGATGATCCATCCGGCTGTTGCGCCTTTCGAAGCAAAACACTTAGGGCAAATGGCACCAACTGATGGACCATTTTTCGGGTCGACTACCCACCCCTCAATATCAATACCTTGAACATGGGTCGAACAGTGGTTGCACTTCATTGCGCTTAGTTCAAAAGGTTTCATCAGTAGTGTCCCTCTCCTTGTGTGTTAATCACCATGGCCGACACTTGACTGGAATTTAGGTTGAGCGCTCGCTCGAATGCGTCGACACAGAAATTTGTAAGTTCGACAGAGGAAGCGCTTTTGATTGATCTACCAAAATTCGGCACTTCTTTCGAAGGCGCTTCCCAACCGAGATCCATAAGTTTTTGGCTTTGAGCAGCTTTCTCATCCTTTGATGATCCCGACGGTTTGGAAACCTCAAGCCTCCATCCGTCGTAATCAAAATATGCTTGAACATAATTCAGCAACTTGCCTTTTGCGCTCATAAAGTTCACAACTACATACCGAGGACGTGCACTATTGAGAATCCTTTGAAGTTCGTTTTCGAATACCGACCAGGATTTGAAGGGGCCGTCAATTTGATATTGATTGCTTGCTTCATTCTCTTGAATTCGCTCAGTTGCCTTGTGCTCATAAACGCTAAGCAAGGCTTCCTCAATCAAATGTGTTTTAGCCTCAACATCCACGTTCGAGGCAATTAGGTTCAATCCCTCAGCAGCTGTGATTCTCGCACCTGGCTCAAATTGCAGCATTCTCTCAATCAAGTAGAGTTCATTCTCTCCGATTAGACGCGCGTCTAGAGCCAGGGTTCTGCGTGAATCCAGATACGCCAGCTGCAGAGAATTGAAGTCTTCAGGGTCGGTATCTCGGGCAATCGGTTTAAACGGCGACCTACCGCCTGTGCGTGCGTGGTACAGAGTTATTCCTGCGCTGAACAGATCGCTCGCCGCGGTGAGCTGCCTCAGGGCGTCTCCGCGCAATTGCTCGGGCGAAGCGAACGGGAACGTCAACCCACTGGACAATTGACCCTTTGTGGTGGTTGAAATGCCCTCTAGGCTAGCCAAACCAAAGTCCAGAATCTTTGCACAATCGGACTCAATGATTATGTTGTCCGGCTTGATGTCCAAATGCAATCTGCCATCGGCATGGATTTCAGCTAGACCCGCGAGAAGATCGTGGGCAAGATTCCACCATTCCGCGGACTCTAGAGGTCCATTTGCTGTGTTCCCTCGGAGCACTGGATAACGGATCCAAGGCCACGGGTAGAGGCCGTAATCTTGGGGCACGAGCAAGAAGGGTACGTGAGGGTAGTTCGCCGCCAATTTGGCTTCCTCGACAAACATTTCCCCCATAGCCGCGAATTGCGATCTTGAAAGACGTTTTCCATCGGGCACCTTGAAAATCTTGATAGCCACCGTTGAAGAGCCACTTTTGAGGTTTCTTGCCCGATAGACATTTCCTTGGCCGCTGTTGCCACCGAGCCTGCTCTCGAGTCTGTATCCAGCTATCGAGTCTCCCTCAGTTGGAGGCTCAGCAAATTCGGCATACTCGTTTGGTTTAGCAGCTGAAATACGGCTTTTGATCTCTTTTGGAACTGGCGGTATAACGAGACTCTTTGGCAATTCCGCGTTTGAGTAGTCTTCCTCGAGTTTTCGTGCGGCAACCCTTAGTTTTTCTCCTAGTTGGTTCTTCTTAGGCTCAAGAAATGCATAGCCACCATGGTTCATCGGTTCGGAAAAGACTTGCCAAACAATGTTGAAAAAGAGTGCATCTTTAGACGTTGGATAGAAACGCACAGCCGAGGTCGTTGAAAGATATAAGACATACTCATCGTCAGTGCAACCCGCAATGTTTGGCCACTGCTTGTTTATCTCGTACACCTTTCCGGTCCGAGAGTTGTTACTTCGGTAAAGAAGCTTGAATCCCGAGCGAAGAACGTAGAGGTGACTCATCGCCTGAACACGAGTTGAGTTCGTAACTTTCTCAATCTGAATGTTTTCGACTTTCCAAACAAGGTCATTCTTTGCATCCTCTACATCAGACGCAAGTTGCCTTAGCCTGGCTGCAATCACCTGTGATTGGTTGGGGTTTGAGGTCGTTTTCTCTGCCGAAGTTCTTACTTTGACATCTTTCGATTGTCGACTTGAATCGTTGGATGCATTGCCATTTAGGCGGTTAAAAGTGCGTTGCGCAACCCAAACAACCCAAAAAATGCACGTTAGCACCAACAGCCCTAGCACCTCTGGTGAAGGGTATGTCACCAGTCGGTAGAACATCCAGATCAGCGAAGTTAGGGTTAGGATTCCGAGAAACCTTGTGTTCAATTAGCGCCCCCTAGTGCGAAAAGAATCATTTTCAGTCAATCTATAGCAGAGCGCAGAATTTTTATAATGCAAGGTTCAAGCCCTGATAGGCAAAATGTGGTGCTCCTGCGATTTCAATTTGGAAAACCTAGCAGCGTCATTCGCACGCGATGAAGGGTATTTCCTCATCCTCATCTTTTGCGACAACAGTGTCGTAGAGCCCAATGTGTCGGAGGCCGGAATGTGAATCGATCCCGGTGTAGTTCAGAGAGGAATCCTCATATCTGCGGAATGCAAAAACAGCCTGATTCATTTGGTTCGAATTAAACACGTTCAATGACACTAGCAAGTTGAAATCCTCGACTGTCAGTCCAGTAACAGACTTGAAAAGCCCAGGTTCAAGCTTTGTGATGACATCCTTGAGAGAGTTTTCTCTGAAATCAGTGAGATACATAAACGCCGGAAGGCGAGTAGCAAACTTGATCAGCTTCTCCTGAATTTGCTTGCGTTTTGATTTGTATTCCTTCTCCTCGTCGGAGAGTTGTTTCTTCTCCTTGGGTGTTATGTCATCGCCTTTTTGCCTCTTTTTTTCCTTGACCGCTTCACTCTTGTTGATGACAGTCTCGATTATGTCCTCTCCAAGAGACCTGAAGCCTTCAATTCTCATCACGGCGTCTAGGGCATCTTTGTTGCCAAGCACCTTCTTCAAGGTGTCATTGTCAACGTTCACGAGAATGGCCGACTGCCACTTGCGTGCCAGCAAAGTCGCGCTCGTTCCAGCCATCGCAATGTCTAGGATGCCACCCGCGTCAATTTGGGCCATGCTTGACCCGTCGTACGCGAGCACTGGCAAGAATGAAACCAGGTCCTCAACCGCTTTTTCAGGATTTGGTTCATTTGGGCTGAGGCCTACGGCGTAATCTGAAAGCTGTCGAAGTGCCCGCGTTGGTGCGAAGTCAAAAACAAAGCATGTTGGCTTGTAGATCTCTTCTTCGTTTGGGTTATCGCCGTTCGGGTTTTTCTGACTCCAGGCTGATTGAACTCTAAAAGCCGCCTGAAAGTAAGTCTCGGGAGACTTTAGGTTTCTAAGCATCAAGATGGAAGACCACTGCGGCACAGTTACGCCCGTGGTCAACTTTCCACATGAGAGAACAATTGTGCCTCCGTCGTGACCTCCGCCGATTGCCTTGCGCACGGGAGGAAGAGCGTCGAGCCCAATTCCAGCGCCAGCACCTGCAACCGCAAGCACTTCGTACTTGTGGTAGTAGCTGTTCTGTTTCTCGGCGAGCAGATTAGCCATCGCATGGCATGAAGCGACGGTCGGCATGAACCAGAACGAGTGCTCTAAGTGTGGCAGGAGTCGAACATCGGAATAGGGAAATGGTGGCCTCGAAGCGCCGGCTCTGAGGTTGTCGACTTGAGTCGGGGAGTAAGCGCCACGGATAATCTCCAGCCACTTCTGCACCTCATTTTTATGCTTGAAAACGGCACTTTTGCCCGTTCCTATAGCTGCAAAGAAGGTGTTGAGGTCAAACTCATCGAATTCGCCGGCGGTCGCGATGGCGAGTAGTTCCTCTGGCATTTGATAAGTCATCAAACTCATTTGAGGCAAAGCGCCGTAGGGATTCCACTCCTTCGGGTATTTCTTCGCAAAGTTCTCTTTAGCGCGCTGTTCATCGGTGTATGTCCAGTTAAAGATCTGCTCTTCGATGAATTCCCCGGAGGCAAGAGCCTTAAATGGTGTGCCAGAAAGGTAAAGATAGGCCCTGGTGGTAATTGGCAGAAATGAAGTTTCGCTGAGAGACAACTCATCAAGATCTTCGTTGAAGTCGTCAAGGTCAGGGTTGTACTCGTTCTTAGTCTCAGCCTTCATCTCTGATTCATCTTCACCTTCGAAGAGCTCTTTCGCAGTCTCGCGCCAAGCTCCGAAGTGGTACTCATCAAAAATTACGAGGTCCCAGTGAATTTCATGTAACCATTGGTTCTTTGACTTAATGTTGCCAGCAGCGTCTCGGCCAAGAAGATCTTGGAATGAGCCGAAATAAACCAGAGGTTTAGTCTTTTCGATTGTTGATGGATCCGAATTTGACTGCTTGCTCATGTACTGCCAACCGTCGAAATCCTTGTGAGATTCGAGGTCTGTCTGCCAAGCATCTTCAACCGCTGGTTTGAACGTGACGACCAAAACGCGGGTAGCGCCCATTTGGCGGGCCAGTTGGTATGAAGCGAAGGTTTTTCCGAAACGCATCTTTGCGTTCCAAAGAAAGCGAGGTACGGCGTTCATGTCTTCGTTCCAGACGGAATTGAAGTAGTTGTGAGTTCTGGCAACTGCTACTTGTTGTTCTTCACGAAGTTTGAAGGTTTCGTGGTGAGTCCCAGTTACCTTGATTCCGTGCTTTAGTTCAGTGATGGCAGTCTGAACATCTTCGATCGTGCACTTGACCCACTCAAGGGCTAGAGTCTCAAATCCCTTGCGATTCAAGTGGGCTCGAACTTGGTGGTCGGTGAGCGGAGAGCCATCCTCTCTTTCTCCCGGAACATCAAGCAAAATCACCGGCTTAACGAGGGCGGTCTTGGTTTGCTCTTCGATGCGGGTCTTAACATCTCTGGTGGTCTGCCCGACCTTGATGCTCCCGCGATGCGCGTCGTCATCAATTGTGTACGCATAAATTCGAAGGCGCGCTTCTGGTTTTTCAACGAGAATTTCGTCAATCGATTTGGGCATCAGATTCACCACTTTCTAGGTCCATTGCACGCACTAGAGATTCGATGAAGACTTGCTCTGCGCCAGTGATTTGGTACTTTTTATATAATTTTTCGTCAGTCCAACTCTCGCTAAAGTCTTGCATTGGCACGAAGGAATAGACAGACTGGGTAGCATCCTGGGTGGGTTTATGGAGCAGAACCAGGAACCGTAGAAGCCGTGTTTGTAGGTAGCTGACAGCATTGGCCGTTTCCGACTCAGATTTGAACGGGCCGATCACCATATACGTTTCGGTGCAAGCTGTACCGGGTTTACCTTTGATGGGTTTACCAAGAATTTGGTGTGGAAAATTTTCTCCCGCTCCATATGCTCTAGAAATGAAGATTTTCCAAGCGTCGATGTCCTGTGAGTTTCTCTCGACTTTTGCCCTAGAAGTGAAGGCTGTTCCGCCGTTTTGAAAAATAACAATGTCTCCGGCAGCTTCTTTTTCAGTACCACGAAAATTGGTTGGTATTCCAAAGTGCTTTCTCGCGCTAACAATTTCTTGGAATGATTCTGGTTGCGGAAGGCGGATAGAACCATCTTTTGCACCCGAGTGGGCAGAAACAACCTTTTTTAGAATTGGAACGGCTTCGTTATAGCGAATGAAGACATCGGCGCCTTGTTCGAGAAGTGGCCTCACTGCCTCACTTGAAGCTGCATCACGGTAGTTGGTTGTCACAGTGCATTCACCAGCGTTGTCTCTATCCCAAAGGAAATAGCAAACACCGCCTTTGATTTGCACACCCGGGAAAACATCTGATGAATCGGGAAAGTCGTGAATCGCACGAATTCGATGGTCGTTCAGCATTTCCTCTCGAAAACTGTCTAAGCCTTTTCCTCCTACGAACCAACGCGCAGGAATAACCATGCACAGTAGGCGCGGATCTAAAGCTTTGGCGTTGTCTACGAACTTGTTGTAGATCGGTGCAGCGCTGGCCCCAAAACCGCCGTCATCAAGTTGGTAAGGCGGGTTTCCGATAATCACGTCGAAGTGCATGTCTTCTCCAAAAATTTCTGAAATAAAGTTTTTTATGTCGTCTGTGTGCAAAAGCGCATAGGCGTGTGTCTCAAAATCAGTACCCCTATCGAGACTCGTTTTACTAGCCCCACACATCTTGCATTTCTCACCAAGGAGCTGGTCCACGGTCTCGCCTTTGTCGTTCATGACCTTTAAACCACTTGGCGTACCACCAGCCCAAACGTGCTCAGTTCTCTCAAACCAGATGTTGCCATCTGGTTTAGTGAATGACTTGGCAATCGAATGTTCACCGTTAGCCGATTTCGAGCAGTACAGACTCCGTCGCGAGAGCTGGCTTGTGAGCTCTGTTACCCCAATTCCAAAAACTTGCTTGGTCAAAATGTGGTCGACACGATCGTCTAGGTTCGGAATCGCGCTCTCGAGACCCTTGACCAGTCGAGATGTGATTTCCCTAAGAAATACGCCGGATTTGGTGAAAGGATCTAGAAATTTGATTTGAGAATTGCTGAAGACATCTTCGCCGCCATTCGAAGCTGCCCATGCTGCTGCAAGGGTGTCGAGCATTCTGTTTGCAAATTCGGGCGGAGTGAAAACCTCATCATTTGATAAGTTCGCTATGCATGTAAGCACATCGGGATTTCTACCGCGAATTGAGAATGTAGTTTTTACGCTCATGAACCTATCTCTGCAATCGTCATTACTGGGTAATTCTTTGAAGGGGTGAATATTTCGTGTTTACCAAGATTGGCAAAGAGTGTGCCCTCATCGGTAAAGGTGCTTAGTTGGGTCATGACGTCCAGAAGGAAATCACGCCTTTGATACTTGCCGCGGCCTAAGTATCCCCACTCTGCAAAGGCAATCGGCTTGCCTGTCGAAGTTTGCATCGAAAGGGCATCACCATGAACGATGTTTGCCTCTAAGACCTTCTGGCCAGCTCGATAAAGGTCAGAATCAATGTCGATCTTCAAGTTTTCGCAAAATATGCTGAGCATGTTTTGTCGACATTCTTGTACGTTGTCTTCAAGGAGCTCAATGCCATAGATGCTCATTAGGGCTAGCAGAGCATGGTGTTGGTGTTCGAATTCACTCTTCTTGTAGCGATCTGAAGCAACTCTGAGCTTTGTCTTCAAAACCTGGGTAAGAAAATTGCCCGAACCGCAGGCAGGCTCTAAGAATCGGGAGTCAATACGCTCAGATTCGTCCTTGACTAACTCAATCATTCGATCAACTAGCCAGGCCGGTGTAAAAACCTCACCATGGTCTGCGACTCTTTTTTTGGACTTTACGAGTGTTTCCGGTGCATCGGGAGATTCAATTGGCTCAGTCATCGCGGTTTGCTCAGCTCCTGGCGCGGTAATCATGACAGCCCCCAAACTGTTCAGTTCACGATTGTGAAGTAAGAACAGTGTAAAACCTGCCACTGACATTTCACTACGAGGCAGATTTGCTTGATTGGGGCGGAAAGCCGGACTTTGTTCGTTTGGCTCAGGCTTCGTCAAATTTGTCAGTTGAAAGTTTGGCTAGCCGCTCTTCCCGAACTAGGGCTAGGGTTTTGCCTTCGAAAACCCAAGAAATTGTGCCCGACAGTGCTGTCGCGGTTCCGCCGCGCCTGGCATTGGCAAGCACGGCAGCGCGGGAAGTTGACACCACTTGCCCATCAAAAAGCACGCTAGTTTCGTCGTATACAGTGCATTTCAGGCTTCTGTCGGAGTAATACTCCAGCTCTGAGCCGATTGGGATTTGGTTATCGACAAAGTTGAACTTGCCAGATGACCTTGTGGCCTTCTGGACCGCTTCAGCAGTTAATGAGTCTTCGAAAAGGTCGCTTTTTGGTGTCGCATCTTCAAGCGCCAGGAGTTCGATCAAAACTTTAGCCTTATAGGGGTCAAGTTTGAAGAATTCTCGGTTCCTGTGCACCCGATAGTCGTCAAACGCCGTGTGCAAAGTTCGTTCCAGAAGAGCATCATCCTTAACCACGGCTGCGTAGTAGCACTGAAATGGCAAGGGCACGGAAGTTGTGTGGAGCTCTTTCATCCTCTGTTCGACAGATGTTCCGGTGCGACCGATTTTGATGTATCCAGGCATTGCCTCATTAGTAAGTATGTAAACGATGCTCATTTTGTCCCCGAGTCTTGAGTTGCTTCCAATCCTAGGGCTGGCACGACGTGCAGGATTAGCCCGCCCGCTAGACTTGTGACATTCCACGCCGTTGCTGCCGTGGTGATCCCCACCAAACGCAAATAAAGAGGATTACCCCTTGACCAAGCCAGTCGTACTTATCGCCGAAGAACTCTCGCCAGCCACGGTTGAGGCTCTAGGCCCCGACTTCGAGATTGTGAACGTTGACGGCACCGACCGGCCAGCACTGCTCAAGGCCCTTGCCACCGCAGACGCCATCCTTGTTCGTTCTGCAACCCAGGTTGACGCCGAGGCAATCGCGGCAGCCCCAAAGCTTAAGGTCGTTGCCCGCGCGGGTGTTGGTCTAGACAAC
>JACCDN011018446.1_pt1 | contig 15768 bp, 13 predicted proteins | sample 7441691 | NCBI WGS metagenome assembly JACCDN01 (sample SAMN15323439, study PRJNA562643) | freshwater metagenome | isolation source: river surface water | place: USA:Blue River Watershed | collected 2017-08-16
ACTTACTCAATCATCGGCCTCGCAAGTGCCTGGGCTATCGCACTCCACATGAGGTCTTTTACAACCTACCAGTGAGACCACTTACACTGCATTCCGTTGCGCTTTGTACTTGAATCCGCCAACAAAATAGCCATCTAGCCCTCGCAGAATATGCGTATGCAGCTATCAATTTTATAGTACTTTTTTCTTGTCGTTCATCGCCGCCCGCACCGTTGCCTCAAACTCTAACGCTCCACCCGTCGCACTACAGACGGCAGGTACCGAACAATCCTTCGTCGCCGATATGGTTGTCGCTATCGCCAGACGATCACCACACGCATCGCAATCTACAACACCTCAAACACCCCCGCAGCCCCCATGCCGCCGCCAATGCACATAGTGATGCACACACGCTTGGCACCGCGGCGTTTGCCTTCTATCAGGGCGTGGCCGGTCAGGCGCTGGCCGCTCATGCCATAGGGGTGGCCTACGGCGATGGCGCCGCCGTTGACGTTGAGGCGCTCTGGCGGAATACCCAGTTTGTCGCGGCAATAGATGACCTGCACGGCAAAGGCTTCATTCAGCTCCCACAGGTCGATGTCGTTCACCGTCAGGCCCAGGCGGGCCAGCACTTTCGGTACGGCGTAGACCGGGCCAATACCCATTTCGTCGGGCTCACAGCCCGCCACTGCAAAGCCCAAAAAACGCCCCAGCGGCTTGAGGCCCTTTTGCTCAGCCAGCTTTTCGTGCATCACCACCACCGCGCCACTGCCGTCTGACAGCTGGCTGGCATTGCCAGCGGTGATCAAACCACCGGGCACTGCCGAGCGCAGACCGCTGATGCCCTCTGCCGTGGTGCCGTCGCGGATGCCTTCGTCATTGGTCACGGTGACCTGCTTGGTGGTGAGGCCAATCACTTTATCGGCGACCCCCATGGTGACGGTGATGGGTGCAATCTCTGCGGTAAACAACCCGGCAGCCAGCGCCGCCACGGCTTTTTGCTGGCTCATGGCACCATAAGCGTCCATGGCTTCGCGGCCAATGTTGTAGCGCTTGGCCACGTTCTCGGCGGTTTGCAGCATCGTCCAGTAGACCTCAGGCTTATGCTTTGCGAGCCACGGGTCGCTGAGCATGTGCTTGTTCATCTCTTGCGCGGTGCAGGAAATGGACTCCACCCCACCGGCCACATAAATGTCGCCCTCATTGGCGATGATGCGCTGCGCGGCCGTAGCAATGGTTTGCAGCCCTGAGGAGCAAAAGCGGTTGATCGTCATACCCGAAACGGTGACCGGGCAGCCGGCACGCAGGGCCGCTTGGCGCGCAATGTTGATGCCGGTAGCACCCTCTGGCGTGCCGCAGCCCATGATGACATCGTCCACTTCAGCGGCTTCAATGCCGGCGCGCAGGATGGCGTGTTCGATGACGTGGCCACCCAGGGTTGCGCCATGTGTCAGGTTGAAAGCGCCCTTCCAGCTTTTGGCAAGGGGCGTGCGGGCGGTGGAAACAATTACTGCTGAAGTCATGGTGTTCTTTCTGATACGCGAGGGTTCAGGTTAATTGAAGGTTTTGCCTTCAGCCGCGAGTCGCGCCAGCAAGGGCGCGGGCTGCCAGAATGCAGCGTCATCCAATGGATTCTTCGCAAAGCGGCCCATGGCTTGCACCACATTGAACAAGCCCAACTCGTCGGCATAGTTCATGGGGCCGCCGCGGTACGGGGGAAAGCCGTAACCAAAGATGTAGACGATGTCGATGTCGCTGGCCTTGTTGGCTATGCCCTCTTCCAGAATGTGGGCTGCCTCATTGACCAGCGCGAACACCAGCCGCTGCACAATTTCTTCGTCTGCAATCGTGCGGGGTGTGATGCCTTTGGTGGCGCGGTACTCTTCAATCATGGTGACGACTTCTGCATTGGGAATGGCATCGCGCTTGCCTTCCACGTAGTCGTACCACCCCTTACCCACCTTTTGGCCAAACCGGCCTTGCTCACACAACAGGTCGGCGGTCTTGCTGTAGTGCATGGTGGGCTTCTCCACGTAGCGGCGCTTGCGGATGGCCCAACCAATGTCGTTGCCCGCCATGTCGCCCATGCGAAAAGGGCCCATGGCCATGCCATATTTTTCCATGGCCTTATCCACTTGCACCGGCGTGCAGCCTTCGTCCAACAGGAAACCCGCCTGGCGGCCATATTGCTCGATCATGCGGTTGCCAATAAAGCCATCGCACACGCCGGACACCACCGCTGTCTTGCGGATTTTCTTGGCGACACCCATTACGGTGGCCATCACATCCATGGCGGTTTTTTCGCCCTGCACGACTTCCAGCAGTTTCATCACGTTGGCGGGGCTGAAGAAATGCAAACCGACAACGTCTTGCGGGCGCTGGGTGAAAGCCGCAATGGTGTTGAGGTCCAACGTAGAGGTGTTGGACGCCAAAATCGCGCCGCGCTTCATCACGCGATCCAGTTCCTTGAACACGGCTTGTTTAACGCCCATGTCTTCAAACACGGCTTCGATGACCAAATCGGCTTCGGCCAGATCGTCGTAGTTCAGCGTGGTGGTCAATAGCGCCATGCGCTGCTCGTACTTATCCAGCGCGAGCTTTCCCTTCTTGACTCGGGCTTCGTAGTTTTTGCGGATGATGGCCACGCCGCGGTCCAGCGCGTCTTGCTTGGTTTCCAGTATCTTGACGGGGATACCCACATTCAGGAAGTTCATGGCAATGCCACCCCCCATGGTCCCCGCCCCAATAATTGCTACTGACTTGATAGCGCGTTGCGTAATATCTGCGGGGGCTCCTGGCACTTTTGATGCCGCACGCTCGGCGAAGAACAAATGGCGCAGCGACCGGCTCTCCGACGTAAACATGAGGCTGGTGAATATTTCGCGTTCATGCGCCATGCCGTCTTCGAACTTTTTGCGCGTAGCGCTCTCCACAGCATCCACACACTTGGCAGGTGCCGGAAAGTTTTTGGCTACGCCCTTGACCATGTTGCGGGCGAACTGAAAGTACGCATCGCCCAAGGGGTGCTTGCATTTCAGTTGCCGCACCAGCGGCAGCGGGCGCACTGCTGCCACCGATCGCGCAAACTCCAGCGCTTCATCAAGCAAGGTGTCGGCTGACGCGGCCATCTTGTCAAACAGCTTCTGGCCCGGCAGCATGGCCAGCATCTCGCTTTTGACCGGCTCGCCACTGACAATCATGTTCAGTGCCGCCTCCACGCCCAGCGCCCGCGGCAGGCGCTGCGTGCCGCCCGCGCCAGGGATCAGCCCGAGCTTGACTTCAGGCAAGGCCACATTGGTACCCGGTGCTGCTATACGGTAGTGGCACGCTAATGACAACTCAAGCCCGCCGCCCATCACCACGGTGTGCATGGCCGCGATGACGGGCTTGGGTGAGTTTTCAAACAGGGCGATCAGACTCAAAAGGTTGGGTTCTTGCACCGCTGTGGGCGAGCCGAACTCTTTGATATCGGCCCCGCCCGAAAACGCCTTGCCGGCCCCCGTGATGATGATGGCGTGAACCGCATCATCTGCGTTGGCCTGCGCCATAGCGGCGGCAAGTGCTAGGCGGGTGACCAGCCCCAAGCCATTGACAGGCGGGTTGTTGAGTGTGATCGTGGCAACGTCGCCGTGGACTTGGTACTGGGCAGTCATGCTGGGCTTCCTCTAGTGATGGTGGCAATAACGCAAAATAGAACGATCGTTCACTTTTCATTGTAATCACGGCTAGACCTCTAGCCATTCCTGGCGAATATCAGGCCTTTCCCGCAAGCCATCAGGCGTGCCGTCAAACACGATGCTGCCGTGCCCCATGACCAGGCATCGGTCAGAAATATCCATGGCAATCGTCAGCTTTTGTTCAATCAACAGGACCGAGATACCGCGCTGCCGCAGGGTGCGCAAATACCCCGCAACCTGTTCCACAATTTTTGGCGCAAGCCCCTCGGTGGGTTCGTCAATGATGACGATGTCGGGGTCGCCCATGAGCGTACGGCACAGGGTCAACATTTGTTGCTCGCCACCGGATAAAACGCCGGCCTCCGTATGCTGGCGCTCCTTGAGGTGCGTAAACATGGCGTACATATCGTCGATGGTCCAGCGCGGTTTGGACTGGCCGCGTTTCTGGCCCAGCAACAAATTTTGGTGCACCGTCAATTTGGGGAACACGTCACGGCTCTCCGGCACGTAGCCAACACCGTGGTTAGCAATCTCATGCGTCTTGCAGCCCAACAATTCACGCCCATTCCACTGCACCGACCCCTGGCACTGCACCAGCCCCATGATGGCCTTTGCCGTGGTGGAGCGGCCCGATCCATTGCGCCCCAACAGCGAAACAATTTCACCCTGCCCGACTTGCAAATCCACGCCCTGCAGCACATGGCTCTTACCGTAATAAGCATGCAGGTTAGAGACCGTCAGCATGTCAGTCCCCTCCTGCTCGTGCATCCACCACAGTGGAGCCCAAATAGGCCTCTTGTACCCGTGCATTGGCGCGTATGGCGTCAGGCGTGTCAAACGCGATTACCTCGCCATAGACCACCACGGCAATGCGGTCTGCCAGGCCAAAGACCACCCCCATGTCATGCTCTACCGTCAGCAGCGTTTTGCCCTCAGTGACTGATTCAATCAGGGTTATAAATCGTTCGGTCTCGCTGCGGCTCATACCGGCGGTGGGTTCGTCCAGCAGGATGACGCTGGCACCGCTCCCAATGGTGATCCCAATCTCCAAGGCACGCTGTTCGGCATAGGTCAGATTGGCAGCCAAAACATCACGCTTGGTGTCCAGGTGAATCATTTCCATCAACGCCTGGGCACGGTCATTGGCATCATCCAGATTCGCCAGAAATTTCAAAAACGTGTAGCGATAGCCCAAACTCCACAACACGCCACACCGCAGATTCTCAAAAACACTGAGCTGCGGAAAAATGTTGGTGATTTGGAAACTGCGGGACAGACCCTTGCGGTTAATTTGGTAAGGCTTCTGCCCATTGATGCGCTCGCCGTGCAGCAAGACATCACCTGACGTGGGCGCAAAGCGCCCGCTAATCAGGTTAAACAATGTTGACTTACCTGCGCCGTTGGGCCCGATAAGCCCCACCCGTTCACCAGCGTGCACGGCGAGATTGATCCCACGAATGATCTCCGTGTTGCCAAAACTTTTGCGCACCCCGCGCAGTTCCAAAGCGGGAATTGACGGCATAGCTGGAGTAGCTGGAACCGGCGGGTGGGCGTTCATGCCACTCCCTTTGCCTTAGCGATGCGCTCCATGTGGTCCTGCACCACGCGCCACTGTGCGGCAAACCGCCTGCGCACCCACTCAAACAAGCCAAAACCCACTGCCATCACCGTCGTCATGGCCAGCCAGCTCGCGCTGCTGGCGGTATCCAGGGTGGTGCCCATGTAACGCACTTCAGACCCCAGCGCTGCATTGAGCTTGGTGTGGTAAATCATTTCCAAAAGCCCCCCCGCCCCATACAAACCCAACAGGCCAAACGTGCCCAGCCCCACATAAGCAGGGATCAGGCTTTTGAGTTGCCCCATGCGCGCAACCCGCACATTCAACATCACCAGACTGGCAATGCCGCCCGGTGCAACCATGACCATGATCAAAAAGGTCAAGCCCAGATACAACAGCCATGCCCGGGTCAGCTCGCTCAGTACAACAGAAGCCAACACCATCAACACGCCGCCAATGATGGGCCCGAAAAAGAAGGTCGTACCGCCCAGAAAGGTAAACAAAAGATAGGCTCCCGATCGGACAGTGCCCACAACTTCTGCCGTCACAATTTCAAAGTTCAGCGCCGCGAGCCCGCCCGAAATGCCCGCAAAAAAACCGGCAATGATGAACGCCATGTAGCGAATGTGCTGCGGGTTGTAGCCAATAAACTCGACACGCTCTGGGTTGTCACGAACCGCATTGAGCATGCGCCCCAACGGCGTACCTGTAAAGGCAAACATGAGCACCACCGCCACAAAGGTGTACGCCGCAATCAAGTAGTACACCTGTAGCGCAGATGAAAAAGTAATACCCCACACTGCCGCCCCAACCACGCGATTGCCCGACACTCCAGCCTCGCCGCCAAAGAAGTCTGACAACATGAGCGACATGGCAAACACCAGCTCTGCCATGCCCAAGGTGATCATGGCAAAGGTAGTGCCAGACTTGCGTGTGGTCACAAAGCCAAACAACATGGCAAACCCCATTCCGGCAAAACCACCCACCAGCGGTATCGCGCTCACAGGGACCGGCAGCCCACCGTGCCCGGCAGCGTTCAACACGTGCATGGCAACATACGCCCCCAATCCACTGTAGACGGCGTGGCCAAAGCTCAACATCCCGCCTTGCCCCAACAAAATATTGAATGACAGGCAGGCAATGATGGCGATGCCCATTTGCGATAAGAGGGTGATCGACAAGCCGCTGTCAAAAATGCGTGGCGCCAATAGCAGGACAACCGCAAACGCGCACCACACACTGAGCCGGCCACGGCTGATCCACGTGAAGCGCACTTAAACGTCCCGCCTTCCCATAAGGCCCCGGGGGCGAAAGATCAGCATCAAGACCAGCAGCAAGTACGGCAGGATAGGTGCGACCTGTGACACAAGGGCATAGTTCACTCCAATGGCAAAGGTCTGAACCACTCCAATCAAAAGTGACGCGAGAAACGCCCCCGCCAAAGACCCCAATCCACCGACCACCACCACGACAAAAATAACTGACCCAACCGTGCTTGCCATGGCGGGCTCGGTAACAAACGTGCTGCCACCAATCATGCCTGCAAGCCCAGCCAAGCCTGTTCCCACGCCAAACACCAGCATAAATACACGTGGCACGTTGTGGCCCAAGGCTTCAGTCATGTGGGGGTGCGTCAGAGCCGCCTGAATGACCAGCCCCACGTGCGTGCGATTGAGCAAGCACCACAAGCACAGCAACATCAACAAGGCCACGAACATCATGAAAGCGCGGTTCAGTGGAAACGGTGAACAAACCACGCGCAACGCCGTGTCGGCCGCTTGGCAGGCCTCTGCTGGTGCAGCACCCCACACAAAACCCAGGCCGTTGACCGTGTGGTTGATCAGCGTAAAGGCGGGGCCGCGCAACATCTCGGGTGGATTGAACTCGACCGACGTGCGGCCCCAAATCAGTTGCACCAGTTCGTAGACGATATACGACAGGCCAAACGTGATCATGAGCTCGGCCACGTGGCCGAAGTGGTGCACACGGCGTAGCACCCAGCGCTCGAAGAGCGCACCCATTACACCCACCATGAGTGGAGCCACAACCAGCGCTGGCCAAAAGCCCAGTGGGCCAGCAAGGGTGTACCCCATATAGGCACCCAGCATGTAAAAGCTAGCGTGCGCAAAATTGAGCACGCCCATCATGCTGAAAATCAAGGTAAGCCCGGCACTGAGCATGAACAGCAAAAGCCCATAGCTCACGCCGTTGAGTGCTGAAATGATGAAGAATTCCATCGGTAGCTAACTGAGTGCCATTTCCATAGCAATCGAGTCTAAGGCCAGACGGCCCCGCGCGCGCCAGACGGCGGCGCTAGACGCCACTCTTTACCCAGGACGCTTCATTTGGCAACTGGTGGGCGTACTGGCAACGTAGGAGGCATAGGTTCGGACAGGTGCCAGCGTCATGGTGCCGTTTTCAGGGCTATAGGGGTATTGTTTGTCCGCCTTTTGCCAAACGGACATGACCAATGGCTGCTGCAGTTGGTGGTCTACTTTGCGCATTTCCACCTCACCATTGAAGCTTTTAAACTTCAAGCCTTCCATGGCGGCTGCCACTTTGACAGGGTCTGTTGACTTGGCTTTGGCCATGGCCTCACCCAGAATCGAATAGACGTGAACGATGGCACCGGTGTAGAAGTCATCATTGAATTTGGTCTTGAACTCCCCCATCCACTTGTCCATCTGCCCACCCATGTTGTAGTGGTAGTACGCCACCTGAAACACCCGGCCTGCCGCATGGGTGCCCAAAGCGGTGGGCGTGCCGGTGACACCGGTGTAGTACGTGTAAAACTTGCCATCAAACCCGCCATCGATCGCCGCTTTGACTAGCAACGACAGGTCTGAACCCCAATTGCCGGTTATCACCGTATCGGCACCCGATGCCTTGATCTTGGCAATGTAAGGGGCAAAGTCGCGCACCTGGGCCAATGGGTGCAAATCTTCCCCCACCACCTGAATATCGGGCCGTTTGCGCGCCAGCGTTTCTTTGGCGTATTTCGCCACTTGCTGCCCATGCGAGTAGTTCTGGTTGAGCAGGTACACCTTTTTGGTGTCCGATTTATCGGCGATGAAGGCGCTCATGACTTCCATCTTCATGGAGGTATCCGCATCAAACCGGAAGTGCCAATAGTTGCACTTGCTGTTGGTGAAATCAGGGTCCATGGTCGCATAGTTCAGGAACACTATCTCTTTGCCGGGGTTGCGCTCGTTGTGCTTGCTGATGGCATCAATGAGTGCGCCGGAGACCGAAGATCCATTACCCTGGGCGATATAGCGCACGCCCTGGTCTACCGCCGACTTCAGGGCATTGAGGCTTTCGGCGGGGCTAAGCTTGTTGTCCATGCCCACCACTTCAAACTTGACGCCCGCAGGATTGGACTGGCTGAATTTTTCGGCGAAAAATTGAAAGCTCTTCAATTGATTGGAGCCCACGGGCCCCATCAGACCGGTCAAAGGATCGATCCATGCGATCTTGACGGTCTCACCCTTCTGGGCCAACGCGACCTGGGAACACATGACGACAGACGCTGCGGCAACCCATGTAAATGTGCGGTTCATTGAAGTCCTCCTTTAAGAATTCACCATCTGCTGCAAGGTTACAAGCTGTTGCGCGACCCATTGCAAGGGTTTTCACCAACCAAGAAGTGCAGCAACAACGGATTGCGCAACCCGCGATCCTTCAACACAACGACACTTCGACCAATGGCCTCTAACGCCTTAAACGACAATAGCGCATGCATGAGACTTCTTCAATGGGCCCAATAGAACTCCTGCCGGGGTGGCAATGGCAGAACAGTTTTGCGACCTTGGGGCGTGATTTTTTCAGCCCCATGGCGACGCAGCCGGTAGCACAGCCCTACCTTGTGGGGCATAGCACCGCGGCGGCAGGGCTGCTGGGTCTGCCCCCTGGAGCAATCCACGCCCCTGAGTGGCAAAACATCTTGGCAGGTAACCTTGTAGCCCCTGGTTCACAACCGCTGTCCAGCGTTTACAGCGGCCACCAGTTTGGGGTATGGGCCGGCCAATTGGGTGATGGGCGTGCAGCACTTTTAGGAGAGCATGTACCACCTACTGGCCACGGTGGGATCACACATGAAATTCAGCTCAAAGGATCGGGCCTCACGCCCTACTCGCGCATGGGCGACGGACGCGCTGTGTTGCGGTCCAGCATCCGTGAATTCTTGTGCAGCGAAGCCATGCATGCGCTAGGGGTACCCACCACCCGCGCCCTGTGCGTCATCGGTTCTGACCACCCGGTCTACAGGGAGCAACCCGAAACTGCTGCAGTGGTCACCCGCCTCGCACCAAGCTTTATTCGCTTTGGCCATTTTGAACATTTCTGCCACCACGACCTGCTGCCGCAGTTGCGCACGTTGGCAGACTACGTGATCGACAGGTTTTACCCGGAATGCCGCACGACTGCACCAATGAACGGCACGAGCTCTGTCCCCGGCAACGCAACAGGCACTGGCAATGTCTACGCGAACTTTCTGCAGGCCGTGACCGAGCGCACCGCCAGCATGGTGGCCCAATGGCAAGCGGTGGGGTTTTGCCACGGCGTCATGAACACTGACAACATGAGCATTTTGGGCCTGACCATCGACTACGGGCCGTTTCAGTTTCTGGATGCGTTTGACCCGGGACACATCTGCAACCACTCCGACAACCAAGGCCGCTACGCTTTTTACAAGCAGCCCAATGTCGCCTACTGGAACCTCTATTGTCTGGGGCAGGCGTTGCTGCCGCTCATTGAAGACCAAGACCTGACGATTGCCGCGCTGGAGACTTACAAAACCGCATACCCCAAGGCTTTTGACGCCTGCATGGCGCGTAAGCTGGGTGTGCCACTGGATGCGGGCGACCCAAGCCCCACCCAACAAGCAGATCTGCGCCAACTGACGCAGGACGTGCTGCAACTGCTCGCCGCCAACCGTGTGGACTACAGTATTTTTTGGCGCCGCCTCAGCCATTGGGTGCAACAACCGACCGACGTGGCGACGGCAGCGGTGCGCGATCTGTTTGTAGACCGCTCGGCAATTGACCCCTGGCTGCTACAGTATTCAGAGCTACTCACGCATATTCCACGAGGGCTAGCGGCCAATTTGATGCTCAAGACTAACCCCAAGTACGTTTTGCGCAACCATCTGGGTGAACTGGCGATCCGCGCCGCCCAGGGCAAAGACTTTTCAGTCACGGCACAATTGCTGCACGTGCTGGAGCACCCGTTTGACGAGCACCTTGACTTTGAGTCTTTTGCCGACTTTCCTCCGGCCTGGGCCAGCGGCATTTCCATCAGCTGCAGCTCCTGATGAACGCTTGACCCCGACACGACTTGTATATTTTTGTGAAAGCACAGCCATGACCTACCCCATCACCAAAACTGACGACGAATGGAAAGCACTGTTGGCGGCCAAGGGCGCAGAACCCCGCGCGTTTGACGTGACCCGCAAGGCCGCCACCGAGCGCCCTTTTACCGGCAAATATGCTGACAATTTCAAGAACGGTACTTACCACTGCATTTGCTGCGATACGGCGCTCTTTACCTCCGACACCAAATTTGACGCCGGCTGTGGTTGGCCCAGCTTTGACCAAGCCATTGCAGAGGGCGCGGTCGCTACGCACATAGACCGCTCGCTGGGCATGGTACGGACCGAGGCGCTGTGCGGCCACTGCGGTGCACACCTGGGCCACCTGTTTGACGATGGCCCCACCGACACCGGCCTGCGCTACTGCATGAACTCGGCCTCGTTACACTTCAGCGCTGCATGAAAACACCGGCATGAAAATTTTTCTAGACTTCTTCCCCATCCTGTTGTTCTTTGCAGCCTACAAGCTGCACGACTGGTTTGGCGTTGGCAAAGATGAAGCCATTTATTTCGCAACTCCCGTGCTGATGGGTGCAACCGTGCTGCAAATGTCCATCATTTACGCGATGGACAAAAAGCTGACCACGATGCACAAGGTCACGCTGGCGCTGATTCTGGTGTTTGGCGGCATTACGCTGGCCCTGCATGACAAGCGCTTCATCATGTGGAAACCTACCGTGCTCTATGCGGGCATGGCCATCGCGCTGGCGGTCTCCATCTGGGGCATGCGCAAAAACTTCCTCAAGGCCATGTTGGGCAGCCAACTGGAATTACCAGACGCCGTGTGGCACAAACTGAATGTAGCGTGGGTGTTTTACGCCGCATTCATGGCCATCAGCAATGCCTACGTTGCCACCTACTACAGCGAAGATGCGTGGGCCAATTTCAAAATATGGGGCTATGTCTTTCCGCTGGCGTTTTTAGTTGGCCAAGGCATTTTTATTGCTCCGCACTTGAAAGCTGCCGAATCGGACGCTGAAAAGGCCGAAAAAGAGAGCGCTCCATGAGCATCGCCCCCACCACTGAGAACATCGAAATTCGCCTGCGCGAGCGCTTGTCCCCCACCCGCCTGGAGGTTTTGGACGAGAGCTACAAGCACGCCGGCCACGCTGGAAGCAATGGCACCGGATTTGGTACACACTTCCGTGTTCGCGTAGCTTCACACTTGTTTACAGATTTAAGTCGGGTGGCACGCCACCGGCTTGTGTATGATGCGCTGCAAGATTTCATTGACCAGGGTTTGCATGCCCTGGCGATTGAAACCGAAAGTTCGCCAAACGCAACTCCCGTTTGACACGCCGTTTTTGGCAACTAATTTTTTGAGTACCCTGAAGGAAATCGCATGAAGAAGCAAATTTTGTCCGCACTCGCGACCGCCAGTCTGCTGGCCGCTTTGGCACCCGCAGCTTTGGCCCAGAATGTGGCTATCGTCAACGGCAAGGCCATCCCCAAGGCACGTGTGGACGCACTGGCTGAGCAGGTCAAGCGCTCCGGACGCCCCGTGTCACCGGAAATGCAAGGCCAGCTCAAGGATGAAGTGATCGCCCGCGAAATCTTCATGCAAGAAGCCCAGGTGCGCGGTCTGGACGCCACAGAAGACTTCAAGACCCAGATCGAACTGGCCCGCCAGGCTATCCTGATTCGCGAGTTGTTTGGTGATTACCAGAAGAAGAATCCGGTCACCGACGAAGAAATCAAGGCTGAATACGACAAGTTTGCGGCACAAAACAACGGCAAGGAATTCAAAGCCCGCCATATTTTGGTAGAAACCGAAGACGAAGCAAAAGCCATCATTGCCAAGCTGAAAAAGGGCGGCAAGTTTGAAGAAATTGCCAAGAAGTCTTCGAAAGATCCAGGCTCCGGTGCAAAAGGTGGCGATCTGGACTGGGCGAACCCCGGCAGCTACGTGAAAGAATTCTCCGAAGCCCTGTCGGCTTTGACCAAAGGCAAAACGACCGATACTCCGGTCAAGAGCCAGTTTGGTTACCACATCATTCGCCTGGACGACACGCGCGATGCCGTGTTGCCCAAGTTTGAAGACGTGAAGCCACAAATTGCGCAACAGCTGCAACAACAAAAAATCGCCAAGTTCCAAGAAGAACTGCGCGCAAAGGCCAAGATCGAATAAGCTGGGTACCCACTGCCCACCAGACACAAAACGCGGCTTAGGCCGCGTTTTTCCGTTGCAGGGTCCGCGTTGATGCACGCGTTTATGCATTCGAACTGGAAGCCCCATGAAACTCCTTCGATTTGGCCCCCCAGGGCGTGAGAAACCAGGCCTACTCGACGCCGATGGCCACGTACGCGATTTATCCGGTGTGGTCGACGACATTGCCGGCAGCGCCTTGCTGCCCGAGCAGTTGGCACGCATCCGGTCGTTGAACATCAGCGCATTGCCTTTGGTGCCCGGCAAACCACAACACGACCTGCGCCTGGGGCCCTGCGTGGCGCACACCGGCAAGCTGATCTGCATAGGCCTCAACTATTCCGACCACGCAGCGGAAGCCGGCATGCAAGTGCCGCCCGAACCCGTCGTCTTCAACAAATGGACCAGTTCCATCTGCGGGCCGGATGACGCCGTAGAGATTCCCCGTGGCTCCCACAAAACCGACTGGGAAGTGGAGCTGGGCGTGGTCATTGGCCAAGGTGGCCGGTACATTGAAGAAGTCAATGCCATGGCCCACGTGGCAGGCTACTGCATCGTGAACGATGTCTCCGAGCGTGAATACCAGCTGGAGCGCAGTGGCACCTGGGACAAGGGTAAAGGCTGCGACACCTTTGGCCCCATGGGCCCGTGGCTGGTGACGGCCGACGAGATACCCGACCCGCACGCCCTGCGCATGTGGCTCGAGGTAGACGGCAAACGTTTTCAAAACGGCTCCACTGCCACCATGGTCTACCAAGTGCCTTTTCTCATCAGCTATCTGAGCCGTTTCATGAGCTTGCAGAGTGGTGATGTGATCTCCACCGGTACGCCGCCCGGCGTGGGTATGGGACAAAAGCCGCCGGTGTTTTTAAGGGCTGGTCAGACCATGCACTTGGGAATTGACGGACTCGGCACACAAACCCAACTGGCAGTACAAGCCTAGGAGGGCCTGGGCGGCAGAGCGTTCTGCGCAGGTCAAGGAGGAGCCCGCGCAGCGGGCGGGGGACACGGAGCAGAACGTTCTGCCGCCCAGACACTGCTAGGCGCAGGCCACGGTCGTCGTGCTGGGATAATGGGCACCCATGTCTCTGCCCGATTACCAACTCGAACTGCTCGCCCCCGCCCGTGATGCCGACATTGGCATCCAGGCCGTCAACCACGGCGCGGATGCGGTCTACATCGGTGGCCCATCCTTTGGCGCACGCTCCAGCGCCGACAACAGCGTTACTGATATTGCCCGGCTTGTAGGCCACGCGCACCGGTTCAACAGCCGTATCTTCGTGACCATGAACACCATCCTGCGCGACGATGAGCTGGAGGGTGCACGCAAGCTGGCCTGGCAGCTGTATGACGCAGGGGTAGACGCCCTCATCATTCAGGACATGGGCCTGCTGCAGATCGACATGCCGCCCATTCAGCTGCATGCCAGCACGCAGACTGACATCCGCACACCCGAGAAAGCGCGCTTTTTGCAAGACGTGGGCCTGTCGCAAATTGTGCTGGCGCGGGAGCTCACCCTAAAACAAATCGCTGCCATCCGCGCGCAAACAGACCCGACCCGTTGCACGCTGGAATTTTTTGTGCACGGCGCACTCTGCGTGGCCTACAGCGGCCAGTGCTACATCAGCCACGCCCACACCGGGCGCAGCGCCAACCGCGGCGAGTGCAGCCAGGCCTGCCGCCTGCCCTACCAGGTGGTGGACGACAAGGGCCGTTTTGTGGCGCACGACAAACATGTCTTGAGCATGAAGGACAACAACCAGAGCGAGAACCTGGCCGCCCTGGTGGATGCGGGCATTCGCAGCTTCAAGATCGAAGGCCGCTACAAAGACATGGGCTATGTCAAAAACATCACCGCCCACTACCGCAAGCTGCTGGACGAATTGATTGAAGCGCGCGAACACTCTGAACAACCGCTGTCCCGCGCCAGCAGCGGCCGCACCACGTTCACCTTCACGCCCGACCCCAACCAAAATTTCAACCGCGAATTTACCGACTACTTTGTGCAGGGACGCAAAGATGACATTGGTGCTTTTGACAGCCCCAAAAACCCCGGCCAGGCCATAGGCTATGTCACCCAGGTCGGCCCCAACTGGGTGGAGCTTGAAACCACAGACCCCGCCACGGTGCTGCACAACGGCGACGGCTTGTGCTACTACGACTTGCAAAAGGAACTGGTCGGCTTGGCCATTAACCGTGCCGAGCCCGTGGGCAAGGCCAAAACAGGCACCGTGCGGCGCTGGCGCGTGTTTCCCAAAGACGATGTGGCAGGCCTGCAAGACCTGCGCAAGGGCACCGAGGTCAACCGCAACCGCGACGTGGACTGGCTGCGCGTGCTCGACAAAAAATCCAGCGACCGCCGCATTGCCGTTTGGGCTGAACTGGCACGCACCCCCACTGGCGTTGCACTCACCTTCACCGACGAAGACGGCAACACTGCCACCAGCCATGCCACCCTGCCCCACACCACTGCCCACGACCCCGTTGCCAATGCGGCACTACTGGAAGAAAACATTGGCAAACTGGGTGCTACTATTTTCGTAGCTAATCAAGCAAGTCTTACGAGGGCTAGCGACCTATTTATTCCATCATCCACCCTAAACACGCTGCGCCGTGATGCGGTGGCTGAGCTGGAAACAGTGCGCGCCCTGGCCCTGCATCGCCTGCCCCGCGCCGCTGCGGTAGAGCCACCGGCGCCGTACCCACAAGACAGCCTGACCTACCTGGCCAACGTGCACAACCAGGCCGCCCACGCTTTCTACGCCCGCCACGGTGTCAAGGTGATTGATGCCGCCTACGAGGCCAACGAAGAGCTGGGCGAGGTAAGCCTGATGATCACCAAGCACTGCGTGCGCTTCTCGTTAAGCCTGTGCCCCAAGCAGGCCAAAGGCGTGGTCGGCGTGCAAGGCCAGGTAAAGGCAGAGCCCCTGCAACTCATCAACGGCAAAGAAAAGCTCACCCTGCGCTTTGACTGCAAACCGTGCGAGATGCACGTGGTGGGCAAGATGAAGCCTGCCGTTCTGAACCAATTGAACAAGGC
>JACCDN010020432.1_pt1 | contig 15766 bp, 15 predicted proteins | sample 7441691 | NCBI WGS metagenome assembly JACCDN01 (sample SAMN15323439, study PRJNA562643) | freshwater metagenome | isolation source: river surface water | place: USA:Blue River Watershed | collected 2017-08-16
AGCGATGATTCTGTTTTTAAGACTTTATACTTGACAATAAATTACATTACAAGAAAATGGAGTATGCCTATTCAAAATTGGGGAGAAGCTATGGCCCATTTTTTGATAAAATTTGAGGGTAGAATTTAAGTGCCTATTTTTGAATTTACACACTTAAAAATCCAGAGCCTTTTTTTCTGACGGTAGGATTTAAGTACCTATTTTGAATCTTGTGAGTAGACCGAGCCGATCACTCGACCCAGCCCCTCCTCAGAACCGACATCGTGCGGATTTCCCGCAATGGGCTCCCGAAAAGCAAGATAAGCTTTTTTTTTGCCCTATTTTGTTGCCTTAGAACATTGAGACGGTCTTCCACTTTTCTGGAAAGTTGACTTTCTTAAGTACTTCTGTCAGCCTTTTCCAGTTCATCCCACGCTTTCCTCCCATTCTATTAAACCACCAATATATTACATGCTTACTTTGGTAGATAAATGAGCTTACCCGTCTTTGATTATCTGATATACCGTGGTAATTGATCCAGCCCTTGATCACTCTTATGACATTTGTTAATACTTGAGTTTTGTTTCGCTTGTTTAGCTGACCTCTCAAGTATTGCCTCAGTCCCTTAAGTTTCTCGGTGAAGCGATCTTTTCTTGTTGTATATTTTAATCTCCATGTCGTACCAAACCTTGATTTACCCCAATAACAGGTAAATCCAAGAAAGTTGTAGCTTTCAATCTTCTTGTTTTGTTTGGCTAAATTCATGACATGAGTCCTGCCAGATTGAATCATTTGCGATTTGGCATCATTAATGCTTAGCCCGTACTTGTTTAGCCTTTTGGGTAAAACTTCGTAGAACCTTCTCGCGTCTTCTTCATCCTCAAAGACGAATACCATATCGTCGCAATACCTCACCATTCCAGCTTGTCCTACCATGTTATCCTTGCTGATTTCATTAAACCAGCAATCTATAACATAGTGTAGGAACACATTTGCTAAAATCGGTGAAACTATTGAACCCTGACGGCATCCTTCTTTGTTAAGGGTTATGGTATCGTTTTCTATAATCGGTGTTTCAATCAATTTCTTCACCAGTTTTAGGAATCTCTCATCAGTTATTCTCTGCCTTAGGAAATCCATCAGTTCTTGATGTTTGATTGTATTGAAGCACTTTGTTATGTCAATTTCTACTACTGCCCCCTTATTGAAGCTATAAGTAAGTCTGTTTAGCTCTCTAAGCGCGTCATGGGCGTTTAGTTTTGGACGAAAACCATAGGAACACTTTAGGAATATTGATTCAAACACTGAAGTCAGTATCTTGCTTACTGCGGACTCGATTATCTTATCCTCAAAGCATGATATAACCAAAGGTCTTTTGTCTCCGTCTTCTTTTGGAATAGTAGTAACTCTTGCAGGTTTTGTTTGGTATTGACCCTTGCGGATTTTGGCAAGAAGTAGCTTTAAATTCCTCTCTAGCTCTTTACCGTATTCCTCTTTGGTTATACCATCAGATCCTACAGCTTTCTTACTACTTAATTCCTTGTACTGCTGTTCTAACATCTCTAGATCAATAATATGTCCAAGGTTATTGAACTTTATTTCTTGATGCTTCGATGATAGCAACTCTATACGCTCAAGTTTCGTTAACCACGATACTCCGCCTAAGCTGCGTGCGGTCATTGTTTCCCCCTTACGTTCTTACTCTTCTGCCAGCCCTTCGCTCCATTGGCATTACCCAATTTCCTCACTACTACGACTGGCTCAGCCATCCTTATACCATCTCCAAAGCCTCGCGTTTTGGCGCTTGTACTTCGGATACTTGCTCAAGCTTTGTAACAGTAAACTCAAACAAGAGTTATAAGGACTTCCCAAGTTGCAACATTAATCTCTACAAACTCGCTGACGCCTGAGACCCCGGAGGTTGATGACTTTTGGATTTCGCTAGTTTGACCTCCAGTCTTATATTGTCTGCTACCGTGTGTAAGGTATCGACTTCCACTACCACAATTATTTCGGGGCTATCACGTTCACCATTTGGTTTCGGCTCGAATGTTTCGCTACCTACGCTTCACTACTGTCGTTACCTTCAGTAGCGCAAGGCTCGCTATATGATGGAGCTAGCTACTCCTTCCACAGCAGGACTTTCACCCGCAAGACTAATGTACCTTACCTTGGCGCACACACACTTACTTGGAAAGAACCTTAATGTATTGAATGATTAGTGGTTTCAACCTGTAGCTTTAAACCAAGTGCTATAAGAAGTGAGCCGATATTCTCAAAACTTGGATTACCTTTATCAGAAAGCATTCTATAAATATGCTGCCTGCTGATATGAGCATGCTTAGAAAATTCAGTGACACCACCTTTAGCCTGTATAACTTCTTTTAAACTAGCTAAAAATAATTCTTTGTTTTGGTCTTCAAAATATTGCTCTAACGCGGCATTTATATATTCTTTTACGTTTTCATCATCTTGGAATTGATCTCTTAAATAATTATCAAGATTTTGCATTTTGTACCCCACTTTTAAATTCTTCCAATAAATTTCTTGCTAATGCTATATCTTTGTTTTGGGTATCCTTATTTCCTGCGCACAAAAGAATGATGACCTTGTTATCGTGCTCAGTGAAATACACTCTGTACCCATTTGCAAAAAAGAACCTTAGTTCAAAAAGCTTGTCACCTAAACTTTTATAATCACCATATGCACCGTACTCTAACCTAAGCAATCTAAGGTTTATTCTAGATCTTGTTTTAATATCAAGTTTGTTTAGCCAGCTGGCAATATGATTTTTTTGATTATTACTAACAAAAAATTTTACTTCTTTTATTTTTTGCATCTTTCTATAGCTTACATTACACAATTTTATTGTCGCATATAAACGACAGCAATGCAACTACTTTGATTAATTTTTTTAGTTATATTCAAAATAAGATGTCCACTAACCGAAAAAAATACTTAGATTAATTATTGGCTTGTTATGGAATCTGGGTTTTGCTTTATAAATTCATCTATTTCGGCGTTAAGGTGATTTAAAGGCATTTATGCTGCTAGTTTGTTACAGTATAACATGTGTGTTATAACTACAAGTATAGATAAACTATGTACTCCTTTTCTCATATCTGTATAGCCTGTACACAGGTATATTCGGCAACTGCTATCCGGATTTAACATGAAGCTTCCTCCAGTATTTCCAGGAGTTTTATCAGTTGCTTGCTATTTAATCTCCCCTCTATACTGCATCTATGGTTATCTAATAATAATTCTACTTTCTTAATATGACTCTTTTTGATATCGCTTCCTACCTGAACTTCTACAAAATGTTGATCCAGTTTTGGTTGCTTTCCCTCTTCTCTTTTGTAGTAATCGCTTCTCCATTTACTAAGTGTCCTTGCCGTTACTTGATATTTTTCCGCCAATAATTTTATATTGCTATTGACTTCTATTAGTTCTTTTATAATTTCTTCCTTTTGCTCGCGTGATATATATTTTCGCTTCCTTTTTCTCATATAAAATCTCCTGATTTTTTTATTCAAGAAATTTTACTCCTTATTCCCTTCTTTACCAGTCCGCCTTCCCCGTACGCTTACGATTGGAAAGTGAAAATGATTAAAAACTGCGAGATCATGTCGGATTTGGCCCGCTCTTGTCAAAATACCCATTTATCTGCTTTTTTGATTTATATAGGCATTTTTTTTGATAATTTATGGATACTTATTATCCATATGGACAACAGACCAAGAAAAGTATAAAGAATATAACTCACTAAATTTGCTTCAAGAAAAAGAAGTAAAAATAGTTGATAAATTAGTGCTGCTCCTAATTTACCAACCCAAGTTATAATTCCTTCTATCCAAGCTTTCCCTGTACGTTGTTCACTAGGACCAAGAGGAATAAACACCATCTCTTTTGTTTGATCAAAAAGAGTATATTTACTTGCCCTTCCTAGACTAATTTGAGTAGCGCCTATAAATACAGTGAAAGCAAGAGGTGTAAAATCCAAAAAAGCTGCCAGCATTTGATAGAGAAAAAAATTCTGCGAAAGTATGCTAATAAGAAATCCTAAACCTGTAATTAACCAAATAATAGGTGTGATAAGAGCTGTTATAGTCCATCCAAATTTTTGAATAGCTGGTCGGCAAACTAACAGCGCTAATAATGCAGAAAATATCCCAGTTAAAAAAGTGACTCGATTAATATATGAATTAAGTTGAGTTGGGTCGTAGTAACATTCATGTAATTTGCTTGTCCATAATACTTCAATTAAATTATAGGAGATATTGTACGCGATAACAATAAAGGTTAGAAAAATTAACTGAGAAGATTTAAAGACTTTTGTTATCTCAAATTTAATTTTTGATTCACTGATTTGTCTCTTTTGAATAACTATACTATCTAAATATGAAAAGATAAAAATAATACATAGACCAAGTATTAAAACAAACGTGAGTGTCCCATAAACAGTTTTATCCCAAGGAAGAGCTCTAGAAGGAATAAATGAATGGAAAAAAGAAGAAGAAAACAATTGGCCTAACAAACCTGAAAAAATCACAGCTGAATTGCCTACAAACAAAAGAATCGCATATAGTTTTTTTGCATCACTAAGAGAAGTAACCTCATTGACATATCCCCAAAATAATATCGATAAAATAGCAGTAACCCATAATTCAGCTAGCACAAAAAAAAGAGACCTAGGCCAATATTTAATAATAAGTAAAGGCTCTTTCATTGTTAATATAGATTTTGAAGATAAAAATTCAGTAAAACACTCTAACTCTAGAATTTTTTGGTAAGGATAAAGTACTGTTGTAAAAAAAAATAAGAGAACTAAAAATAAAGAAAGAACTATGTAAAAAATTTGATTTCTTTTAAACCGACTGGATAACTTTGAAATAAACCAGGTCATAAGAAAAGAACTTGGTAATACAAGCCACATTCGTAAATATGGAATAATTTTTGCACTAGAACCATCTGCTGTCAAAATTAAAGCAGTTTTAATTGGTCTCAAGATTTCATAAACAAAAGTGATTAAAAAGGCCATAATGAGCATTGCTATAACCTTGTTCCTTTCAGACGGATAAGTAAACCAAAAGGAAATAAGTTTTCTAGGTATCATTGGTTTGCTATTTGATAATTATAAAGTATTGCTAAAGTGGTTAAAACCTCTGTTTTTTAGAACATTTTGAGGCAAGTCATTCTTATAATAAGCAATTCCTGAATGAAGATTAGTAAGTTTGCCAATCCGAAAAAGCTTCTTTTTAAAATGTTCGTTGTAGTGTTGCGCTATCCTAGGAAATTCATCTGGTGAAACAGTTAACATCAGGCAATAATCCTCTCCACCTGTTAATGCTAACTCATAAATATCCCAGTTATATGCTTGAGCAACATCTTCTAAAGCTTGAGAAATAGGAAGAAACTCTAAACTAACATCAGCACCACATTGTGAAGCTTGTAATAACCGAGTAAGATCTTGTTCTATCCCATCTGATAAATCCATCATAGCACTAACTTGCAATTGATTTCCTAGCCACAGCCCCTCTTCAAGATGTGCCTTTGGAGCATTGTGAGCATTAATAAGATAATTTACATCAAAGTTAAGTGGTATTTCCCCAAGAATGGCACGTAAACCAGCACCTGAATCTCCCAAAAAGCCTGTTACGCACAGAATATCTCCAGATTTTGCTGTGTGACGATATTTCACCTTGTCTAATTCACTTTCCCCTATAGCTACAATGTTTAGAAACAACGAAGCAGTAGAGCCAATCGTATCGCCACCGAGTAAGGATACTCCAGTACTTGTACATGCTTCCTTAATTCCTCTGATAAACTCTTGGACCCAATAACTTTCTGTTGTAGAAGGCATTGCTATTGATAATAAGCAGAACTTAGGAGTCCCTCCCATAGCAGCTATATCACTTAGATTGACCATTACAGTTTTATAACCCAATTGAAATGCAGAAATTTTATCCCTAAGGAAATGAATTCCTTCTGTAAGCGCATCAGTTGTTACCAACCAAGCTTTGTTATCATATGGAATAACTGCACAGTCATCTCCAATACCATAGAATCCATTAGGTGATAAGAAATTTTCTTTTAACCACTTTATCAAATTATCTTCGCCCCATTCGTGCATTTGCATTTTTTTATCCTTATTCCATTTCTTCAAGCCATGCTTGTATTCCACCTGCTAAGCTCTTGACTTGAGAAAAACCACATTTGTTTAAAATTCGTACGGCCTGAAGGCTACGTTGTCCTATCTGACAATAGGCGACTATTAACTTATATTTTTGGGGCACCTCTAAACTGCCAGGTAATTGAGAGAGAGGGATATTAATCCCACCCAAGTTGTAATTATTATATTCTTCCGGTTCTCGTACATCGAGCAAGAAAACTTCTGCTGCGTTTATATATTTTTGTAATTCATGAGGTGTTATTAACACTTCACTGAAGCATGACGAATGTTTCATATAAGAAAAAGGCGGTAGTTCCAGTTCCCTGCTGTTACATAAGTAGCATGTAGGGTTTTTACTAAAGGTATAAATTCTATAATCTAAGGCTAAGACATCTATTTGAAGGAGCCTACCCACTAAAGGATTTCCAATACCCAAAATCCATTTTATTACTTCAGTTGCTTGTATTGTCCCTAAAATCCCAGGCAATACTCCTAATATTCCTCTTTCTCTGCAATTTAAAAGTTGCTCTTCCCCATTATTTGCAGGAAATAAACAATTATAACAAGGCCCTTGAGGAGGAGCAAAAACTGTGCATTGACCTTGAAATTCTGAAACACTAGCAGAAACATTGACTTTTTGTAAAATAAAGCAGGTATGGTTCACTAAATAGCGTGTTTGGAAATTATCACTTCCATCTGCAATGATATCATATTGACTAAATATCTCTTTTGCATTTTCAGCTGTTAGTCTGTATTCATATATTTTTAAATCAATATTAGGATTTGATTGTATTAGTTTTTCCTTGGCTGCAAGTGCTTTATTTTTTTTAAGGTCATTTGTCGTAAATAAAATTTGCCTTTGCAAATTTGAGATATCTACCGTGTCATTATCTATAATCCCAAGAGTTCCTACTCCAGCTCCTGTTAGGTAAAGTAATAAAGGATTACCAAGCCCTCCTGCTCCAATACACAGTACCTTAGCTTCCTTAAGCTTCATTTGACCTTCATGTCCTACTAAATTCAATGAAAAATGACGTTTATACCTTTGCAATTCTTCCTGAGAAAATTTGGATGAATAGGCCATAGAGTTATTCCTCTGCTATAGATATCGCTGCCTGTTGGCAAGCATTTAAGAATTGTATAGCGGTTTGCTCTGGGTCTGGGCTATCTAATACGGCAGAGATGACTGCAACACCGTTTACTTTGCAAGCTAATACTGAAGATAATTTATCAATGGAGATTCCTCCTATAGCTACTAATGGGCATTTTAACAACTTGCGCCAACGATTCAAATTATGAGTACCCTGGGGAGTAAAAGGCATTTGTTTTGAAGTAGTTGGGAAAATTGGGCCACAAGCTATATAAGAAGGTCGCAAAGCGTGGGCTCGCGCTAATTCATAATAGCTATGAGTGCTTATTCCTAAACGAATGCCTGCTTGTGCGATAGAATTTAAATCGGCATTTATTAAATCTTCTTGTCCTAAGTGTATGCCATAAGCATTATATTTTATAGCTAACTCCCAATAATCATTAATAAATAATTGAGCATTATACTTTTTAGCAGTTTCAATTCCTTTTTGTATTTCTTCTTCTAAATCTTGTCCTTGTAAATCTTTAATACGTAGTTGAATAGTCTTGACCCCTATGGAATATAATCTTTCTAGCCAATGATTAGAATTGACAATCGGATAAAAAGCTAATGTTTTTGAATCGCATTGAGGAAAATCTGGTAGGTTAACTCCCCCCTGCGCTGACTCAGTAATCCATGGTAAATCTTCGGGCGACATCGGCCAGTCATAATGGGCAACAGGACCAGGTCCTTGTCCATATTGGCAAGCCATTCTTATTCCTTGACTTACATAGGACTTTCCAGCTACTAGTGCATCAGGTATATTATATCCTAAAGCAAGACAAGCTGTGATAGCCGCAGATAAAGTACATCCTGATCCATGATTATTACCATGAGGCCTCCTTTCTATAGTTAACCATAACCTCTGCTTACCATCTGTCCAGTAGTCTTGACAATAATTATTTGAACCATGACCACCTTTAATTAAAATACTTCGCGCTCCATAACTTAATAATTTTTGGGCCGCTTCCTCTATGTCACTAGAATCCTGAATTGAGCAATTTAACAGTGATGCAGCTTCCATAATATTTGGTGTTAATAAATCAACATATGGTATGATTTCTTTAATTAAATAATTCTTTGCTTCTACCTCTAGCAATAATGCGCCGCTAGTAGATATCATTACCGGATCGCACACAACTTTACCATCATAACGCTTAAGGAACGCCGCTACCTGCTCTATAACTGACATAGACCCTAACATACCAAGCTTAATAGCTTGTGGACATAGGTCTTTTTCCAATGCAATAATTTGTGCATCCATGATATTAGAGGAACTGAAAGCAATATCTAAGACGTCATAACTATTTTGAGCTGTTATAGCAGTAATTACTGAACAACCATGAACCCCAAAAGTGTTAAAGGTCTTAATGTCGCTTTGAATACCAGCTCCCCCTCCTGAATCTGAACCTGCAATAGTCCACACAATTGGTTTATTCATTACAGACCTCCTTGTTTCCAAAATGGGGTATCAATCAAAGGGGTACTTGGATTTGCTATATTTCTTGGAGATATAATCCCGGCTTTGAAGGCTTGTCGACCTGCTTGCACAGCTAAACAAAATGCCCGTGACATTCTTATAGGATCTTGTGCAAGTGCAATAGCGCTATTAAGCAAAACCCCATCATATCCTAATTCCATAGCTTGTACTGCGTGAGAAGGTGTACCAATACCAGCATCAATAATTAAAGTTATATCAGGTAACCTGCTCCTAAGCATTTTAAGTGCAAATGGGTTTAGTAGGCCTTGTCCTGAACCAATGGGCGCTCCCCAGGGCATTAATATCTGGCAGCCTACTTCTATGAGCTTTTGGCATATAATTAAGTCATCCGTGCAGTATGGGAAAACTAAAAAACCTAGTTTTACAAGTTCCTCGGCAGCCTTAACTAATTCGAAAGGATGGGGTTGTAAATTGTAATCATCCCCTATTACTTCTAATTTAATCCAATTTGTATTAAAAATTTCTCTAGACATTTTAGCAATAGTAATAGCTTCTTTGGCTAACCGACAGCCTGCAGTGTTAGGCAGTACATGACAATCCAACTCTTTTACATAATGCCAAAATGCTTTCCCTCCTTGTTTATCTGGTACCTGCCTTTTTAAAGAGACAGTTAAAACTTGGCACTTTGAAGCTTTTATAGCTTCCTGCATAATAGCAGGGGATGGGTATAATGCTGTACCTAAAAACAATCTACTCTTTAAGACTTGTTTATCTATTTGCCATTCCATAACTTATCCTCCTTGCATAGGTGTAATTATTTCTACTTCATCTCCATCTTTAAGCAAAGTAGTTGCATAATGAATTTGAGAGACAAAATGCTGATTAACAGCTACAGCAAAAGGTTTAAAACGCTCTTCCACCTCTATCAAAATATCTTTGAGAGTAGTATTCACTCTCAGGAATTTTTTTTCGCCATTAAATATAATGCATATCATTTTAGGATCCTCGTAAAAGTTCTGGATAAGAAAAAACATGAGTTTTATTTTCAAGCATTGATATTGCTTCTTCTATCAATGCGGGAGCTAATAAGTACCCGTGTCTATATAAACCATTAATACTCAATAAACCTTCAGTATAAAAAATTCTTGGCAAATTATCAGGGAATGCTGGGCGACAATTAACTGATGTATCAATTACTCTAGCTTCTGCAAATCCTGGATGGAGACTATAAGCAGCAGAGAGTAATTCTAAAGTAGTACGAACTGAAAGTGAACTAAACTCTTCACTTTCTATTTCACTAGCTCCAATAATATAAATATTATTTGGACGTGGAACTATATAAAGGCGATAACGTGGGTGAAGTAAACGAATTGGCCGAAAAATATTTACTTCAGATGCATGCAAATGAATAAGCTCACCGCGTACTCCGCGCAAATCATGATAACTGTCCTTAGCTCCAAGGCCTCGGCAATCACAAGATAGATCAAAATTATATTCCTCAAGTGAACATATTACCTTTCCTGGCTCGATACGCTGTACACAAACTTCATATTTCCAAATAACACCATTTTCTATTAATGTACTCCTAAGCGCTACAAGTAGCATACGATTATCAATTTGACCATCTAAAGAAAGATAAAGGCCTTGCGATGGCCAATGAGTCAATGCAGGTTCTAACTCTAAAATTTCACTAGGAGTAAGAATTTGGATTATTGATAGATCAAGCAATTTAGCTTCTATATAATTTCTAATGCGCTCTAATTCCTTAATGTCCTGCCTATGAGCCAATAATAAGCTTCCATCTCTCTGAAAATAAACCGGCTGATTTAATGTTGGTAATATATTACCCCATAAAGTCATTGACCTGATTCCTAAATCAAATATGACAGTTTCCGCTGTTTCAAGTTCAGCAAGAGGTGATAACATACCCGCAGCTGCATAACTGCAACTTCCTTTGCCTTCTAGGCTATCATGGTCAAATAGAGTAACTTGCCATCCCTTTCTTAATAAATGCAGAGCCAGCAATCTTCCCACAATGCCTGCCCCTACAATACCGGCTGATTTCAATTGGATTTCTCCAAATAAAGTTGGGATCCATGTTCACGAAATTCATCAGATTTTTCTATCATTCCTTGTTCAATGGCTTTTTCTAGACTAAGTTTATGTGAAGATGCATATTCCCTAACTTTTTGGCTAATTTTCATTGAGCAAAATTTAGGTCCACACATCGAACAAAAGTGCGCTACCTTAGCAGCTTGCTTAGGAAGAGTTTCATCATGATAACTCCTGGCTGTTTCTGGATCTAAGGCTAGATTAAATTGATCCTCCCAGCGGAAAGCGAAGCGAGCTTGAGACAATACATCGTCATGAATCCTCGCTGTTGGGTGACCCTTTGCTACGTCAGCCGCATGAGCAGCAATTTTATAAGCAATAATTCCTTCTTTTACATCTTGTTTATTTGGTAGTCCTAAATGTTCTTTAGGCGTAACATAACATAAAAGAGCGCAGCCATACCAGGCAATAAGCGCTGCGCCGATAGCGCTGGTAATATGATCATAACCAGGTGAAATATCAGTAGTTAAAGGGCCTAAAGTATAAAAAGGAGCTTCATCACAATGAAGAAGTTGTTTATCCATATTCTCTTGGATTAAATTCATGGGAACATGCCCTGGCCCCTCAACCATTACTTGAACATCGTACTCCCAAGCTATTTTGGTTAGCTCACCTAAGGTTTCTAGCTCTGCAAATTGAGCTGCATCGTTTGCGTCGGCTAATGATCCTGGGCGTAATCCATCGCCTAGAGAAAAGCTAATATCATAGCTTTGCATGATTTCACAAATGTCACGAAAATGCGTATAAAGAAAATTTTCCTTATGATGAGAGATACACCACTGAGCCATTATAGATCCTCCTCGAGAAACAATTCCTGTTACCCGATCAGCAGTAAGATGTATATATCTAAGCAAGACTCCAGAGTGGATAGTAAAATAATCCACTCCCTGCTCCGCTTGTTCAATTAAAGTATCTCTATAAACTTCCCAGCTTAAATCTTCAACAACTCCACCTACTTTTTCTAATGCTTGATAAATAGGCACTGTACCAAGTGGAACAGGTGAATTTCTAAGAATGAATTCACGGGTTGTATGAATATTTTTTCCTGTGGAGAGATCCATAACAGTATCTGCACCCCAACGAGTTGCCCATACCAATTTTTCTACTTCTTCGGCAATAGAAGAAGTTACTGCTGAATTGCCGATATTAGCATTTATTTTGACTAAAAAATTACGTCCGATAATCATCGGTTCAAGTTCAACGTGGTTGATATTAGCAGGTATAATAGCGCGTCCACTTGCTATTTCATTACGGACAAATTCAGGGGTCACAATCTTGGGAAGCTTACTGTTAGTAATTGCTTTATTGTATGCACCTTTTTCTAAGGCTTCTATAAGAGCTTCTCTACACTGATTTTCTCGGATAGCAACAAATTCCATTTCTGGAGTGATAATTCCCTTACGTGCGTAATGGAGCTGTGTTACTGCTGTATTTTGTTTTGCTTTTCTAGGTTTACGTACAAGTGCACTGGTGTCACTAAATCTCTCAGTCCTTCCTCCATTACTACCACCATTATCTTCTGGTCTAACTACTCTGCCATCATATAGTTCTGTATCATTACGTGCTTCAATCCAAGAACTACGGATATCAGGTATGCCATAATGGACATCTATGTCAACTTGAGGATCAGTGTGGGATCCTGAAGTATCATATACTGTAAAAAAAGTACCATCAGTTAAAGAAATTTCACGCATAGGAATACGTATATCTGGAAAGTTATTGCCAGTAACATATATTTTTTGAGAACTTGGTAGAGGAAGGTTGCTAATTGCTTGAGATGACGCTTTAGTGTCTTGATTCATTTTACTACTCCATATATTGCTTATACTTAATAATTAGTATTTGCGCAAATTAAAGAGCGACAATATCGCTTTTCTTTCCTACGCCGATACTAATCGGTTCAGGTTCAATGGGTTTGATTTCTTATAAATCATCTCAGCGCTAAATAAGGCACCCCAAGAAAAACACTTTAGTTTATTCTAAGTTAAACAATATTTGCTTGTCTAGAAAAAAAAGAGCTATTTTTTAGATTTTTAATTTTTTGTTCAATTGCTAACAGAACTCCAGTAACGTCTAAACCATATTGAGCTAATAAAGTTTTTGGAGAACCATGTTCTATAAATAAATCAGGCAATCCTATATTTAAAACAGCTTGTGAGGAATTCAACTCCGCTAAATACTCATTAATAGCACTCCCTGCCCCTCCTTTAATAACATTTTCCTCAATTGTGACAAAAAGATCATATGTGTTTAGAAGGGATTTAATCAGATTTGTATCCAGAGGCTTTATAAAACGCATATTAACAACGGTGGCATCGATTTTACTAGCTACTTCAAGAGCAATAGTAACCATAGAACCAAAAGCAAGTAGGGCAATATTTTGCCCTACTTGTAGAATACTTGCTTTACCTATTGGAATTTCTTCTAAGTTTTTTGATATTAAGCTTTGTGGCCCTGTCCCCCGCGGATAGCGAATAGCAGTAGGTTGCGATTGCAAGAAGCCTGTGGTAAGCATTTGGCGGCATTCATTCTCGTCTCCTGGTGTCATAACAATAATATGAGGAATGCATCGTAAATAACTTAAATCAAAAAATCCTCCATGAGTTGGCCCATCAAATCCAACTACGCCAGCTCTATCAATAGCAAACATAACAGGTAATTTCTGCAAGGCTACATCATGAATTAATTGATCGTAGGCCCGTTGTAAAAAAGTAGAATAAATCGCCACTACCGGTTTGTATCCTTCTGCAGCTAAGCCTGCTGCTAAAGTAACGCAATGCTGCTCAGAAATACCAACATCAAAATAACGATTTGGGTATTTCTGAGCAAAACTAACTAACCCAGAACCTTCTCCCATAGCAGGAGTCAATGCTACTAATCGAGAATCTTGTTCGGCCATATCACATAGCCAATCCCCAAATACTTGCGAGTAAGTTAAATTGCTTTTTTGCGTAGAGGCAATCTGAGGAATTTGTGTAGTTCGTGTTTGATAAAGAGGTTGATAAAATCCAGTATTAACTGCATGATATTTGATCGGGTCCTCTTCAGCTGGTGGATACCCATTCCCTTTCTGAGTCATGACATGCAATAAGCGTGGACCTTTGATTTTTCTTAAAGTACGTAAACTATCGATCAAAGTTGGTAAATCATGTCCATCTATAGGCCCTATATAATGAAAACCCATTTTTTCAAATATTACATTATATCGCGCTAGACCTCCTACTGTAGGAGAGATAGAAATCTGATTATCATTTAATATAATAAGTACATTTGCCCTACACTCACTTAAATGATTTAAGGCTTCAAAAGCTATACCTGCAGTAAGTCCACCATCTCCAATAACTGCAATTACCTCGCGTTGTTTTCCAGCTAAATTGTTGGCAATAGCCATACCTATTGCAGAACTAATTGAAGTACTACAATGTCCTACCCCAAAGGCATCAAAAGGACTTTCAGCAAGTGTCGGAAATGGAGCAAGTCCACCATATTGGCGAATAGTATGGAGAACATCTCGGCGTCCTGTTAACATTTTATGAGGATAAGCTTGATGACCTGTATCCCAAATAATTCGGTCTTCAGGTGTATTAAATACATAATGCAGAGCAATGGTAACCTCAATAGATCCAAGATTTGCACTAAAATGGCCACCACAAATATTTAATGAATGGATAAGGTTTTCTCTAAGCTCTAAAGCTAATTTAGGCAAGCTTGATTCCGGTAATCTCCTAAGATCTGAAGGCGACTCAATAGTATCAAGTATAATAAAACTTTTATTCATTTTTACTCGTTTTATATAACCATATTCAGGTAAACCCTACTAAATCTCTCTAGTAATATTTTTACTAGCAAGCCAATTAATAATCTTTTGAGTATATTATATACCATACATAGCCAAATAAAACTATAATAGCCTGGTCGCTATATGTTTTCTGCCGTCCAGGATTCCTATTCGTACAATCGTTTTCATACCAACCATCACTCAAATTGGCTGATATCATAAAATCTATACGACCTCTGCGCCTTAGGAAATCATTATATTCTGACCAGTTTGTTACTTTGAATTTAGAGCTTGCCCTTGAACTACTAAACGGTTTTCTCTTTGGAAATCCCATCGTAAAATTGATCGTTTTTGAAGATCCCTAATCTTACTAAGATTCCTCAAAATTTCAGCAACTTAATATTTGTGCAACAAAGCCATTATTATTACAAAAGTTGCTATTGAAATTGACTTTTGATTTTTATTGAAATCGTCTTCTAAAAATGACAACTAGTTTTATACTCCTACTTTATCTTTTCTTGCTAATATTATTAAAAGTACTTTTTACGCTTATTTTAGATTTAATTTTATTATTAAATTATGTGAGAATTAGCTTATTAAATATTTTTTTCTTTATAAGAAATAATTTATATTGTATAAATTATATAGTAACACAAAAAAGGTAAAACCACATGAAAGCTTATAAAAGCTATATTGATAATAATGGAAAATTAGCAATTCCTAGCAAAATTAGAAAATACTTGCATCTTAAGGTTGGTGATGAAGTTACAATTAAATACTCAGAATCAGAATTAATTGTTTCTACCTTTCATTCTAACATAGAAAAAGCACGGAATATTTTAGAAAAATATGGAAACTTAGACCTACAAAAACAATTAAAATTGATGAGAAAAGAAAATGCAGATAAATTCTAAACTAAAAGGCAAAAAATGTTTGCTAGACACATCAGCCCTTATAGCTTTGTTAAAAAAAGAATCTGGTTACGAAGTAATAGAAAATGTAATAGCTAGTAGTGCTATCTCGTCGGTTAATTTAAGTGAATTGGTTGCAGTTCTTACTAGAAGTGGTGTGTCAGAACAAGATATTGACGAAATCATTTCAGACTTAGTACCAGAAATTGTACCATTCTGCGAAGCTATAAGTATTAGAACTGGC
>JACCDN010759945.1_pt1 | contig 15765 bp, 10 predicted proteins | sample 7441691 | NCBI WGS metagenome assembly JACCDN01 (sample SAMN15323439, study PRJNA562643) | freshwater metagenome | isolation source: river surface water | place: USA:Blue River Watershed | collected 2017-08-16
CACCCTCAGCACACCCACAACCGCCCTGCCCCTTCCCAGCACCCTTCCGGCCATCCCTCCGCCAGCCATCCTGCGCGCCATCCCCATGAGGGCGGCGCGGATTCGGAGAAGAAAATGCGCATCATTCCCCTGGGCGGCCTGGACGAGGTGGGCAAGAACATCATGGCCGTGGAATACGGCAACGACATCATCCTGATCGATTGCGGCATGTCTTTCGGCGGGCCGGAGCATTTGGGAGTGGACTACATCGTTCCCGATGTGACCTACTTGGAGGAGCGCAAGCGCAACGTGCGCGGCATCGTGATCACCCACGGTCATCTGGACCACATCGGCGCCATCCAGTACGTGCTGCCCAAGCTGGGCAATCCGCCTATCTACGCCACCAAGCTGGCCGCCGGGCTCATCATGAACCGGCTGAGGGAATTCAGCCTGGACAAAAGCGCCAAACTGCACGAGTACAACGAGAACAGCAAGCTGAGGCTGGGCGCTTTCGATGTCGAGTTCTTCCGCGTGAACCACAGCATCCCCGAAGGCATGGGCGTGTACGTGAACAGTCCGGCGGGAAACCTGGTGCACACGGGGGACTTCAAGTTCGACTACTCCCCCGCCATCGACAAGCCGGCCGACTTCCAAAGGATCGCCGAGGTGGGGCGCAAAGGCATCGACGTTCTTCTGATCGACAGCACCAATGCCCTCAAGCCAGGCTTCTGCAAATCCGAAGAGGAAATTGCCCGAACCCTGGAGGAGCTGATCGAAAAAGCGAAAGGCCGCCTGATCATCGCTTCTTTCTCCTCGCTCATCGGGCGCATCAGCCAGATCTGCAACTTCGCGGCCAAGCACAACAAGAAGGTTTTCCTTTCGGGGCGATCGATGGTGGACAACATGGCCTTGGCCGAAAAGCTCGGCTATGCCAACTACCCCAAAGGAGTCGTGCGCAAGATCGACAACCAGGTCAACAGCATGCCGCCCAGCCAGGTGGTCATCCTGACGACGGGGGCGCAGGGGGAAACCATGAGCGCGCTCACCCGCATGGCCATCAACGAGCATGCCCAGGTGAAGATCAAGCCCGGGGACACGGTGGTGATCTCGGCCAGCCCCATTCCGGGGAACGAATTGGCCATCGTGAGCGTGATCAACAACCTGCATGAGCTGGGGGCCAAGGTGATCACCAACGGCCAGATGGACGTGCACACCTCCGGCCACGCCCACCAGGAGGAGCTGAAGCTGATGTATTCGCTCATCAAGCCCCGCTGCTACGTGCCCATCCACGGGGAACTGTTCATGCGCATCGGCCACGGAGAGATGATCCAGAAGATCGCCGATCCCAAAATGCACCTCAACATCCTGCTGAACGGCGATGTGCTGGAAGTGGGGAAGCAGGGCATCCGCAAATCCAAGCAGAAGATCCCCGCCAACGACATCCTGGTGGACGGGCTGGGCTTCGGCGACATCGGCTCCAAGGTGATCCAGGAGCGCACGATCATGAGCACAGACGGCGTGCTGATCGTCTTCTTCCGGGCCTACGAGGAGACCAAGCATCTGATCGGCGAGCCAGACATCGTTTCGCGCGGGTTCGTGTATGTGAAGGAATCCGAGGCAATCGCTTCGGAGACCAAAAAGGTGGCCCAAAAAGCCTTCGAGCACCTGACCCAGAACAACCGGAACATCGCGATGAAAGATCTTAAAATGGAGCTGGAGCTGAAGCTCTCGACGTTCATCCGCAAGCGCCTCGGCCGGGAGCCGATGATTATTCCGATGATTATGTATATTTAAATCTGCTGTCAGCCGTCGGCAGTCTGCGGCAAGCCGGAAGACGAATTAGAAATGGGGGTTCTAAAAAAGAGATACCATGAAGTCGTTCAAAGATATTTTGGCCTGGCAAAAGGGACGAGAATTGAATTTGCTTGTCTATAAATTGACGGGAAAATTCCCCAAAGAAGAGCAGTTCGGTCTTACCTCGCAGTTACGGCGAGCAGCAGTGTCTTATGTTTCTAATATCGCCGAGGGCTTTGGGCGAAGGGGCCTCAAAGAAGCGCTTCATTTCTACAATATTTCCCGAGGTTCTTTGGAAGAAGTAAGATGTCAGCTGGTATTGGGCCTGGACTTGGGATATTTGAATGAAATGGAGTATGAAACAGCTGAAGCAATGTGCGAAAGCTGCAGCAAGATCCTGAATGGCTGGATGGAATCTCAGAAAAGCTTATTAAAAAGCTGACAGCAGCCCGCTGACAGCAGATTGTTGAAAAGCATGAAATATTTGGTTGTTTTCCTTTTAGGCCTGATCTTCGGCAGCTTCACCAGCGTCGTCATTGTGCGGCTGCGCAGCGGCGAGAGGGGAATCCTGGCGGGACGATCCCATTGCCCCGAGTGCCGGCATCGGCTGGGTGCTGCGGATCTGGTGCCTGTGCTGAGCTATGCGGCCAGCAGAGGAAAATGCCGCCATTGCGGAAAGGGCATTCCGGCCTTCTATCCTTTGCTGGAGCTGGGGATGGGAGCGGCTTTTTTGACGACTGGCTGGCTGGCTGGCTTCGACGATTACGCCACGCTGGCCGTTTTGCTGGCCATGACGTTCTTTTTTGTGCTGCTGAGCGTGTACGACGGGCTGTACCAAGAGGTTCCGGATGAGATATCCCTGCCGGCGATTGTCTTCTTCCTGATCGCCTTCCCTTTGCTGGGCCTCCACGGACCATGGGACGGACTCAAGGGGCTGATCGTCCCCACGCTGTTCTTCGGGCTGCTCTTTTTCGGCTCGCGGGGCAAATGGCTGGGAGGAGGGGACTTGAGGATCGGAGGCATCATGGGGGCTATTCTGGGCCACCCCAGGGTGCTGCTGGGCCTTTTTCTGGGCTATCTGCTAGGAGCCTTGTTCAGCGTGGCAGGACTTGCGACAGGCAAGCTGACCAGGAAGACGGCGATTCCTTTCGCCCCCTTCCTGCTTTTGGGGACCTATGTCGCCTTCTTTTGGGGAGAGGGAATCATGGACTGGTACTGGGGCATGATGGACTGAATGTCGACGATTGAGAATGGCTTTTAATGGCTTTTCTGAATGCTTTTTGTGAAAGAAGAGGACACCATGGACAGCTTGTCCACAAATGTCCATCATTCAAGTTGCTCAGGCATCGGACATTTATTGGCATAGCCCAGACAAAAGAAAAAGGCCCAAAGGGAGGGCCTTTGTTTCCCTCCTCACGGGAGGGCTTTTTCAATCCCGGCTAACGGGGATGGAGTTTCCCGTAGCAGGGGAGGCAGGAGCGGTCAGAATCATGAACGACGGAATTTCGACCTTGTTTCGCTGGTGGCAATATGGACTCCTTGGCTCGGTTGGGCCCGCGGCCACTCCAAAGAGATTGGAGGGCTTGGGGGCAAGGCGATTGTAGCAGCTTTCGCGGACGGCAAAAAGCCCTTTTCGCCAGGGATGGGATTTCGGGAAAAGATAGAAGAGGGCAGGTCGGTTAGACCTGCCCTCAGGGCCGCAAAGTGAGCCTTTGGCTCGGTGCATTTCAGCAGGGCGGTGGCATTCCCGTGGAGGTGTGGTCCGCGACCCTGTCACGGGCCCTCGGCGGGGCCAAGGTGAAGAGAATCATGTGGAACTCCTTGCCGGCTTGCGGGCCGGCGGTGTTGTCGTCGTCGAGGTGGTTGCTTCAGAAGGAACTGCCGGGGTCCAAGCCCAGGCTTTCGGACCGCAGACGCGGATCCAGACCGGGGAGGTCGGGCGACTCGGCGTCGGCCAAGGGCTCGGCGAACGCGCCGAGATACGTCATTTGTTTGCCCTTGTGTCCGAGACCTTCCGGACTGCCGCGATTATTGAATTGCTGTTCGTTGGCCATGGCCTCTCTCTTTCTTGGTCGGGTTGATGAGAGCACGCCCTGCTGTATGCCTATGATGCGGAGGGATCAGCCCCCCGGCATGCACTGGTGCAGCCAGCAGGGCGAACAAGATCATTGTATCAAACTTTACAAAATTGTCAATACATTTTTAAATAAAATAAAAAACGGGGCGGCGAACGCAAGAAGCCGCTTGATTCCACTGAGCAAACTCCCCTCGGCAAGGCTACTGGCTCACCGAAATCTCCTTGCGCTGGGTGAAGCGGGTGTTGCCTCCCACCAGCGTGAGCCGGGCGTAAAGCTGGTAGTCCCCCGGGGCGGGGCTGGCCCACACCAGGGAATGGCTCTCCGCGGAGCGTTGGGCAGGGGAAAGGGCCAGCTGGGCCACTACCGTGCGCTGCCCGCCGGCGGGCTCGGCCAGAAGCTCGATCTTCTCGAGCCCGGCGCGGTCGCCGGGGGCCACAAAAAGGGTGGCCATCACGGAATCCTCCCCAGAGAAATTCGAGCCGGACGCCGGGGAAATCAGCCGGGAATCGCCTTCCAGCACCTCTGCGCTTTCGGCCGCGCCAACCTTGATTTCGGCTTCGCCCTTGTTTCCGCTATGGTCCACCGCCACGGCCTTCAGGCTGTAATTTGCCGCCTCTTTGGGCTGCCATTGCCACAGGTAGGGGGCGGAGGCGTCAGATCCTAAGCTTTTCCCGTCGATCCAAAGTTCCACGGATTTGACTGCGCCATTGGCATCGGCGGCAGCCACCTGAATGGCCACGGAGCCCGCCAGCTTGAGCGACGCGTTTGAGGAAGGCGAGAGGAATTCGAGAGTGGGAGGAGCGGTGTCTTGGCCGATCTCCACCTGGACCGTGCTTTGGGAGGTGATGTAGAGCTGGTCCACCGCCACGGCCTTCAGGGTGTGGAAAGAGCCTGGGGCAGCACCCTCCGGCACGGCAAGGGTCGCCGAATAAGGAGCGGATGAAGCGCTTTGGACCTTTTCTCCGTTCCAATAGTAGTCCACCCGCCGAATGCCCCGTCCGGAGCTGGCGGAAACCCTAATTCCCAAGGCCGGGGGAGCCACGACCGCATTGGATCCAGGGGAAAGGATTGAAATGGAGGGGGCTTGGCTCAAGGATTCTGGAGTGTGCACATCGTCCTTTTCGGTGGGGATCCTTTCGTCCTGCCCATTGGCCTTGGCCCAGGCGCGCACGGCGTTTTCCCAATAGGGGTTGTCCGGAAGGATGGAATGGTGGACATAGAAGGCCTTCTTTTCCCGCGCTTCATCCGGAGTGTATTCGGTGGCCAGCTTGCCTGAAACTTTGTCGACCTCCACGATGCGGTAGGAATCCTCCACCTGATTGAGGATGGAGAAGCTGGCGAAGACCTCTTTCCGGATCTTGTCCTTGGGGGTGTACTGGGAAGGCAGCTTGCCTGAAAGCGCCGAAACGGAGACCCAGCGGATGCCTTCAGGCTTGTCGAAAGGCTTTTCCGGGAGGTCCTTGTGGGCCTCGATCATGAAATTCCGCCAAATGGGGGCGGCCACATTCAGGCCGTCGGCCTTCAGAGCCAGTTTTTCGCCCTTGGAATTGCCGGCCCACACCGCAGAGACCACATGCCGGGTGTATCCCACGGCCCACACATCGGAAGGGTAGATCACTCCTTGGGCATCCTTCTCCTTGTTGGCGGTGCCTGTCTTGGCGCCGTTGATCTGGCCCGGAATGGTGAGCTGGTTGCGCCAGAAGTCGCCGGGCCGGGCCTCGCGGTCGCTCAGGATATCGTTGATGAGGTAGGCCACCTCAGGGTCCAGCACCATTTCCTTGCGATCCGGCGCCCTGTATTCCTCCTCAATGGCTCCGTTGGGGCCCTCCACTTTTAGGATAGCCACAGGGTTGACCTTGTAGCCTCCATTGGCGAAAGTGCCGTAAGCCGAAGCCATGTCTATGGGGCGAGCGTCCATTCCCAAAGCGACCGAAACGCCGTAGCTGTCGTCGGGCAGGGTGGGCTGGATGCCCAGTTTGCGGGCCAGATCCAGCACATTGGGGACTCCGGCCAAATGAGCCGCCTTGACGGCCGGAATGTTCAGCGACGAAGCGAGGGCGGCGCGGATGCTGAGAGGCCCCCGGAAGGTTCCGTCGTAGTTCTTGGGCTCGTAGCTGCCGCCGAAGTTGGTTTTGACATCGTAGAGCACCGTTCCCGGCCCATAGCCCTGAAGGAAGGCCGCCGCATAGGCAATGGGCTTGAAGGAGGATCCGGGCGGGCGGGGGCGAAGGGTGACATTGTTCTTGCCTTCGATCTCGTCGTTCCAGTAATCGCGCGAGCCGACCATCGCCAAAATCTGTCCCGTCTCCGGATCCAGGGCAATGAGGCTGGCGTTGGATGCGCCGTAGCTCTTCTCGTTGGCTTCGGCCTGGTCCTGGAGGCTTTTCTCGGCCGCCGCCTGGTAGGAGGGGTTCAAGGTCGTGGTGACCCGAAGTCCTCCTTCCTCAAGCTTCTCCTTTCCGTAATTTTCTTCCAGGAGCTCGCGCACGTACATGACGAAATGAGGCGCGCTGATGTCGTCGCGGAAAGGAATGAATTCAAGCTTCTTCGCCTCTTCCACAGCCGCCTTTCCCTCTTCGGAGGTGATATACCCCAAATCGACCATCCGGCGGATGACCAGGTCCACCCTGCCGCTGGCGTAGATCTCAATCATCTCCTCGCCTTCGCCGAAAGAGTAGGTTTTGCCCAAAAGCCCCTTGGTAAGGTGCTTCGGGTCTTCATCCGCCAAATCCTGCTCCGAACGCAAGCCCTGCCTGATGATTTCCTCCGCGCCCAGGTTGATCTGAGCGTATCGGTGGTTGCCGTACGGAGAATAGTAGGAGGGAGCCTTGGGCAGAGCGGCCAGCACGGCGCTTTCGGCAATGCTCAGGTCCTTGGCCTGCTTTCCGAAGAATTTGCGCGCGGCCAGCTGGGAGCCGAAAATGTTGGATCCGTAAGGAATGCGGTTCAGGTACATCTCCATGATCTGGTCTTTGCTGTACTTGTGCTCCAGGCGAAGGGCCATGAGGATCTCCTTGAGCTTGCGGGTGTAGGTCCTCTCCGAGCTGAGGAAAGCATTCTTGATGAACTGCTGGGTGATGGTGGAGCCCCCGCGCGCAGGGCAAAGGCCCAATTCGGCGCAGACCGCTTTCGCGATGGCAGGAAGATCAACGCCCGAATGACGGTAGAACTGGTCGTCCTCAATAGCCATAGCCGCCATGGGAATGTATTTGGACATTTCGTCCAAGCCGATGCTTTCCCTGTTTTCGTCGCCGTGAATGCGATAAAGGACGTTGCCTTCCCTGTCCAGGATGACGCTGGACTGGGAGGCCACCAGATCCTTGATGTCATCGATGTTCGGAAGTCGAGGAATGACCCAGGCAAAAACGAAGAGCGCAAACAGAAAGAACGCCCCCAGCAGGGCGGAGGCCGAAAAAAAGGCGTAGCGCACCAGGCGCCTGGGGTGGCTGCGGAGCCTTGAGCAGAAGCTCCGGACCGTTCCGACGAGGCGGCTAAGGGGTTTTTTGGGGAGCATTGGGGGGGAGGATAAGGTAGCGTATGTTCTCCTTGAGCTTCTCTGCCCAATTGAAGCCAAGGGCTTTGACGTCGATCTTGAGCTTGTCTCCGCTGACAAGCCACTGGGGATTATGGTTGAGCAGGTTCACGACCTGAGGAGCCTTGACCGCTTCGCTCATCTGAAGAACGACTTCGCGGCCGGCCGCCCCGTTGGCGACGGATTTGACGTTCAGGAGCCCGGCCTGCTTGGCCCGGATCTTTATCTCAAGAATCTGGAACAGGGCGCTGACTTCCTTGGGGAAAGAGCCGTAGCGGGCAACAAGATCATCCCTCAGTTCGAAGAGCAAATCAATATCCTGAACGGAAGAAAGCTTCTGGTAGGCATTGATCTTTTCCTTGGTGTCGGGAATGAAGCTGTCGGGAATGAAGGCTGAAACAGGAAGCTCGATGGAAACGTCCTGCATCTCCACGCCGGAAGAGGCTTCGCCCCCGCTGCGCATCTCCTCGATGGTCTTGTTGAGCATGCGCAGGAAGTGGTTGACCCCGACCACGCGGATGGTCCCGTGCTGGTTGACCCCCAGGATATCCCCGGCCCCCCGAATCTCCAGGTCGCGCATGGCCACCTGGAAGCCGGAGCCCAATTCGCTGGCCTCCACAATAGCCCTGAGGCGCTTTTTGGCGTCCAGGCGAAGCTGGCGGGCCTGATAGAGGAAAAAGGCGTAAGCCTGGGTGCGGCTTCTGCCGATGCGACCCCTAAGCTGGTACATCTGGGACAGCCCGAGGTTCTCGGAATTGTCGACAATCAAGGTGTTGGCATTGGGAAGGTCAATCCCGTTCTCGATGATGGTGGAGGAGATCAGGACATTGTGCTTGCCCTCCTTGAACTCCACAATGCGCCTTTCCAGCTCCTGGGGGAAAAGCTGCCCGTGAGCGACCAGAAAGGAGATGTTGGGCATGAGCTTGCGCATCTTTTCGGCGATGCTCTCGATGGTTCGCACCCGATTGTGGAGGAAATAGACCTGCCCTCCGCGGTCGACCTCTTTCTGGATCGCATCGATGATCAGGGAGTGGCTGTAGCGGCGCACTTCGGTGATCACCGGCAGGCGTCCGGGGGGAGGGGTGGTGATGGTGGAAATGTCCCTCAGCTGGTTGAGGGCCAGGTTGAGGGTGCGCGGAATAGGGGTGGCGGTGAGGGTCAGGATATCCACCTGTCCGCGGATTTTCTTGAAGTGCTCTTTCTGTTGCACGCCGAAGCGCTGCTCCTCATCCAGAATGACCAGTCCCAAATTCATGAACTTCACGTCGTCCTGGAGCAGGCGATGGGTGCCGATCAGCACGTCCACCTCGCCTTTGCGGACCTTTTCCAGGATGATCTTCTGCTCCTTGGGGCTCCGAAAGCGGCTGAGCATTTCGATGCGAATGTCCTTGTGGGTGTCGCGCTTGAGGAAAGAGCGGTAATGCTGGTCGGCCAAAATGGTGATGGGGGAAATGAAGGCCACTTGCCTGCCTCCTTGAACCGCCTTGAAGGCGGCGCGCATGGCGACTTCGGTTTTTCCGAAGCCCACATCTCCGCAGATGAGGCGATCCATGGGCTGGTCGGATTCCATGTCGCGCTTCACGTCGGCGATAGCCTTCATCTGGCCGGGGGTCTCCTGGTAGGGGAATTCCGCCTCGAAGCGCTTTTGGGCCGGTGTGTCCAGGCCATAGTTGTGCCCCTTGAGCTGGGCGCGCTTGGCGTAGAGCTCAAGCAGCTCCTTGGCGATCTTTTGGGTCTCCTGCTTGATCTTCTGGGTGATGTTCTTCCATTCCACCGAGCCCAGGCGGGTGAGCTTGGGCTCATTGTCCTCTCCTCCCACGTACTTGCTCACCTTGTCGGCCTGATCGATGGGAATGAACAGCCGGTCGTTTTCCGCATAGGCGATTTCCAGGTATTCCCTGCGCACGTCGTCTATGGTCTTCTGCACCACCCCCAGGAAGCGCCCGATGCCATGATCCATGTGAATGACCAGATCGCCCACCTTCAGCCCTGTGAGGAAATCGAGATTGAGCTTTTCCGCGGAGTTTCTCGAGGAGGACCGGCTGAGGTTGAAGATCTCCCTGTCCGTGAGGAGCTGAACCCTGTATTCCGGATTCTGGAAGGAGGTGGGAACGTTTTCCAGGTTCCTGGCGTCGACCAGCCGTATTTTGGCCGAATCCCCGGCCTCCCTGGCGAAAAGAATGTTCTCTTCCTGGAAAATGGCCGCCATTTCCTCGATCCTTTTGGTCAGGATGACGGTGGTCCAGCCCTGCTGGGCCTTGTCCCTAAGGTCGTTGAGCAGATCGTAGATATTGTAGTACTTCAGCACAGAAAGATAGCGGAGGTGGAAGTACTCGTCCTCGTTCTTCGGGAAAGAGGTCAGCTGCACATACCACCCCTTGCTTTTGTTCAGCTCTTCGGCGAACTCGGCCTCCTGATCGTCCAGGTCGTCCGTCAGCAGAAGGTCGTTCTGGCCGAAGCTCTCCCACAGGCTGCTGTCTGCCTTCGGGGGAATCACGGGCAGGAAATCAATGGAATCCAGGGCTTGGCCAAGCTGCTTGGTGTCCTGGTCGTATTTCCATATTCCGGCGATCTTGTCGTAGTCCACCTCTATTTTCACCACATGGTCGTGGTTGAGGGGGTAGACGTTAATCACGCCTCCGCTCCGCCTGCACTCTCCTTTCTGCAGGGAGATGTCCGCGCTTGGCTGGTAGCCGATCTGAATGAGCCTGTTGAAGAACTCAACCACTCTCAGGTCCTGCCCCTTCTCGATCAGGATTCCTGCCTCCACAATGTCCCTGAAGGCGGGCAGCGGCAAGTGGATATCCGCCTTGCTGATAAGATAGATTTTCCCTTTGCCTTGGTTCAGGGAGGCGACCAGCTCATTGATCTTCCCTCCGGTTTCCGCGGAAAGCCCATCCAGGCAAACGACGGGCTTCTGCGCCCAGAAAACCAGGTGGTGGTGCAGGTCGTAGATTTCCTTGTTGTCGTTCAGGATCCAGAAGACATCCTCAATCTCCCGACTTTCCAGAAGCTCGCTGAGGAAATAGGACTTTGCCCCGTTGTTTCCCATCCCGGAAAGAACAAGGGGTTTTCCCTTGCGAAGGCTTTGGAGCAAAGCGCTGTGGACTGAATGGGGAAAAAAGGGGCGTATTTTCATAGCGAATAGGCCTCGGGGCGAATGGGAAAGAACTTAAAGCTTGAGAGGCATGATGATGTGGATGTAGTCGTCGGATTTCGACGGGCAGACCTTGACGGGCGAACTGGGCTGGCCGATCTCCAGCAGAACCTCCTCGGAAGGAAGGTGGGAAAGGGCGTCCAGAAGGAACTGGGAATTGAGGGCGACTTGACTGGCGGGCCCCTGGGTAGTGGAGGCAAGCTGGACCACCCCCTCGCCATGCTGGGTTCCCTCGGTGGTCAGCACCAGCGCATTTTCTTTGGCCGAAAGGATGACCTTGTTGTTGTTTTCTCTGGCAAAGAGGTTGATGCGCTTCAGGGCGGCGGAAAGCTGGAGAACGGAAAGGGTTGCCTTGGTTTCGGCGTTCTTGGGAAGGATCTGCCGGTAGTTGGGGAACTGCCCTTCAATGAGGCGGGTGGTCATCTGCAGGTTTCCCACCAGGAACATGGCCTGGTTCTTGGAAAGGACGATTTCCACGCCGGCTTCCGGATCGATCGAATCCAGGATGGAAGAAAGCTCCAGAAGCGTTCGGGCAGGGAGGATGCAGTCGATGTTTCCCGTAACATCGCTGACGGAAAGGGACTTCTCCGAGAGGCGGTAGCTGTCTGTGGCGGCCATCACCAGCTTTCCTTCGACAGCCCGCAGATAGACCCCTCCCAGGATCGGCCTGGTGGTGTTCAGGGCGGCAGCGAAAGCCACCTGCTGTATGGCCAAACGGAGCCGGGAGCAGGAGACCGTCATGGAGGACTCTTTTTCGACGGCGGGGATCGGCGGGAATTCCGAAAGGGGAAGCCCTTTTATCTTCGCGCTGGAATCGGAGGTGGCAAGCTGGACCCCGCCGTTTTCGGAGGAGATCTCCACTTTCTCGTCCCTGGAAAGGCATCCGACGTATTGGGTGAGCAGCCTGGCTGGAAGGGTGACGCCGCCCTCGTTGAGGATTTCGGTCTCGATGGAGTACTTGATGGCGACCTCCAAATTGGTTCCGGCCAAAAAAAGCCTTTTCCCTTGGGCGTTGAGCACAACATTGTTAAGGATGGGCAGGGTGCTGTTGGCCCCGACCGCTTTGCTGACGATGTTCAGCGCAGCCAGAAGATCGCGCTGAATGCAGGTGAGGCGCATCCGTGAGAGTTACTGCTAATTTTCCCAGACACTCTACGTGATCCGTGCTTTTTTTGCAATGCACATTTGTTCATGTTTTCTTTTTGATGCTCTTTTGTTTTAAATTAAATAATTTATTAAAATAGCATTAGTAAAGAAGAATTTACATAGGCTGAAAAAGATTGCCCAGCAATAAGGCTAAAAATCCCTTTCAGGAAAGCCATAATTCTTGTTGGAGCAGGAGGAAAGAAGCGCTTCCTGTGGACAGCAGGCAAAGAGAATCAGTCAAGGCCCGCCACAAGCCGCTTGGCCGACGCCTCAGACCCTTAGCCCGTTCGGCTATGCTTGTCGCGGAGCTGTCGAACTTGGACAAAAAATGTGGACAGTCAGCCTTGGCCATTTTCTTCAAGGATTGTTCATAAGTTGTTCAGGAAAAGCGAAAAGCTCCTTTGAGGCCCAGGATTTTCCCCAAAATCAGGATGGCAGCTCCAGGAAAGGAATTTCTTTCCACCCTGTCCAAAGATTTCAAGGCCATGCAAGCTCCTTGAGGCCGCCTGTTTTTCTGCACAGCCTATTCCACAGGCTTGGCGTAGACAACGTAGCGCTCCCGAATGCTGTCCGGAGGCCAGCAGGTGTACAGGGCAATTTCGTTTTCGCTGCGGTTTTCCAGCAGCTTCTTGTCCTGGCTGGCTGGAATGATCTCGGATTTGTAGATCTTGTAGGCGTAGCCCTTTTCCCGGTAGTTCACGTAGATCATGTCCCCGTCCGCCAGCCTGTTGATCTGCCGCAGGATGGTGGTGTAGGGCGATTTGTCCCAGCTGTAGCTGGAGGAGTGGCCGAAAAGAATGGTCTTCTTTCCTTGTCCGGGCCGGGAAAGGTAGCTCCCCAGGCCGTCTTTCAGAATACTCAAGGCGCCTTTTTCATTGTAGAGGTCGGCGAAACTGACTTTCAGGCCGATGATGCCGAGCTTGGGGATGGTGACGGTGTATTCGTCCGAGCTGGCCGGGAACGGCTCGATGTATTGCGGCAGGCCGCTTTGCTGGATGGACTGGAGCCGATGGATGACTTCGGCGAATTCCCCCCGGGTGATGAGCTGGCCGGGGTGGTAGAATTTGCTTTGGCTGATCAGGTTGTGCTCGTACGCATAGGAGAAGTAGGGCTCGAACCACTCCCCCCGCTGAACCAGCAGCAGCGGGTTTTGGCGAAAGGTCGCCGACCCCTCCTCGACGCCGTGGCTTTCCAGGATCACCTTGAGGGCTTCGGCGAAATTGATGCTGCTTGCCGGCCTAAACAGGCCGTCCGGGTAGCCCTGGATGATCCGGTTTTGGCGGGAGACCTCCACGAAAGGCGCGAACCATTCCTTCAGCAGCACATCAGGAAAAGCCGCATAGCGGTGGCGATTCATCCGATGGTGGTCCAGGGCGCTGGCTATGGTCGACGGGTCGAATTGGGCCCCCACCAGCATCTTCACGGCTTCGGCCCGGTTCAGGGTCCTTTCCGGCCCGAAGCGCCCGTCCGGGTAGCCTTGGACGATTCCCTTTTCCGTCAGGTCCATCACGGCCTGGTAGTGCTTGTGGCCGGCGGGCAGATCCGGGTAGCTGCGCGCCGAAGCCTGGCCCGCCAGGAGCAGGAACGAAGCCAGTGCCAATGCCAAGCGGGCAAAGGGAGCCATGCTTTATGGATGAGCGGGTTGGAATTTATATTAACATTTTTCAATAAAAAGTCAACACAAACCTTCTTTGCCGCCCCTCAGAATCAATTATAGGGTCTTGCGCCAGGGGACGCAAAAAAGAATCCCGCCCTCCGTATCCCGAGCTATCGGGAGTAGGGGGCGGGAAAGGGATCAGAAGTGGATGCCGCAGAGGGCCAACGCAGCGAGCGTCAGTCCGCAGACGAGCTTCCCTTCCGTGACGAGCTCCCGGATCTGAGTCGGAGTGAACAGCTTGACCTTGCCGAAGGATTCAGTGGCTTCGGGTTTTGGTTCCACCATCCGCCTGATCTCCGATTCCACCACGTACTGGGCGTGGGCGAAGAAGGTGGTGTTGGCGTTGACCTGACCTGCGATCCGTTTTCGACCAAGCACGAACCCGGCCTCCTCCTCGGCTTCCAGCTTGGCTGTGCCAAAGATCAAAGATTCCAAATTCGAGCCGTCGAGATCGGGAGCCAGGCCCCGCGGGGCCTCCCACAAGAGGCAGCCCATGCTTTGGGCCATGAGATACCAGCCTTGTCGGCACGAATCCAGCTGGGCCACGTAGTCGCTGCCGACTCCTTTCGGCCGCGGCCCATTGGGTCGGCCGACTTGCACCAGACCAATCTTGCCTCCCAGGCGGCAGATGACGATGGAGCCAGGGCTTTCCACGATCAAGGGCTGGTCGTAGAGAGCTTGCCCCTCTCCATTCAGATGAACCACCTGGACGATGCCGAAGCCCATGGGATTGTACGATCCCTGAGCCCCTGCTGTCGGCTGCCACCCGATGACGGGCACATCCGGATCCTCGGGTTTCTTCTTGGGCTTCATCATGCCCTTGTGCTCGTCGCCCAACAGAACGATCCTCTGTTTTTCGCTCATCTTCCAGTCTCCCTTTGATGTGTTGTACTCCGGCCCCACGTGGGCTGGAGAAGACATTATTACATTTTTTATGAAAAAAGCAAGCTTTCTAAGTGTGGCTTTGACTTATAAAAATCAAAATGATACCATTTAGGTATCTAAATGTAATCTATTAGTATTACTTCTGCCACCATCCGCCTGGACGACGAAACCATGAAAAAAGTCAAAAGAATGGCCAATGAGCTTGGATTGAGCTTCAATTCCTTGGTGAACGCCTTGCTCCTAAAAACGATTCGCGAAGGCGGCGTCGACTTGAGAAACCCGGCCTTGAGCGAAAATGGCTTCACCCAGGGCTTCGAAAATTCTCTTTTGGAGGCTGACAAACAAGAGAATTACCAAAGTTTCGATTCCATTCAGGCCATGCTTAAGACAGCCAGAAAATGAATTTGAGGTATTCCAAGGAATTTCTGAAAGACATCTCTCGCCTTAGCGAAAAACAAGCAAATCAGCTTGAAGAAAGGCTTGAGCTTTTTACCAAAAATCCCGTAGACCCGATCCTCAACAACCATAAGCTGAAAGGCAGGTTGAAATATTATCGGAGCATCAATATTACGGGAGACGTCAGAGCTGTTTTTAGGGCAGAAGGAGCTGATACCAAATTCGTTCGCCTTGCCACGCACAGCGAGCTTTATGGCTGATGAACGAAAGTGGGGGTTCTTCCTTTTCGACCATCTCAAGGTCTGAGCGACAAGAAAAAACATGGATTCCGTGTCGGGCCTGCCTGCCCTGCCTTCGCCGTAGCAAAGCCACGGCTTCGCGCAGGCAGGCGGTAGGCAGGGCAGGGAATGACGGGTAGGGGGCGGATTCCAGCCAAGATTCTTCGCTGCGCCCTGCCCGTACGCCTCGGCGTATAAACCGGCAGGCAGGTCTGAATGACGATTAGATCGAGCGTTTGGAGGTGTCCGCATTGGCCGTATTCTCCCCCATCACCAGCTCCTGCTTCAGCTGAACCAATTTGCCGTCCGGCACATCGCGGTCCACCAGCACTCCGCCGCCGATAAAAGAGTTTCGGCCGATCTTCACCCCCGGGTTCAGGGAGGCGCGGATGCCGATGCGGCTGCCCGAGCCGATCACCGCTCCCAGCTTCGTCCGATGCGTGTCCAGGCGATCCCCCTTCACCGTCATGCGGATGCTTCCTTCGTCGTGCCTCAGGTTCCCCGTCACCGCGCCTGCGCCGAAGGACACATTGCCGTCCACCACGCTGTCGCCCACATAGTTGGAATGGGTCCACACCCTTTCGCCCAGGTAGCTGCGGGCCACCTCGGTCCCAAAGCCCACCACGCCCCCCGCCCCCACCATGCTGCCGCGCACCAGGGCGTTGTTGGCCACCACAGCGTTCTTGCCGATATAGGCTGGCCCTTGGATCACCGCATGGTCGAAAATCCTCGCCCCTTCTTCGATCACCACGTTGCCGCGCACAATGGCTGTTGGAGCGATCGTCGCCGAAGGGTGCACCATGGGGGACTGGCTTTCCAGAAAGTGCTCCATCATGCTTAGCACATGCCACGGGTACTTGAGG
>JACCDN010844986.1_pt1 | contig 15765 bp, 14 predicted proteins | sample 7441691 | NCBI WGS metagenome assembly JACCDN01 (sample SAMN15323439, study PRJNA562643) | freshwater metagenome | isolation source: river surface water | place: USA:Blue River Watershed | collected 2017-08-16
AGTGTGTCTAATGGTTATATCTCTAATATTGATAAAATGATATTTTGTTTTGGCGCAATTATAACAACAATAATATGGTTTTATGGGGTATCTTATGGGGCAACTAAACTCTATAAAATATTTCAAAACAATAGAAATCAAAATATATTAAATTTTAGCATGGCTACTTTATTATTTTGTATTGCATTATCACTTGTATATAAAATATTATAAAGAAACAATTGTTGTTTCTAATTAGTTTAAAATAAAGGCTAAGTAAAATACTTAGCCTTCTTATATACTTATGCTTGATTATGGTATAGTTTAGTTGTGCCTATATCATTAATAAGTTTTGAACTATAAAACTTTTTTAGTTTTTCTCTTTTCTTTTTTTGTTTAAAAAACTTTATATTTAACCTTGTAAGCGTACTGTATGCTGTAGGTAAGGTACAATCTATATTATAATGTTTTTTTAATAAATTCTGGATATTACGCCCAGTTATTTTATCTTTATTGTATGTTCTTTTATAATCAAGAATTATATTTATAAATTCAGCTTCTTTTTCTTGCTGTAGTATTACTTTACGTCCTCTTCCTACCTTATCTTTTAATCCCTCTAGCCCAAAATTTTCTAATTTATCTAGCCAGCGATGAATCATACGGCTACTCTTATGTACTAAATCTGCTGTTTCTAAAACAGTTTTGCCTGCTGCTAAATGAGCAAATGCTAGGTAGCGTATTTTAAGTGCTGCGTTTTTTTCGTGTTTTACTAACTTTCTGAAATCATAATTATAAAAATTAGCGGGTAATCTTACTTTTTTCATTTTGTATAAACTCCTTTATGATATTAACAACTATGTTTAAATTTATTATATTTATCTAAGGTTACCAATAATAACTATTCAATTTAATAGATTATTTTGATTAAATGATTTTAGTAAATTTTTTTACTTAGACGTATAATAACTGCTAAAATCATCTTGATAAATTATATTTTATCCTGCTATTTTACATTTTATCCTGGATTATAACATATTTAAAAATGATTTCAAATGAATTTTAATCAAAAAGCAAAAATTTATGAAAAAATATCCATTAGTCAGCAACAAGCCGCTAATAAATTATTGTCTATGACGAGTATTAATAAAAATGATATAGTTTTAGATGTTGGCTGTGGCAGTGGATACTTAACTGAATTAGTTAAAAAAATTACACCTAATGTATCTGGATTTGATATATCAGAAAATATGATTCAAGAAGCAAAGCATTTGAGACCAAATATAAAATTCTTTATAGCTGATGCAGATATATTTTGTGAAGATAACTCATATGATTGGATTATTACCAATGCTGTAACTTATTATTTTAAAAACCTATTAAATACATTCAAGAATTTTTATATTTCATTGAAAACTGGTGGTAAATGTGCTATCCAAGCACAAACTGAAGTTACACCACAATTTTTAAAAGCAATGGATAATTTATTGAATGAAACAGTTACAGCTAATTTATATTCAAAATTTAAGCTACCAATAAATCAATTAAAATTAGAAGATTTTATAAAACTACTAGAAAATGTAGGATTTCAAATTGAAAATGCTCAGATGATAAATTTTAAAACCGATTATACATTTGAACAAGCTATTGATATATTTAAATCTGGAACTGCAACACCATTTTTAAATCCAATAGGTTATGGAGTGGCAACCTTACCTCAAAAATATATAAATAAATTCTGGAAAACTGTTAAAAATGGTATTAAAAACCAATGTGTTAATTCTAAAATAACTCTTGACGTACCAAGGTGTTTTATTATTGCTAAAAAGATATAACTTATGATTCAAGTCGTATTTGATTTTAAAAACAAAATATTATTTACAATTCAATTATTAATTAAAAAAGTTACTAAAAAATCATTATCTCTTGATAAATTTGATATGGTAAATAATAATATATTAGTATATTTTAATAACCAAGATACAAATGAATTATATATTAGAAGTATTGAATGGGTATTTTTAAACAAAAAAATTTTACGTAATTTTAATAATAAAGAAGCTGCTAAAATAGGTTGTATGTATGCAAAATATGTTTTTATTCGAAGAAAAAATGAGAAATAAATTAAATATAGAATTTATTATTTTTCAATGTATAAAATTTTTAATTGCATTTTTTAAAAAACATCATTGCAAAATCAGTAGGATAGAAAAAAATACTGAAATGATAGATTATTTAATTACATTTAATTATGTAAGTAACCGTCAAATTTTTATTAAGCCTGTTACCGAAATCTACAAAAATGAATATTTACTAAATTCATTTTGCCCAGAAGATGCAGCTATAATTGGGTTTTATCATACTATGATACATTTAGAATTATTATCAATAGAGAAGCAAAATGGAAATACAACAAACAGCTAATGATTTTAAGTTTTATACGCTCTTTGGAATGCTTCTAGTAACATCTAAATTATGTGCTATGTTATTTGCACAAAGATTGATACTATTCTATGGAGTGATTTTACCTGGAGGTATAGTTCCATTTTGTATAACATTTATGATTTTAGATATTGTAACTAATAATTATGGTTTCAGAAACGCTAGAAAAATTATATTTTTTAATTTAGCATGTGAAGCCTCAATGGCACTAATAATTCAGTTAACTTTAACCATTACACCTTCTTCAATTTTTCACTATGAGCAGTCATACCAAAAACTTATGACACCTTTTATAACATTATTTACTGCTTCCCTAACTGCTACTGTAGTGGCATATTTGTTAAACTGTTATGTTTTTTCTAAACTTTATTATTCATTCAAGGGTAAACATCTTTGGTTACGTTGTATATTAGCAACCGCATTGGGTGAATTAATTTTTTCTATTATATGGACAACAATATTTTTTTGGAAACAAATAGGTTTATATAGTATAAATATATTAGTAATTAATCAATATTTATTTAAAGTTCTATTTGAAATTATTACTTTACCAATCACTTACCTTATTGTATATTTATTAAACAAATACGAACTTCATGTAGATATTGAATATAAAAACTTTAAACCACTTCATAAAGGTTAAAATTATGTTTTTATCTAATAAGTTAAAATATCTTATGATTAATGCTAATTTATCTGGTACACAATTAGCTTCTAAAATTAATGTGTCACCAACAACTATATCTGAAATTCTAAATGGTACTCGAATTAACCCTAGACCTGAAACTGTTCATACTTTAGCTAAATTCTTTGGAGTAGATGTTTCGGAATTTTATGAGGATGAAATTAATAAAGAACTGGCATACAAAAGTAATAAAAATATATATTTTCCAAATCTTAAAACTGCACTGTCACATTTACTGATTCGAACTGGTATCATAAGCACAGCCTCACTTCATAAATTATCTGGAGTTCCAAAACATACTCTAGATAGAATATTAAATGGTGAAATTTCAACTCCTAATACGAATACACTTCAACAGATTGCTAACTTTTTCAATTTAACTACCACTCAACTAGTAGGAATGGACCCTGTATACCCCAATGAATCATCATCAATTAACTTAGATCAAAAAATGGTACCATTAATAAGCTTTGGAGAATTAAATGCATGGATAAATGGAAGTTTGAATAATAAGATTAAATACATTAACATTGCTAGAAAAGTTATAGGTGATAAAGCTCTAGCTATTTTAATTGATACAGAAGAATTTGAACCAGATTTTGATATAAATACTATTATTGTTATTGATAATGATGCTATAGCTAATAAAGATGATTTTATAATAACAGCAATCAAGAATCAAGTTTCAATTTATGAGTTTAATGAAAACAAATTAAGAAAGGCTGGTACTATTAAACATATTATTAAGCCTTCTAACATTTATATATATGGGGTAGTTATTCAGGAGATTATAAATAAAAAAGATTATTAATTTGTCTATATAAAAACTTAATTTCAGATAGTTTCCCTTACAATATCATATTTTTTGTATAAGTTCTTATTTTTATTCTTGATAAATCATCATATATTAATAGAATAGGACAATTTCCTGATGATTTACTATTAGATGGTCACGAAAGTGTAGTCGCAATAGCTAGAAAAAATTTATAAATTATAAGCCTAATCTTAATGCCAAAGCATTTAATAGTTTTATTTAGATTTTTACAATATAGTATGTATATGGCTTGGAAACAGAGTGCAATTAGATATTTATTGGTGCCGAAAGTGGGACTTGAACCTATTACTGCTATAAATTAACTTTTTGATTTCATTATAATTTATTAATATATGTCATATTTTTGGGGCAATTTTGGGGCAAATAGAGTTGATGTTCTCTATAAAATATCTAATTGCTATTGCAATTTCTCTACTCTGTTATATTATTTATTATTGTACATAATGTTTAACATATTTGTCCTATTCCTTCTTTGCTCCTCTTTCTTTAAAGCATAAACCATTGAGCCTGTCTTAATTTGGGCGATTTTATGATTTCAAGGTTTTAAAGTAATATATGTGACAATACATCAAGTGTTAGTTACAATTAAAATTAAATGTCGAAAACCTTATTTTTACCGTAGAATTTTAAATAGTGTATAATTACGTTTTTTAAAATTAAAATACTGGTAACAATTTTGTCACTAGTTTTTTTATTTCAAGAAATTTAAAATGACGGATTATGGAGATTTATATATATAGTTAATATAATAAACAAAATGTTTTTGACATTATAAAAGAACATTTTTATTAATTAATAAAATTGCTAAATGTACATTTAACAAGCTCAAATGTTCTCAATTTATACGGATAAAAAATTATGAAGCGTATTGTTACTAAAAATGATGATGATAATAAATCGTATATTATTTCTGATGAAATAACAAATATAGAAGTGCCATTTCCTGATATAGATAAAAGGTTTAAATTCTTTAACCTCTGGACAACAGACTCAATGCCTGTTACTTTTAATAACGATGATCCCACAAATAATGAATATGTTTCAACATCTCCTGTTAAAAATGGTAGCATGTTTAGGATTGTTAATTATCCCCCAGAAAAAATATTATTAGAAAAAATAAACTCAATGAGTCAGGAAGAATTAATGGTTTTTGAAAACATGGTAGGTGTTAAATTAAGTTTTATGAATAAACATCCCTTAATGCATATGACAAAAAGTATTGATTATGGAATAGTTTTACAAGGTGAAATATATTTAGTATTAGATAAAGAAGAGGTATTATTAAAACCATTTGATACAGTTATTCAAAGAGGTACTTCACATGCGTGGAGCAATAGATCAAATAATGACTGTTTAATGGCTTACGTTTTATTGGATGCTAGTATTTAAAGAATTGATTAAAATTATAATTAATAAAATTTCAATGGGTTTATTAAATTATAAATTTTAATATTATATATAAAAGGTTTGTTATGCTTAACAATAATTGGCAAAAGAAAAAAATTATAAACTCAAAAAATCATCAAAGTCAAATTTATGAATTATTAAACAATCAAAATTTTATTAGAAGAATAAATAAAAAAATTATTTTAGATGATAATATTGAATATATAGAATTTCTTTCTTGTAGTTACTTAGGGCTTGACCAACACGAAAGATTAATTAATAGTGTATCAAATAATATAAAAGAAAGTGGATTAGTTTTTTCTTCATCAAGAGCAAGAATGAAATATAAAGGTTTAGATATTTTTGAAGATATTTTAAATAATATTTTTGATGCAAATACAGTAATTTTTTCAACAACACATTTAGTTCATTTAGGATTAATTCCTCTTATTGCATCTGGTGAAATGCCTTCAATGAAGTTAGCTTCTAACGGTTGTACATTTTTATTGGATATTGGAGTACATGCTTCCATACAAATAAATAGAGGGTTAATGCAACAATTTGGTCAAGTTGAAATGATAGATTTTCAAAACCTATCATTACTAGAATTAAAATTAAAGGAAATACGAAGCCGATCTCAAACTCCTTTGCTTTTTAGCGATAGTATTGGTTCTATGGGGGGGGTAATGCCTTTAGAAGAACTTATGTCTTTAACCACAACTTATCAAGGATATTTATATTTGGATGACGCACATGGAATGTCAATATATGGTAAAAATGGTTCTGGTTATATTATGCAAACTTTTAATCATGTTATTCCAGATCGATTAATACTTACCACATCTTTAGCAAAAGGTTTCGGAACTTCTGGTGGTTTGGTTGTTTTTAATAATAAAAAAGATGCTCATTTTGTAAAAATGTTTAGCTCAACCTATATGTTTTCAGGCACTCTAATAAATCCGTTAATTAATGCATGTATTGAATCTGCTCATATACATATGTCTGCAGAAATAAATGAATTACAATATAAATTATTTAAAAACATTGAATTATTTGATAAATTAATTGAAAAAAAATCTAGTATTATTAATTTCGGTTATAAGACTCCAATTCGTGCTTTAAACATTGGTGATGAAGATACTGCAATTAAGCAAGGATTATACTTGAAAAAAAATGGGTGTCTTACTACTGTAGCAACTTACCCTATTAGGAAAAAAGGGCAAGCTATAATTAGAATGATAATTTCTGCAAATCATACTAAGGAGGATATCCAAAAAATATGCAATCTGATAAATTTGATAACTTAGATTTTGAAATAAATTTTATAATAGCATCAATGCCAGGATATGTTTATTGGAAAGACTTGAATTCAGTATACAGAGGTTGTAATGATAACCTTGTTTTAATTTCAAATCTAAAATCTTCAAAAGATATTGTAGGAAAAACTGATTATGATTTTAGCTGGGGAACAAAAAATGCCTCTGAATTTATAAAAGCAGATCAATTTGTAATTGAAACTTTACAAACACATATCTCTGAACAAGAGCTACCTTTTAAAAATACAACACGTATTTTTAGAACTGAGAAAAGACCATTAATTGGTAAGTCGGGGAAAGTAATTGGTATTTTAGGTTTTGCAATTGAGATTACTGCAGAAAAAGAAGCTGAAAAATTGAAAAATGAAAATGAAAAGCATCGAATAGAATCTCAACAACAACAACGCTTTAGAGAGGTTGTAGGTCAAGTGAACCATGATATTAAATCACCGGTTGCTAGTTTACAAATGCTTACTAAACAATGTTCTCATCTTCTTCCAGAAAATGAGCGTAATTCTTATAACAAAGCTATTACGCAAATTACAGATATTGCTAACAATATGATGAATTATTTTAAACTTAAAAATAAATGGGAAGATATTTTAAAATTAGAAACTAATAACTCCATACTGATTTCAACAGAATTACTGGAAGTTTTAGCTGAAAAAAAATACGAATATATTAAAAAACCTATATCTTTTACGCATAATTTTAGCCAAATAGGTAATTTTGCTTTTATTAATATAAATGCACGTACATTTGAACGTATGATATCAAATATTATTAATAATGCTGTTGATGCGTTAGAAGATAATATAGGAATAGTTAATATTAAACTTGATGTTAAAGATAATTTAGTAGAGATTATAATAGAAGATGATGGAAAAGGAATGCCAGATAAAGTTAAAGATAAGATTATGAATAATGAAGCTATTAGTGCAGGTAAAAAAGATGGACATGGAATTGGTTTAACACAAGTAAGGCAAGTATTAGAAAAGAATGGAGGCAAATTAAATATAGAGTCTGAATTAGGCGTTGGTACGAAAATTATTCTTACTTTTCCAAAAGCAATATCTCCTAACTGGATAGCTGAGATAATAAAAATTGAAAAAGATAGCTTAGTGGTAATTGTAGATGATGATCCGTCAATTCATGGAGCTTGGGATAGCAGATTTAAAGTAGAAGCTAGGGAAGTTACTATAAAGCATTTTGAAATTGGCAAAGAGGCTATTAGTTATATAAATAACTTAACTGATACACAAAAGCAACAAGTTTTACTTCTAACTGATTATGAATTATTAAAACAAAATATGAATGGATTAGATGTAATAAAAAAATCTAATATAAAAAATGCTATTTTAGTAACCAGTCATTATGCAAATCCTGAAGTTTGTGAAATAGCAGGCAAAGAAAATGTAAAGATATTACCCAAAGGATTAGCTGTTAATATTCCTATTGTGCTTAAGGAAAAAATAATTTCTAATTCTAAAAAAGTAGATATGGTATGGGTAGATGATGCTCGTGAATTTATAAATGATTTAATAACAAGATTTTATTCTCATTTAAAAGTAGATTTTTATTATGACCCTGCAGACTTTTTAAAAGATGTAGAACAATATCCGTTAGATACTAAAATTATCTTGGATGGGTTTTATTGTGATGATTCAGGCTTTACCATTATAGCTGATGGTATTACAATAGCAAAGAAATTACATTCAGCTGGATATAATAATCTTTATTTAACCTCAAGTGAAGATATACCAGAACAAGTTTTACCCAATTATGTAACTTTTATATCTAAATATGATACAGAAAATATGGTGATTTTAGATAAATTTTAAAATTATATAAAAGTAACCTCTGGTTAATACGAAATTTACAACTTAAATATATTGTGGCACTAAGATTTATAGGCAATTGCCTCTTAAAAAATTAACCGAATGTTAACCAGATTTTTGAGGGGCTTGACTAGGTAAATCCTGCGCGTCGCAAGCCCCGCAATTCTTTTAACGCGTCAAAGTAACTAAAATATTATGGGCTCATTATTTATATAATTTTTATTATAATCTTTAAAAACAAAGGCTAAGTAAATTTACTTAGCCTTAATATAAACCTATGCTTGATTATGATATAGTTTAGTAGTACCTATATCATTAATAAGTTTTATTTTTGATTCTCCTTTTTTCTCAGTTTGAATATTTACTCTATCTAAATAATAAAAACTTGTATCAAATGAATCTTGATTTAAGCCCATATCTTGATAAATTATTTTAATTGGTATATCACCTCCTTTAGGGTCAATAGAATAATAAGTTAACCCTGAAATATTTAATTCACCTTTGAGCCCATTTTCAACAATTTTTAATTCTGTTGGAATTTCTAGCCATTTCCCATCACAATTTAAAGCATATCGAGCATAATTTGGTGCTGATATTGGTGTCATAATACAACCACGAGTTTTTTGATAACTAGTAGATTCAGCTTCATCACCACCATTATAAGTAAATAAATCTGCGGAATATGACGTGTTTTCTAGATAAGAAATTAATTTAGTTTCTACATTGTTTAATGCATAATTTTGAACACCAATATCTATATTGTTTTTGATAGTAACACATGTATCTGAAATTACATCTTTATAGCAATATAATATATTGTAGGATGGACTCAAATAAACATTATTTATCTGATTTTTTAACCTTTCAGCAGCATCACGGAGATTCTCATGCGTTGGTGTGTCTAAACGATTACGTAACGTAGTTAAATAATGAGTTGTGAAAATGTAATCGTTCATGATTTTGTCATAATTATTGGTTAAAGATTGCATTGCCTGTAAAGTTTCTGCACTTGGATTAATTGTACCTCCTTTAATTCCTATGCTAGTATATGGTAAAGAAATAGGGGTGCTATAATATAAGTTATTGAGTTTAATACTACCATCGGAATTAGTTAGTTGAGTATTTAAGGTTTGTACATATTTTACGATTGCAGTTATTATCATATTACATTTGGTTTCATCATCGCTACCAACTGAGCCACAATCTATAAAATGAGAGTAGATACTGGGTTTAATATCATAAAAAATCTCATCTAGTTTTTCAGGCTCACCACCTAATTGTAATGCATTTAATGAAAACTTAACATTTACTTTAGAATTTTCAGCAGCTTGTTTTATTGAAGCAGTAATATTATCAATACCAACATTGCTTGTAAATTTAGCTTTAAACTTTTCTTGATCGCTATGGGAATTAAATGCTAAAGTTAATTTTACACCTAAAGTAGCTCCAGCGTCCATTTGCTCTACAAAATTGTCGCCACACATTTCTTGAAAGCGTTTTTGGTCTTCATGTACCATATAAGCAGCAACAGGTGTTAATGCTGCATCACTTTCTTTTATAGAACCATTTATAAATTTTGCTTTACCAGCATATTTATATAAGTAAATAATATTAGTAGCATAGTTATTATCTTTTGAAGATTTAGCAAATTCGGCAGCCATAGAATATACAAAACGATCAGCACCATATAAACCACTTACATCCACACCAAGATTATTTTGTAATGTAGTTAAATCTTGTGCTTTGTCTAAAGTAATTATTGCCATAGGATTAGATATATAAATATTGCTAGGGTTAGAAGCCGCCTTTAAACATGATTGTCCAGAAGGAGCTTTCTTTGTTATTGAATTAAATCCAGAACCCATTTGCATCAAAATGAAGTCGTCTTTCAGGTTTTCCTTCTGATTGTCAGCTAAAGGATTATTTTGTAATCCAAATTTAGTTTGAGCAATATTATTGCTTCCGCCTCCATTACATCCAATTATTCCAATTACTACAAAAGAATTTAGCAGTAACGATAGTAAAGTGTTTTTCATTAAGTTTTTCCTCTAAAATATTAATAAACTTTAACTAAATTATTTTTTCTATCACAAATCCCACAATACTTAAAAGGCTGAATTATCAGCCTTTTATGTTAAATTACATTATGCTTCATTATGATATAACTTAGTTATACGCATGTCACCATTTAAATGTAAATCAAGTTTATCACTATCTTTAACCTGAATAAATACATTATTTAAATAGTAAAGATTTGAGTCAATCGAATCTCGAGTTATACTAGTATTTGGATAAATAAATTTAATTAGACCCTCACTAGGAGTATCAAAATAATAAGATAATCCAGATACATCTAATTGTTCTTTTAGTGAATTAAAAATAATTTTTAAATTAGATGGATTATCTAACCAACGACCATTACAATTTAAGGCATAATTAGCATAATTAGGTGCAGAAATTGGTGCTAAAATACATCCTTCGGTTTTCTTATAGCTTTCAGGAGCCGTTTTTGACCCTTCATTATAAACATATAAATCAGCTGAATAAGAAGTATTTTCTAAGTAATTCAACAATAGCACCTCCATATTGTTTAATGCATAATTTTGAACACCAATATCTATGTTTTTTTTGATAGTAACACATTTATCTGAAACTATCCCTTTATAACAATTTAATATATTGTAGGATGGACTCAAATAAACATTATTTATCTGATTTTTTAATCGCTCTATAGCATCATTTAAGTTATTTTTAGTTGGTGTATCTAAATTGTTACGTAATGCTGTTAAATAATGAGTTGCAAAAATATAATCATACATAGTTTTGTCATAATTAATTGTTAAAGCTTGCATTGCTTGTAAAGTATCTGAACTTGGATTAATTGCACCTACTTTAACTCCTATGTTTTCATATGGAGTAACAATGGGACTGGTATAATATAAATTATTGAGTTTAATACTACCATCGGAATTAGTTAATTGATTATCTAAATCTTTTGCATACTTAATAATTCCTGTCATCATCCTATTACATGATGCTTCATCAGAGCCTCCAACTGAACCACAATCTATAAAAGGATAGTTACCACTGGGTTGTATATCATCAAAAATTTTGTTAAGTTTTTGTGGTTCGCCTCCTAATTGTAATGCGCTTAATGAAAATTCAACGTGTACTTTTGAGCTCGAAGCTGCTTGTTTTATTGAAGCTGCAATATTTGCCATACCTACACTTCCTTCAAATTTAGCTTTAAACTTCTCTTGATCGCTATGTGAATTAAATGCTAAAGTTAATTTTACAGCTAACGTGGCACCAGCATCCATTTGTTCTACAAAATTATCTCCACACATTTCTTGAAAGCGTTTTTGGTCTTCATGAACCATACCTGCAGCAACTGGAGTTAATGCTGCATCACTCTCGTTTAATGAACCACTTATGAATTTAGCTTTACCCGCATACTTATATAAGTAAATAATATTAGTAGTATAGCTATTATTTTTTGAAGATTTTGCAAAGTCTGCTGCCATAGACATTGAAAAACGATCAGAACCATATGAACCGCTTACATCTACACCGAGATTACTCTGTAATGTTTCTAAGTCTTGAGTTGTATCTAATTTAATCATTGCTGTGGGATTCGCAATATAAATATTATTTTGATTAGAAGCCGCACTTAAACATGATTGTCCCGAAGTAGCCTTTTTTGTTATTGAATTAAACCCTGAACCCATTTGCATTAAAAAGAAATCATCTTTTAAATTTTTTTTCTGAGTATCAGCTAAGATAGTTTTTTGCGTTGCAGACTTGGTTTGAACATCATTGTTACTGCCACCTCCAATACACCCAACTATTCCAATCGCTACTAAAGAATTTAGTAACGTGAATAATAAACTGTTTTTCATTAAATTTTCCTTATAAAATATTAATAAACTCTTGTAAAAATTACATTTTGCATAATTGATTTGTTTGATGTCTTATCAGTAATAACTGCTTCACTAGCATAAAGATTGTCGTCAAGACTGTCTTGTAATAAAGATTGATTAAATCGATAAGTAAAACCATAATTAATATCGAGATGCTTATAACTATAAGTAAAACTATTTATTATCAGCTTTTTTTCAATAGTTCCTTCATTAATTAAATCGAATGTACCGCTAGCTTGACCATTGCAATTAATCATATATAAATGGGTGTCACTTTCACTAATTGGCGATACAGCACATTGTGTAGTAGTAATTAAATCAGGTTTAATAAATAGAGTTACTAAGTATTGATTAGTTTTCAAGTAAATCAATAATTCATTTAATGAACTATTTTTAAGAATATTATTACGAGCATTTATAACATTATCCTTAATTGCTAAACAGCTATTACCAACAAAACCATTAAAGCAATCCATAACATTATAACTTGGATCAGAATATAAATTGATTACTTGCTGGTAATTATTAATTAAAGTATTTAGTTTTTCTTCCATAGATGCACTTAACATGCCTTTACTAAATAACATATTTTTATAATTAGAAATAAAAGTTAAATCCTTATAATCTTGATTATATTGTTTTATAATCTGCTGCATTGCTTGAAGTACTTGTGGATCAGTTATTACTACTTTAGCATTTATACCAATCTCAGCCCAACTAGCTAATGTAGGATTAATAAAATAAAAATCTTTAGGTGAATTCAATTGAGAGCTAAGCGTTTGAGAATAATTAATAACTTGATTTATTAAATCAACACAAGAAGGGTTAATACTACTTTTTGTGCCACATCCTAAGACTGGGTAGCCATCTTTACCAATCGATCCTCCATTTTCAATAAATAACTGATTTAATAATTGAGGATTACCACCAACTTGTATGCCTGCTGCATTTAGAGTGAAATCCACATTATTTTTATTAGTTTTTATAATTTCTAAAACATTTTGTAATCCGCTAACCTTTTTGAAGCTATCATCATAATAGTTTTTATCTACTGAAGAATCAAAAGTTAAAGTAAGTCGCATTAATAAACTTGCGCTAGCATCAAGTTCAGAAATAACCATATCCCCACACATTTTCCTAAACTTATCTGGTGAATCAAGTATAGATAATGAGGTTGGTGTTAATACACCTTTACCCTGTACCACTACATCACTTTTGAAAGATGCCTTACCAGCATATTGATAAATGTAGTTAAGATTTAATGTATAGCTATCATCTTGACTAGATCTACCATACTTATAATTTGTATTTACATCGAATGCCCCATAACTTGTATGAGATGAAAACTCTGTACCTAAAGCTGATTGTACGGAGCTAAGGCTTTGCATTTGATTAAAATTTAAACTAGCATGGGGATTTCTAATAATCAAATTTGATTCAATATTTGCTACATTTAAACATGAATTAACTAATGTTGGATGGTGCGACATACTATCATAAGTTCCACCCACATTAAAAATAGTATTATTTATATCAATTTTATTATTAGCATAACTGTAACTAATAAATAATGTTAAATAGCTCAAAAAAATATGTTTAATCATAGTTATTACCTCAAATTATTTCTACCATCAGACGTATCATTTGGTGAAGCAAATGTATAACCTGATTTAGTTTTAATTGCAGTATATTTATCAGTAATTATTAAAGTAGTATCTTTTGGCACTACTAAATAAGGCGCGCCTATTGGCATGACTTGACATAAGTTATTGCTAAGCTCAATCTGATAATAAATATCAAATGATAATGGATCTCCATTGACATCATAGTATTTATTATCAAGGTTTGCATGGTTTGTATACAGATATTTATACGAAATAACCGAATCACCTAATGGGTAATTTAGCCCACCTATGTTTAAGGTAGTTGAAGGGGTTGTTACTTTAAAATAATTAAAGTTTTTAATATAACAGTTAATTTCATTACCAGTTTTAATTACCATGTTACCATTAGAATCTACTCCTAAAATAGTACTATCTTTATATGGTAAATTGGGAGATAGCAGATTTAAAGGTTTAATATGATAGTTAGAATCCTTAATTTGATAAAATAAATTATGTTCTTTTGAATTAAACCAAATATTATTGTCAAGACCTTGCAAACTTATTCCATCAGACCCAATATGTGAAGAATAAGCTCCATAAATTTCTTTAGATGCTTCATAAAACATCATAAATGAATTATTGTCTGGTAATATCACATTATGAGCCACAAATGAGCCGTTGTTCTGAGTAGCAAACCCTGAATAAGATACAATAACTGACTCATCAGCAAATTGTTCCTTAAAACTATTGTGTCCTATAATTTCTAGATTTCCTGTATTAGAGTTATAATAAACTTGATAACGAGTGAACTTTAAAGCACCTATCGATGCTACACCAGAAGAAAATAAATACTCACCACCTAAAGCAAACCCATCTGTGGAAATACTGTTTATTATTGGATCGGAACTTAGATTAAACTTATTATGCACAACATTAATCCTATTTTCAGTTACTGGTTCTTGAGCTTTTGACTGTTGACCTATTACACTGCAATTAGCTTTACACCATAACTTTATTTTTTCATTACTTTTAACTTGGAAGCCAAAACCGTTGTTATTAACTATATAATCAATAGTATCAGTATTATTTGCATTGAGTTGTTGCGTACCTAACCATATTGATGTTGTATAAAAAGAACAACTTGAATTAGCTGGCATATTAAGACTAGCCCCAGAAGCACTTGCTATATACCAATTTTGGTTAAAGCAATTATCTAATTCTTTATTTTTAATAAAGTAGTAGTTACCTTTAGAGAAATTGTTTGTGAAATCTAAATTAGTAACATTCATATTAAAACTATTAGGGTTAGTAATACGTATTTTGTAATCAGCATGCCCAGCTATTTTAGTTAAGTCTACCTCCTTTAAATAGCTATTATCTAATCTTAAAGCATCAAATTTAATATTTTTTACTGATGTTGAATCAAAAACATTGGGTAAGTTTTGAGGTGATGGATTAGGATTCTTATTTTCAGCATTATTTCCGCCTCCGCAAGCAATTAAATCTAAGCATGCCATACTGATAAATACTGATCGCTTTAAATTAATGTTTTTTTTCATATTATACCTTTGCTAAAAGATTAAATTTATAATTAAATAAAAGACTAATATTATTGATTATTTATTCGCAAATTAAAACTACTTAAATCGTAACCTGAAGAACGCTCAAATTGTATAATGCCATTATTGAAAGTGCTACCATGTACCCTATTAAGTTGTAGCATATAACTAATATCTCTGCCTGTAGTATTACTAGTATGAATA
>JACCDN010916775.1_pt1 | contig 15765 bp, 9 predicted proteins | sample 7441691 | NCBI WGS metagenome assembly JACCDN01 (sample SAMN15323439, study PRJNA562643) | freshwater metagenome | isolation source: river surface water | place: USA:Blue River Watershed | collected 2017-08-16
AGGTTTCCGTTTGATGGATCGTGAACAGTGACTGCCCACCATAAGCGGTGCTTGAAGCAGACATTCCCTGCAGCTGAAGCGCATTATCCGCCAAAAACGCTTGAGGAGCAGACGTCAATCGACGACGTGGGCTCATTTCCCCATCTGAATCGACGGTGATACCCAAGTAGAGCGTCGACTGATTCCAATCGACCGTCGAGAGCGTGTTCTGCCCTCCTATCACATCCCCTAGATTTACCGTGAATCCGCCATTGACCACCGACACCGAAATCGCCGTCGGCGCTCCCGTCGTCCCGGCCGCCGTCCAAATAGGCGTACCGCCGATCGGTGAATTGTAGAGGGAAATCTTCAGCGAATAGGTTCCATCTGCCACCGGCGCCCCGGCCGCCGTCCATAGGCGAGCCTGATACGTTATCTGTGAATTAATGCTTGCCGCCGCAGGGTACGCAAACGCAAACACCGATCCTGAAATAGCCACGATCAGAAAAATCGTTTGCGTGATGATACTACGTAGAGAGCGCCAACGGGACATGTCACCCGCAGTATATCACACTAGGTAGCCTGCGCGGGGACGCTTCCTTTCACCTGCAGTCCCAACGGCTCGCGTACGACCCCCATCGCTTCCTGACGCAAGTCCAATTCACGCGAAACAAACCGTTCGTATCCCTGATGATCTGCTGTCACGTAATAAATATTCTTGCCTGCAAAAAACGCGTATTTCCCGTCACGATCCGTAACCTGCGTCTCCAACAGCTTATTATATTTCTTATCAAAAATACGCACGATGACCCGTCCCAACGGTTTTCGCGAGACCTTATCGTAGACGATCCCCCAGTTCTTTGGTTTTGGCGGCACGGCTAGGCGACGGAATAAGGCATAGGCGACAAATTGCGCGATCGTAAAGCCCGCCATCAACCAGGTCGGTTGGATGATCAAGGCGACGATCGAGACGACCATGCCTCCGACCGTCAGGCCTCGCTGGACCATCCGTAAACGCTTGCGATGGATGACGGCCTGCGGGACCTCTACCTTCTCGATCGGGTCGATGGGGATATTCGGCGTCAGGGTCACGCTGGCTTGGGCGTCAATCGCCTCACCGTGATAGAGGTCGACGAGATCGACGTCTATCTTTTCACTCGCGAGAACGCTGGTCGGAAACGTGAAACCCGGCTTGACGACCTGGATCTTGTACGATCCTGGCGTCGCCAAAAAGGCAAACCGGCCCTGGGCATCGGTAATGCGGGTCTGGCGGACCTGATTGGTCTTTGTGTCCAGGAGCCGCACGATCGCCAAGTCGATCGGCTGCTTCGTCAACGCGTTATAGACGAGTCCCCACTTCTCGCGCCGACGCCGACGCCACAGAAGGAAGGGCTGCAAGAAGAAAAAGCGCGCATACGCGATCGCGTTGAAGGACGAAGCGGCCGCGACCGTCACGGTCGCGGCGGCGGCGACAGCCGCCGGAGCCACAATCTGGGCCACCGCCTGGCTTTCTGGTGTCCGCACCTGCTCAATCGTCTGGGCAACGCTTTCAACGGTCGCTTCGGCGACGTTCGCGACGTTTTGTGCGAGACCCGCCTCCGGATCAATCGCCGCGAGGGGATTTTGTGGCCCCTTTTCCAACACCACACGATCCTGCAACGGCCCAGCGGCCGCTAAGCGGACCTCCTTCCGAAGGGTCCGCCACCCCTCTTTACTCACCTCAAGACGGTATAAGCCCGTCTCCAGGTATTGTCGATACACACCATCCGCCCCTAACGTGCGGCGACTACCGTCAATTGCCACCCAGGCGCTTCCACGGCGCGCAAATAGCTCCGCTTGCGCTCCGATCGCCGGCCGCTCCTCCTCATCGCGCTCAAGCACAGCGACAGCACCCACGGCCTGCACCCGTCCTGATAGACGGCGCTCCGTTCCATCCGCAAAACGCGCAACCAGCTGGACACCGACTCCTCCTACCCGTTCCGACGGCACAAACGCCACGGCATAGCGACGCTCACCCGTTCTTGCAAGGGCGTATCGCGACCCGTCGACCTCAACGATGCCGGACAACACTTCCCGCGTCGCGCTCACGACCAATTCAACACTATCGCCCGTCAACACCCGAGGGATATCGCTGCCGCGAGCCAAGATCAACCCACCTGACGTCCGCCATTCCCATGTCAGGATCCCTTCTGCCGTTCCAGAATCTGCGGTCGGCATTTCACCGATTGAGGCAGGCAGACCTGCCCCGCTCGTCGGTGGAAGCACGGCGTCCGGAGCGGTCGGGATGACGGGCGTCACGCCGGGCGACGGTTCCACGGCTCCCCCTGCGGGCCCCGGAGGGACCGTGGGGCTCCCCACCGAACCGGGGACGGCCGGAGGAACGCTTGGCGGAGATGTCGGCCCCGTCGGCGAAACAGGCGTAGGCGCAGGGGGGACGGGCAGGGTCGGTTCGGGCGTTGGCCGCGCAGGCACCGGAGGCGGAATTGGTGGTGTCACCACGATCGCAGCCAACTGTGCCACTGCCCCGCTCGAGACGCGAGCGCCACTACGCGCGTAGGCAACATAAAAAACCATTCCGCTACCCGGCCGATCGGTCGTTTCGCTTCCGGTCCCGCGATAGACTTCACGCCCATCCGTAATACTCGAGGGGAACCGGTCTGCACGCGCGACAATCACCACCTCCGCTCCCGTCCCACGCAAGGCGGGTGGCCAGATCCAGGTAAGGCGCGCGTTCTGCGGATCGGTAATCGTTCTCTGGGCGGAGAATCCGGATACATTCTCAAGCGGCTCCGGCAAGGTGCGGAAGCTCACTTCCGCTGTTTCCGAAGACAAGGCGCCGGCCGCGGAGGCTCCAATCTTAAAGAAATATTCGGTCCCCGGCGTCAGGCCACTCAAATCGATCACATGACGCGTCCCCTCGTCTCGTGGGGTGAGTGACCGGATCCCATCCGGCCCACGCAGAGAAAACGTCGTCGCCGCCGGACGATCCGTCTCCCATTTCACCTGTGCCGCTCGTTCCGTGATGACGGGAACCTCCACATTCAAGATGACGATCGGTCGCATGGGTTCTACCGGCGGCACCACGGGTGGCGGAGGCGTTACGGCACCCACCCCACCACCACCGCCACCGCCGTCACCACCACCTCCTGCCGATGCCGCGGGAACCGTAAATGACACCCCAAAACCGCTCCTAGCCGTCGCCACGATCGGGATCCGCGCCAATCCACTCCCACCAAACACCCCACCGATCTGAAGTCCATACGTTCCCGCCGTTCCCGGATTGGTGATCTGATTCGTCCCGCCGGCATTCGTCCCAATCCGCACGGTCACCACTTCACCCGTCGCAATTTCATTAAATACAGCGTCCATTGGTGGACTGAACGTGATGACGTTGCCTGTAATCGAAACCCCCCAAATTCCCCCAAGCGCCGCTGATGAGGCCAACGTCTCCTGGGTCTCTAATCCGGTTGTCGGTCCGTGGAACAGGTCGATGTCCGAAACAGTTAACGCCGCCAACGAGAAGCCGCTGGAGTACGTTAGGGTGATCGTGTCAGTCGGTGTCGCGACTCCATTCGCGACCGTAAACCGCACCTGATGATCGGATGCCGCGCTTATGCCCTGCCTCGTCATCCTCACCGTCAACGCCGAAATCTCCGCGGCCTGGGCCACGGACGACCCAAAGAGCCACGACAGCACCGCCCAGAGACACAAAAGGCCACGTTTCACCTTCCCATCATACCCGGAAACGCACGCGCGGCCAAACACGATCTCCCGCGCGTAAAGCGTTGCCCGCCTCGCAAAACAAGCCTCGCTCCAAAGGCACTCATCCCGCGCGCAAAAACCCCTTCCCAGCATGACGCCGCTTTCGCCACCAGACACTCACTCCTATGAAGAAAAAGATGCCCGCGAACACGCCGATCGCCCCAGGATGCACCCGAATCAACGACCGCTCTGACCCCTCGACCAGCTTCCCGTCAATAAACGCACGCGCCTGCACCCACGATACGGGCGCGCCATCATCCCAAGCCAGGCGGACGGTCCGCGCTTCACCCGGCAACAGGCGCAGAGACGCGTCCTCCATGGATTGCTTCGGTCCAAATAACGTCATTCGACGCGCCACCAATCGCACCCCAGCCAACCCGTGCGACGACCCATCATTCTTCCAACCCACCTCATAGGACTCGCCCTCCTCCTCCCGTTTTAACTCACTCTTGTCGAACTGAATGCGCGCAGGGCGCTTAGCCCCATCCACAGAAACTAATAATAAGGTAGCGATTCGACGCCCGATCCCCACGGGGCTCTCCAGGGCCAGCTTCTCGGTCGTAAATAGACCCGCATAGGACCCGCCCGCCTCCGTCCCTGCTGGGACATCAATCTGTACACGCACGGTTCGCTCCTCTCCCGGCGCCAAACGCAACCCACGCTCCGACAGTCGGACCCAGCTCGGCAATCCGCCCACATCGGTCGGGTCTAAGAACCGCGGCTGTCCACCTCCCGCGGGGATAAACTTTTGGATCGTGAAAAACACCTCCAATGGCTCCGCATCCGTATTCCGAACCTTCAGTTCGCGTACGGTCGAGGATCCGCTCGGTAGATCAAGGTCCACGATCGCCGGCCGAATCTCGAACGCCTCCGCTCCTTGTGGGCCAGAAAAACCCGCAAGGAGAAAGAGAAGGGCGGATCCAATGAGCGCAAGTCGCGGCGTCATATCAATAGTTCGGCGTCAGGGTAAAATAGACCGCCTGGCTATAGGAACCAGAAGGCGTCGCTGAACTGATCGCTAACTTATAGAGGAAAGCCGTTCGATCGCCCGCTTGAAGGCTCGGATCACTCGATTCTTGAACAGTGAGCGCGGTCGTCGTCACCGCCATATCCGACGCTAACGCCGCTCGCGTCCCGTGGGTAATGATCCCGTATTCCTCTGACCCAGTCGTCACGGCCCCATCCGAAACCACCGTAAACGTATGCCCACTCGACGCCAAGACCGCCGCCGCCTGCGCAAATACGCTATACCCATCCGCGGTCGGCGCGTGGACACTGATCATCCCCGTCGCGACTGAGGCCGTCGAGACAGACACCGCGCCGAACGCGATATCTCCGCCGCTCAAGGCAACCACGCTCCCTGTGGCGGGCGCAGCACTCATCGTTCCCGTTTGGCCGTCAAAACGATCGACGGTGATCGTCATTCCAGATATTGAAACGATTTTCCCAACCACCGTTTTCTGCGAGATCCCCGGACTCTCGATGACGGCAATGGACTGCCCGGCGCTAAAGGGGTTGGAAGACCCGCTCAACGTCACCGTCCTTTCGGCGATACTTAGGCCCGAATACGCCCCGCTCGTCGCACCAACCGGCGCCATCGCCACCGAAAACGCCAGGGGTAATTCATCGCCTAATCGATATCCCGCACGTAGCGTATAGCTAGCGCTCGTGCTCGTTCCCACGCCGATCCCGCCGATCGTGTCATCGATCGTGTACGTCGTACTCGTCCCCTGTTCGCCACCCCCCGAGCTCCAGGCATCCCATGGGATCGCGTAATTCGTGCTATTCATGGTTTCTGCATACGCCGATGGCCCAGCCAAAACCAAAGCAATGCCACCTAATACGAGTCCCGCCACGCGTAAACGAAACATGGGACCAGTATAGCGCATTTTTCCATCCTTGAGATGTTTTTGCCCCCTGTATCGAATTCCTTCTTACGCGCGGAGAAGAAAGCATTTTACGATTGGCGCGCGCCACCCATCGCTCATCCCGTCGCGCTTGTTCACGCATCAGCTGAGAAATGAACCGAGCAGCCTCACTTTTTTCCGGAAAACTCTTTACACCCAAAAGCAAGCTCCCCCTCCCGTCGAATTCAAAAACCAACTCCCCCCAATACCTGTAACTTGCTCTAAAGCCCATTTAACAGATATGCGTCGTACAATATAATGCAAATACCCGATCTCACTGTATTATATACCTATTTTCAGCCAAAATATTAAGTGTCGTACAATAAATTCGAAAAATGTTTCACGTGAAACATTTTGCGGTTTTCTCAGAATTTTTATAGGGTGACATCAACTTCGTTCAATGTTTATCGAAGAAAAAAAATGCACGGACGCACTTTTTTCTAAAAACAGGCCGGAATCAGGTCAATTACCGCGTTAAATCATTTGTACCACCTTCAACCCCAGCAACCTTGCCGCATTCGAGTTTATTCACTTAGTTAGCCGATCACACACGGACGCGTAGACGAGGCCGTGGGGGGGGGTGGCCGACCCTAAAATCGATACGTCGGCAACCCTTTCAAAAAAACGATTTCGACCTTCCAGGGCCAGCAGCCCTTATTTCCTTCCGAATCCCTGGTAATGATTAATCAATACAACCACCCCCCCATAGCCACATTGTAGCGAACATTTTTTTATCTATGTTTCACGTGAAACATAGATAAAATTTTCCATTCCGATAGAACACTCAATTCTTCCTTCCCCCTATCCACTCGACAGGGGTGACGCCTGTTCGATCCCTAAATAGCGGGATTGAGTTTTCCACAAAAAATCGATCGGCCATGTTGATAACTTATCTCTTTTTCTAAACTAATCTTGTCTATGTTTCACGTGAAACATTTCTCAAAAGTAAAACTTTTAACAAAATTGCTTTACTTTAACAATCGTTTTGCAAAAATAAGAAATGTTTCACGTGAAACATTTCTTATTTTTATCAAAGATAGATGATCCAAATTTATTTGTGGATAACTATTGTACACGTTTTACCTAATCAGAAACGGTAGGCGCGATGGGCACATCCAAACACCTTCAATTTTCCTTGTCCGCCGGTATCGATGCCGCGCCTAGGCTCATCCTGGCCGCTTCTCATTCGGCGGTAAATCTCACCACGAACTCCCTGCACCCAATCAGCAGACAAACCCCTCCTTGCTAGCGCCTTACAATGGTCATTAAACCTTCTATTATCCTTGATACGCTCATATACTCATACGCTCTATACGAATATGCCACCTGGAAGCTCGTGAACGAGCCTGGGAACAGGCTTCATACAACTTGCATGCGGTCCCGAAATACATTGCATTGCTTTCATAGCAGCACGGAGTGTAGCTGCGCCTCCGGATGTCGCATCCAGGCAATACGCTTCGGTACGGCTCTAGCGTCGTCATATAACATTCGCTCCGCTCGTCATGACAGCAATATCTTCATCCGCTATCAAAGCACCTCCTCAAACAAAAGATCCCTGCCTAAACAGGGATCTTTTGTTGGTGGACCGAAGGGGAGTCGAACCCCTGACCTCTGCAATGCGAATGCAGCGCTCTACCAACTGAGCTATCGGCCCGCTCTTGTTCTCTTTTTCAAAATAGAGAAACGTTTCACGTGAAACATTCGTCTATTTATAAAATGTACTTCGCTAATCTTAGCACCTTTTTATGTGTCGCACAATATATGTGTCGCATAATATCGTGCATGGTGTCTCCAAGTGGAATTGAACCACTGTCTAGGGCTTAGGAGTCCCTCGTTCTATCCGTTGAACTATGGAGACGGGCTTCGCGAGTTTAACGGGCCCTCTCCCGCCTGTCAACGCAACACTCTCGCACTTGACGCATCCCCCATGCTTCCGTATACTTCGACCATTCTCTATGCCGAATAAACACGCAGCCATCAAAGATTTGCGCAAGAACGAGCGCCGCGCGGCCCGCAATGCCCGCATGAAGACCCACCTCAAAGCCCTCGACCGCCATTTCCAGGCGTTCTTGAAGGACGGCAAAACCAAGGATGCCCAGGAACTCCTCCAGAAGTTCCAGCAGGCTCTCGGTAAGGCTGCGAAGAACGCGGTCATCCATGCCAACAAGGCGTCGCGTCGCCTGTCCTCCGCACAACGCGCCTTGAAGAAGGCCGTCAAATAACGACCACAAAAAAGAAGCCTCCGCTTCTTTTTTCGTTTCACGTACGACCGTTAGGCCCCGTCCCGCATCAGCAAGGCGAACGCGCTCGCATCGGCCGCGCCCATCCGCTGCGCCACCGTCGCTTCGATGGCTCGTTGGACGCGCGCTAATAGCCGCGCCTGGCGCTCAGGCGGTAGGCGTTGCCATTTTTTTTGCGCAAAGGAAGGCATACGTGGATCAGGCTGCTGAGCCACCACGCGCAAGCCTTGCCGGGCCTGCTGCAGCAAGAGGGGAAGCAGGTCCTCGTCTTCGGAAAAGGCCGTCACGGCGACCACATCAGAACCAAGCAGAGCCTCATCGCTCTTCAGGAAAGGGGAAACGTCGGGCGAAGCAAGATCGGGGAGGGTTTTCGTGGCTTTCCAGCGGGGCAACGCGTTCCAGAAGGCCCAGCTGTCGCCCTCAAGCTGTTGTGCGAATTTCTGTAAGCCCACATCAAAGGCGACATCCTGTTCCTGCGCCAATTGACCGGCAAATTTTTGGAAATCGGCACCGGCTAAAATCGGATGACGGTACACGCGCGAGCGCTCCCACGCCGTGATGGCCCGCTCGGCTTCTGGTGCAAGCTCTTCCTCAACTGAAATCACGATGCTCTGTTCGGGATCGCGTTGGAACAGCTTGCCGGCTCGTTCCCAGTCCGACCTCTTCCAGCTAGCGACCAGGCCCGTGGCGCGCAGGCAGCGGCGTTGCGCGAACAACCCCATAGCTCCTACCCGTTCAGCGATCGTCTCAACGGATTTGGCGGTCACCGTCAGCCGTTCGATGGAGAGGCCGCTCGGGTCATGTTTTTCACGATAGGCACGCTCTAACTCCTGCGCCTTGCGGAGCGCCCGGAAGGAATCTGGACCCGTGCAGACCAGTAACATGGATCGACTATAGAGAGGGGAGCGGCGCTCGGCAAATCCCGCGAAAAACCGGGATTAGACGGACATCGCGCGCCTACGCTAGGCTATTCCCATGAATTATCGAGCCGTTTTGTTTGATGCGGATGGCATGACCCTGCAGGCGCAGCGATTTTCCGACCAGTTTCAGAAAGATTATGGCATTTCGTGGGACCATCTCCAACCTTTTTTCGCGGGACCCTTTCAACAATGCAAGCTGGGCAAGGCCGACTTAAAAGAAGAGCTTGCCAAGGTCCTGACGGATTGGCGCTGGACGGAATCCGTTGAAGCGCTCATCACCTATTGGTTCCGCATCGGCAGCACGCCGAATCCGGAGATCATTCAGGCCGCAAACGACCTTCGCACACGAGGAATAAAGTGCTTTCTCGCCACGAATCAAGAGCGGTATCGGGCGGATTTCCTGCGGACGACCGTCGGCCTGGAGACGGTCTTTGATGGGCTGCTCGTGTCGGCAGAACTCGGCTATACCAAAGACATGGTCCAATTTTTCGCTGCCGCCTACGATAAAATCAACGCCCAAGAAAAAATCCCTCTTGAAAAGGGATCCGTTCTGTTCGTCGATCATGAGGAGAAGAACCTCGCCGCGGCACAAGCCTTCGGGTTCGCAACGCACGCCTACCACGACGCCCCCTCCTTCCGCGCCGCGGCATTTTCCTAAGGCTTCAGGCCCGTCATCTCTCCCCAGTTCTGGCCAAATTTCGCGTCCACGACGAGCGGGACGCCGACATCCGCCACATTCTCCATGAGCGTGCAGAGCTTCGCCGCCAAAGCTTTTTCTTCGCCCGCATCGACCTCGAACACCAATTCGTCGTGTACCTGCAACAATAACCTCGCTGTTTTCGACCATTTCGGCAACTCCTTTTCGACCTCGATCATCGCGAGCTTGAGGAGGTCGGCTTCGGTGCCTTGAATGGGCATGTTGATCGCCATGCGCTCGGCGCGCGCACGGATCATCGCGAGTGGCGAATGGACGTCCGGCACTTGGCGACGGCGTCCGAAGGCCGTCTCGACATACCCATACTCGCGAGCGGATGCCTTGGTAGCCTCCAGATAGCGACGCAAATCCTTATATGCAGCGAAATACCGCTCGATGAATTCTTTGGCTTCAGCCATCGAAACACCGGCGCCACTCGAGAGGCCGAACGCCCCTTGGCCGTACAGGACCCCGAAGTTCACAGTCTTCGCAGCGCGGCGCTGATCGGCAGTCACGTCCTCGAGCGGCACGTTCCACATAGCTGCGGCCGTCGTCTTATGAATGTCTTTCCCATCCGCGAATGCCTTCAACAGAGCCTTGTCTTGAGCCAAGGCGGCGGCCAAACGCAATTCGATCTGCGCATAGTCGCACGAGAGGAGCGAGCGGCCGGGCGGCGCGATGAAGGCTTTCCGGATGCGGCGGCCATACTCCGTCCGAATCGGAATATTCTGTAGGTTCGGGTCCGTTGAGGATAGACGCCCCGTCGCAGCGATCGTCTGGTGAAACGTTGTATGGACGCGTCCGCGCGTATCCGCGAGGAGCGGGAGGGGTTGGATGTATGTCGAAAGGAGTTTTGCGACCTCACGATAGGCCTCGATCTGCTCGATGATCGGATGTTGGCCGCGCAATTTCTCTAACTCGCTGGAAGCAGTCGAAAAGCCGGTCTTGCCCTTCTTGATGTTCTGAGAGGGGAGCTTCAGATCTCCAAACAACACCTGCGCCAACTGGGCAGGGGAGGCAGGATTGAAAGCATGCCCCGCACTCGTACGCATCTCCTGCTCCAGGCGCGTCTGTTCGGCCTGGAACTCTTTCGCGAGGCTTGCGAGATAGGGCAGGTCGATCATGATCCCTTCCTGCTCCATCTTGAAAAGGACGGGCACGAGGGGGCGTTCGAAGCGATCGTAAAGCGCCAGCAAGCCCTTGCCTTCGAGCTCCGTCCGCAAGAGCTTCGCCAACATCAACAAGACCATCGTGGTGACGGCGGGCAAAAGGGGAGGCGCATGGCCCAAATAACGGGCCGCCAGATCTTCCAACGTCGGGGCGGCGATGTTCGCCTCCAAGAGATAGGCGCCGATCTGCGTGTCGAATCCGACGTCATCCAGCTCGATCCCGTGACGGGCGAGCACATGGAACCGGTCTTTCGCCGCGTGCATCACGAAATCGTTGGCACGGGCCTGAACGGCTTTTTTGCAGACCTCCTTAAACGTCTTTTCGCGCCAAATCTTTTCGTGCAGGTGAAGAATGCCGTCTTCTGAACCCACCCAAAGGTCCGGCGCAAGCATATCGCCGCCCGAATCGATCACCTCCAAGGCGAGCGACCCCGGGTGACGTGCGAGCCAATTTTCAAATTCCGCGCACGTGACGGCCTCTTCGGTCTCCGGCGTCGGCAGCGGGACGAGTGTTTGCGCCACGACGGCGCCAATCCCCGCCGAGTGAGTAGCCGTGCGGGCCATGGGGCTCTTTTCCTTCGCTCCTTCGAGCGTTACCCCTTTCGTCTTCGGGAGAAGCGAACGGAAGCCGTATTTCTGCAAGAATTCCACGAACGGCTCGGCAAATGGCGTCAGGGGCGTCGGGGCCAACATCCATTTCAGGGGAGCGTCGGTCGAAATGGTCACGAGGTTGCGCCACTTCGGAATCTCGGCCTCGCCCGCAAGCAGGCATTCGCGCTGGCGCTTGGTCATCTCGGTGCTTGGATCATGCGCGGCTGCTAACAAACCCTCTACCGTCCCGAACCGTTCGAGCAACTCTTTCGCCCCCTTTTCCCCGATCCCTTTCACGCCGGGAATATTATCGGACGTATCACCGCGCAAGATCTTGTAATCGATCATCTGCGCCGGTGTGAGACCGAACAGGATCTTCATCGTTTCCGGCGTCACCGCCTGGAGGTCGGTCATCCCTTTCTTGAAGAGCTGGACCGTGACATCCGGAGTGATCGTCTGCAACAAATCGCGGTCACCCGTGAAGATGGTCACCGCCCAATCTTGCGCAGCGGCCTGCTTGGCGAGGGTCCCGATCAGGTCATCCGCCTCGAACCCATCCTGCTCGAGCGACGGGACGCCCAACAAGCCCAACCCTTCCTGTAGCAACGGAATTTGCGCATAAAGCTCATCCGCCTGGCGTTCGCGCTGGGCCTTATACGCCTCAAACGCCTCATGCCGAAAAGTCGGGGCCGCCGTATCCCAACAGGCAACGAACGCTTCCGGACGGTCGCGCTCCAGGACCTTCAAGACCGCCATCAGCACGCCGTAGACGGCATTGACGATCGTCCCATCCGGGGCCGTGAGGGGCGGCAAGGCATGCCACGCGCGATGTAGAAGCGCGTTCGCATCCAAGATGAACAGACGGGGTTGCATATGGGATGAAGCCTAACCGATGGCTAGGGTTTTTGCACGCCGCGCGTTTTCCCTTAAACAAAAGAAGCATCTCCCGATGGGAGATGCTTCTTTTGGAGGCGTGAGTGGGAATCGAACCCACGCATAGGGGTTTTGCAGACCCCTGCCTTACCACTTGGCGACCACGCCGAGCCGCCTAAGCCTAGCAAATGGCCCAGAAAACGGGAAGGGGATGGCCGACCATGCAAGAAGACCGGCCAAATGGCCGGTCTTCGTTTATTTCGTCTTGGCGTCGGCCAACTGCTTTTCAACCTTGGCTTTTTCCAATTTCTGGAGGCGGGCCAGGCGCAGCTCTTCGGCGCGTTTCGCCCACTGGGTCTTGCCGTCGCCCATCTGGACGATCTCAACCGTCACGTTGCGGTGCAAACCGAACTGGCGAGCCGACTTCTTGTCCTTGACCCAAATGTCGATGCGGTAGAAATAGCGCTTATTCATGCGGTCGTGGACCACGAAGACCTTGTCGCCGAACAGCGACGGGATGCGCACCTTCGTGCCGAACGGCAAGAAGTTGGTGGCGATCACGCCCTCCACGTCGTCGTGGGAACGCTTTTCAAGGTCCGTCCCATCGGCCGTGATAAAGGGGTCGGCGTCACACTCATCCACCGCGGAGGTGTAATTCGTGACATCGACCTTCTGGGTCCGGATCGGGCGAGCGGCTTCTTTCAGGTCCAAAACCGACTCTTCACTGTCAGAGGCAGCGGAGACCGGCGTTTTGGAAGACGTATCCTCGGCCGCGAAGGCGGTCGGGATGGACGTAAGGCTCAGAACGAGGGACAATGCCAGGAGGGTAATGCGTTGAATATGGGTAGAGATAGAGAGTGAAGTCATAAGAGATAAAACTGACGCCTTAGATCGCGGGGGACCGCGAAGAAAGAGCGTCAGTCGTAGGAATATAGTATACCAAAAATAGGCGGTTTTGTCAAGGGAATTACTCGATATTTTGGCTAAAATAAGAGAAATATTGCTACTTTATGGACAAACGTTTCGCGACACATAAGGGCCGTTTCGCTTGGATACGCGGACTTTGGCAAAAAGCCTGGGTTCGCTGGTTCGTGGGGCTCGCCGTAGGTGGTGCGCTCTTCGGATTTGTGGCCCTGATCGTGTTCGCGGCGTGGGTCAGCAAGGATTTGCCCGATCCGAACAGCCTCAATAGCCTCCAGGTGGCCCAATCGACCAAGATTTTTGATCGGACGGGCACCGTCCTCCTGTATGAGATCCACGGGGATGAGAACCGGACGCTGATCCCCATCGACCAGATCCCACCGATCATGCGACAGGCGACCGTGGCCATCGAGGACCGTAAGTTTTATGAGCATCATGGGGTGGATTGGGTGGGGCTGGTACGTGCCGTCGTCCGCAATGCCATCCGGGGCCAGGGACCACGTGGGACGTCGACCCTGACACAGCAGCTCGTCCGCAACACCATCATCGAGAACACGTCGGGATACCTCCGTAAGCTGAAAGAGATGATCCTGTCGCTCCAGATCGAACGGAATTTCTCGAAGGACCAGATCTTGCAGATGTATTTGAACGAGATCCCGTATGGAAACACGATTTACGGCGTCGAATCAGCCGCACAGAACTATTTCGGCAAGCCGACGCGGGACCTGACGCTCGATGAGGCCGCGCTCCTAGCCTCGATTCCCCAGGCTCCGGACCGGCTCTCCCCATATGGTACGGGCGTCCGCGGCGACAACCGGCCGCAACTCGTACAACGGCAGCGCCTCGTCATCGAAAAGATGGCCGAACAGGGATTCATCACGCCAGAACAAGCCGAAGAAGCCAAGAAGATCGATACGCTGGCCAAGCTCAAGCCGCAGAACATCGGGAACATCAAGGCGCCGCACTTCGTGATGTATATCCGGTCGCTCCTCGCGGACCAGTTCGAAGCGGAAGGGGGGCTCAAGTACGTGGAGCAAGGCGGGTTACGCGTCATCACGACCCTCGATTGGGAGAAGCAGCAGAGCGCGCAACGGATCGTGAGCGAGTTCGTGGAAAAGAATGGGAAGACGTACCAATTCAATAACGCGGCCCTAGTTTCTTTAGATCCGAAGACGGGGCAGCTCCTAACCATGGTCGGATCGGCGGACTTCTTCAAGAAAGAGATCGATGGGCAGGTGAACGTAACCTTGAGCGCCCGCCAACCGGGATCAAGCTTCAAGCCGATCGTGTACGCGGCGGCGTTCGCGAAGGGGTATCTTCCAACAACCGAACTGTACGACACGTTTACCAGCTTCAAAACGGACGGGCCGAACTATGAGCCGCGGAACTACAACCTTCGCGACAACGGGCCCGTGACCCTGCGGAAAGCCCTGCAAGGCTCGCTCAACATCCCAGCCGTGAAGCTGCTTTACCTGGTGGGCGTTGGGCCGGTGCTCGATTTCGCAGACCAGTTGGGATACACGACCTTAAAAGACCGTTCGCGCTTTGGCCTGTCGTTGGTGTTAGGCGGGGGAGAGGTGACGCCACTGGAACATGCCCACGCCTATTCCGCCTTCGCGAACGATGGGATACAGATGCCGGTCGCGCCGATCCTTCGAGTGGAGGCGAACGGGAAGGTCTTGAGCGAATGGCAGGCGAGCCCGGGGACGCGCGTCGTGGACCAGCAAACGACCCGGATCCTGAATGACGTTTTGACCGACAATGAGGCACGGACCTACGTGTTTGGGTCACGGAACAGCCTGACCTTGCCGGATCGGCAGGTCGCTACGAAGACAGGGACGACGAACAACTATTATGACGCCTGGACGGTCGGATATACCCCGAACTTCCTGACGGCCGTCTGGGTCGGCAATACGAAATACGTGCCGATGAAGCGGGGATCGGACAGCTCGACGGTCGCGGCCCCGATCTGGCAGGCATTCATGAAGGAAGCGACCAAGAACCTGCCGAAAGAGACGTTCGCGGAACCGGAACCGTCGGTGGAGACGAAACCCGCCATTAAAGGAGGCGCGCTCGTGAAACGATTGCGGATCGATAAGAATACGGGATTGCTCGCGACCGAATTCACGCCGGCGAACCAGGTTGAGGAACGGACCTACTTCGAACCGCATGACATCCTGTATTTCGTCGATCGGGATGACCCGCTGGGGAATCCGCCGACCAATCCCGCAAATGATCCGCAGTTCTCGGCCTGGGAAGCGGGGGTACAGAATTGGATCAGCCGAACGAATGCGACAACGACCGCCCAGGCACCGACGGTCTCGAGCGACCAGTACGGACCCGCCTTCGCGCCGCAGCTCACGATCCTGGAACCGGCGAACCAGAGCGCTGTCACGAGCCGCTTCATCCCGATCCGGGTAGAGATGAGCGCGCCGCGGGGGGTGGCGAACGTGCAGATCCGTCTTGGGGATCGCGACCTGGGGACCGTACAGGGGGCTTCGACGAGTTTTGGGGTCACGATCCCAGAAGACCTCCCCGACGGCTTCTACGACCTCGTTTTGACCGCTAAGGACGACATTGGGAACAGCACGAGCCAAACGGTGACCATCCATTTGCAGCTCCAAGCCGAAGACAGCGGACCGAGCTTCCTGGAGGGGATCCTGGCGCCGATAACCACCAGCACGTTCTCGTTCTAAGAAAAACACCGCC
>JACCDN010424835.1_pt1 | contig 15759 bp, 19 predicted proteins | sample 7441691 | NCBI WGS metagenome assembly JACCDN01 (sample SAMN15323439, study PRJNA562643) | freshwater metagenome | isolation source: river surface water | place: USA:Blue River Watershed | collected 2017-08-16
AATCCGTCAGCCCGGGCGCGCTCTCGTCCCGGAATCTGGCGTCGCTAGAGAGCTTTTCATTGAGATAGCGTTGCGAATATCTCGAGAGAACAGTTTCGCAAATGAGTTCGTTGAATACTTGTGTGTAAGAGATTCAGAACTGAGAAGACGATAAACACACTACGCCCGTAGAAGCCCTGTTTTAGCTCTGAAGGACCCGGGTTCGATTCCCGGCACCTCCACTATTTTTTTGGGCTCGCCTATTACTCGTTCTCTTCTGGACCCGGTCGAAGCCCATCGTAAATTTCTTTGCAAATGGGACAGACCGGATACTTCTGAGGATCGCGCGACGGTACCCATTTCTTTCCACATAGCGCGCGTACTGCTTTGCCAGTCACAGCGGACTCAACAATCTTCTCTTTCTTAATGTAATGCGCAAAGCGATCATGGCCGCCGTCATCTTCTTGTTCGACAGGCCTCGTAAGAGTGTCAGTATCTGCGCTAGATAGCGGCGAATCCACTGGCGGTAAGCCGCGATCAAAAATACCCATGGCCAAAGTATCCCTTAATTCGATAGAAAAGTTTCAACGAGGATGGCTTAACTCTGAGACCCTATGTGGAAATCACGAGCTATACGTCGCATGATTGATATAAATATTGTGTATCCCCAACAATCTTTCTCCGAGTAGAATTCTCCAATGAAAGACTTGCTGCGCACTGAGCATTTATCACGGGCAGATGTTGAGCTACTTCTCGACACAGCTGCTGACTTTGCCAGCAAGCCACTCCGCGCCAACACTGCGCTGAGCAATAAGACGGTCGCGATTTACATGACAAAACCATCGACACGTACCCGATTGGCTTCTGAGACTGCAGTGGCCCATTTAGGTGGCACACCAATTTTTATTCGTGGCGATGATCTACAACTCGGCCGCGGGGAAACAATCGCTGATACCGCAAAAATCATTAGTGGTTTCTGCGATGCGCTCATCATCCGCACCTTTAAGCAATCTGATGTTGATGAATTCGGGGCACACGCATCTATTCCTGTTATTAACGGTTTAACTGACGATGATCACCCAACTCAATTACTGGCAGATTGGGTCACTATTCGCGAAAATTTTGGTAAAGATATACAGGGTAGAAAATTTGTCTACCTTGGCGATGGCAACAATATGACCCACGCTTGGTTGATCATGGGCGCAATCATGGGCGCGCATGTGGTTGCTGCAACGCCTGACGGCAAATGGGCGCCAGATGCTGCAGTTGTTGCGAAGGCGAAAGAGATTGCGGCAAAGAGCGGTGCAACGATTGAAATAACAACCGATGCCGAATCTGCAGCGCGTGGAGCTTCAGTTCTTTACACCGATGTTTGGATGTCGATGGGCGATCCGGAGTCAGAGCGCGCTGAGAAAATGAAAGCGTTGGCGCCTTATGCAGTTACACAAAATTTGATGTCGCTTACAGAAAAAGATTCCATCTTTATGCATTGCTTACCAGCTCACCGCGGTGAAGAGGTAGAAGCCTCCGTAATAGATGGACCAAAGTCTGTCATCTGGCGTGAGGCTTTTCATCGCCGCACAACTATCCAGGCGCTGCTGTATCACCTGACCCGCGGTGAATTGCAGGGTTGCTGAATCTAATTACTAAGCGTTTGGAATTTCTTCTAAAGAATTAAAAATCATTTTGCCCATTGTGCGCGCTTTCTCCATCTCAATGTCGGCACCTTGTGATTCACCTGGAATTCTTAACACGGCATCACATTTTTCTAATAAGCGGTGAGCAACTGGATATTGATAATCCTTGAACTGAGGTGACGAGTGGCTATCGCCACCCGCAGAGCGAATTACTGGCCAGGCAGCCCATTCACCAATCATGGCTAAATGTCCTTTCTGAAAAAGAGGGAGTGCATAACTCTCCATTTTTCTCAGGTTTTCAGCGATGAGCTGCTCGTCGCCGTTTGTACCGCTCAAGTAAGGGCCAGATATGAGTATGAGAAGAGATTTCACCATAGTGTGAAGGTACTCTCACATCCCAAAATATTGTTCAAGAGGGTACCTTTTCTCCCATGAGAATTGCCGTACCGAAAGAGATTCGCGAAGGCGAAAAGCGCGTGGCGCTCGTCCCCGATGTCATCAATAAACTGACGCGACTCGGCTATGAAGTCATTATTGAATCAGGTGCGGGAGTTCATTCGCAGGCAACAGATGATCTCTATACAGCAGCAGGAGCCACAGTAAAGAGTGGCGATGTCATCAGCGATGCTGATGTTGTTCTCTCGGTAACGTCTCTGACACCAGCACAGATGAGTAGCCTCAAAAAAGGCGCCGTGACAATCTCATTTCTCTCACCAGTTACCGCTATTGATTCCATCGAAGCGGCAACAAAAGCTGGACTTACCTCTTTCTCTCTTGAGTTAGTGCCTCGAATTTCGCGTGCGCAATCGATGGATGCGCTCACTTCTCAAGCGCTCTGCGCTGGCTACCGCGCAGCTCTTGTTGGTGCTGAACTCTCACCTCGATTCTTCCCGATGTTAATGACCGCTGCAGGCACCGTTACGCCAGCTCAAGTTCTAGTACTGGGCGCTGGAGTTGCCGGTCTTCAAGCAATTGCCACCGCACGCAGACTCGGTGGAGTTGTCAGCGCTTATGACGTTCGCCCATCTTCTGCAGATGAAGTGAAATCAATGGGTGCCACATTTATTAATTTGGAGCTGGAAGCGCTCGAAGGAGCAGGCGGTTACGCCCGTGAAATGACAGAAGAACGTGCTGCTAAACAACGCGAACTTCTTACTCCGTACATTGCTAAATCTCATGTTGTTATTACAACAGCCGCAGTACCAGGAAGAACTGCGCCTCGTTTGATGACATCAGAGATGGTCGATGCGATGGAGTCAGGCACCATCATCGTGGATCTCGCTGCTGAAACTGGTGGAAATGTTGAGGGATCAAAGCCTGGTGAAATCGTTGTTACCGCAAAAGGCGTTCAAATCTGGGGCGGCAAGGATGTCCCAAGCCAACTCCCATTCCATGCTTCCAGTTTGTACTCTCGAAACGTCGTTAATTTGTTAACGCTGATGACCACTCCAAGTAAAGATGGTGCGCCCGTTGCGCTCAATATTGATTTTAGCGATGAGATCATCGATAAATCAGCGCTCTGCCATGCAGGCGCCAAGCACGTGCCCGGAGCAAGTAATAAGGAAGGTGCTTAAGCCATGGATGCAATCGCAATCATCTCTATCTTCACCCTGGCAGTATTTGTTGGTTTTGAAGTTGTCTCCAAAGTTTCTTCCACGCTTCACACGCCACTCATGTCAGGTGCGAATGCAATCCACGGAGTTATTCTCGTAGGTGCAATCATCGTCGCCGATCACAGCGAGACTAGCCTTGAACTAGGCCTCTCACTAGCGGCAATTGTTCTTGCCACAATCAATATGGTCGGTGGGTTTGTTGTCACCGACAGAATGCTCGAAATGTTTAAAGCAAAGAAGAGCGACAACACCCAAAAAGTTGGCGGCGAGAGCGTTGATTCCAAGGGAGGCAAATAATGAATAGCACTCTCTATAGCTTGATTGGCCTTGCTGCCGGTGTTGCCTTCATCTTGGCTCTCAAAGGTTTATCTCATCCCAAGACTGCGCGTCGTGGAAATCTCATCGGCGCATTGGGTGCCACGGTCGCTACTCTCGCTGTGTTTTTCTATGGCGCTCCACTCAAAAATCTTGGGTGGATCATTGGCGCAATCGCAATCGGACTAGTTATCGGTGTTCCTGCAGCTCGCAAAGTAGAGATGACACAGATGCCACAGCTCGTTGCACTCTTTAATGGAGTGGGCGGAGGCGCAGCTGCGCTCGTTGCAATCGTTGAGTACATGAACTTGGGCGCTGAAGCGACAACGGCAGAAGTTATCTTCACAGTCTTTACCGTTGTCGTGGGCTGTGTGTCATTTAGCGGTTCGATTATCACCTTTATGAAGTTGCAAGAGCTTATGACTACACGTCCTGTTGTATTCCCAGGTGGTCGATTTGTTATCGCTGCAACCCTGGCTGCAGTACTTGGCGTCTCGATCTGGGTAGTAATCGCACTCGGTACTACTCCGCTTCTTGTACTCGCGATTCTCTCGCTTCTCTTCGGAGTGCTCTTCGTGCTGCCAGTTGGTGGAGCAGATGTGCCAATTGTTATCTCACTGCTCAACGCATTTACTGGCTTAACAGTTGCTGCAAGTGGTTATGTACTTTCTTCAACTCTCTTGATTATTGCGGGAACTCTTGTCGGAGCTTCTGGAACTATCTTGACTCGCTTGATGGCAGAGGCGATGGGACGTTCGCTCTTTGGAACTCTCTTCGGTGCATTTACTGCAAAGCCTCAAGAAGCATCTGGCTCTGCCGAAGAACGTCCAGTGCGCTCTGGTTCAGCTGATGACGTTGCAATTTTGCTCAACTATGCACGTCGCGTCGTGATTGTTCCTGGCTTTGGACTCGCTGTTGCACAAGCACAACACACAGTCCGTGAATTAGCTGACCTCATGATTTCTAAAGGCATTGATGTTGCATATGGAATCCATCCAGTTGCAGGTCGCATGCCCGGACATATGAATGTTCTACTCGCAGAGGCCAATGTTCCATATGACCAACTTGCAGAAATGGATGAAGTTAATCCAACATTTGGCCAGACTGATGTTGCGATAGTTATCGGCGCTAACGACGTCGTGAATCCTGCTGCACAGACAACTCCAGGATGCCCAATCTATGGAATGCCAATTCTTGAGGTCAATCAAGCTTCTAACATCATCTTCTTGAAGCGCTCAATGCGCCCAGGTTTTGCTGGTATCGAGAATGAACTTCTCTACGATCCCAAGACGATGTTGCTCTTCGGCGATGCCAAGGCATCTTTGACGAAGGTTGTTTCAGCGCTTAAAGCTCTGTAACACTTTTGCGTAAGAAGACCTCGTAACAGTTAGCCTTCCTGCATCGTGGTGGGTGCGTTATGCACATCAAGCACATCTGCAGCCTTGACGTCACCAGATAACTTATCTGTGCGTTGCAATGGCTTTTTGGCATCCTCTTTATAGATTGCAGGAATTGATCCCAAAAGGCCCTTTTTGAAATCTTCAAAGGCTTGAAGCACTTCGCGCTTTGTATTCATCACAAATGGACCCATCCAAGCAACAGGCTCTTTGATGGGTTGCCCGCCCAAAATAAAGAGTTCGAGGTTTGGAGAGCGAGACTCTTGTTGCGCTGCTGCGCGAACTACAATCGCATCGCCTTCACCGAAGACGGTGAGCTGTCCCATGGATACCGGACGTTGTTCATCGCCAACAAATCCATGACCAGACATTGCGTAGACAAGCGCGTTGTAATCCTTGCGCCATGGAAGGCGAAGTTCAGCGCCAGGTGCCACCGTTGCGTGAATCAAAGTTATTGGAGTCTGTGTTGAACCAGGCCCTACGTGTCCATCAAGTTCGCCAGCAATAATGCGAATTAGTGCTCCACCATCTGGAGTTGAAATAAGTGCAACATCATTGGCACGAACATCTTGATAGGCAGGAGGTGACCACTTCTTTGCTGCAGGAAGATTTACCCAGAGCTGAAAACCATGGAAGAGTCCACCTGACATCACCAAGTGTTCTGGTGGAGTTTCAATGTGAAGAATTCCGCCACCTGCAGTCATCCATTGTGTATCTCCGTTGGAGATAGTTCCACCACCACCATTGGAATCTTTATGGTCAAAGATTCCATCAATGATGTAGGTGACTGTTTCAAAACCACGATGTGGGTGCCAAGGAGTGCCCTTAGGTTCACCCGGTGCATACTCAACTTCACCCATCTGATCTAAGTGAATAAATGGATCTAGGAGTGAGAGATCAACTCCGGCGAAAGCGCGGCGCACAGGAAATCCTTCACCTTCGTACCCTTGTGGCGCAGTTGTAATGCTGTTAACGCGACGAGCACGAAGATGTGTTGCATCGCTAATGCGAGGCAAGATGGTGATGTCGCTGACTGTCACTGCTGGCACCGAAGTCTCCTTATCTCACACGTGTTTATGCCTCTCGCGTGATGGTGAAAATGTAGTTGAAATTTCAACTACCTGCAACCTCAAATGGGCTCTGCGACGGGTCGAGCAGGGGTAAAGAAACGTTTACCAAGCGGTGAAGTCCATGTACATGAACCATCGGGGAAGCTCTCAATCTGCCAACCATCGTGGGTTTTTAAACGATGGTGTCTTCGACAGAGCGCCCCGATATTGTCAGCAGAAGTCACGCCCCCTGAGTCCCAACTTTGAGCATGGTCGAGATCAGATAAGAGCGCCGACCTACGACAACCCGGGAAGCGACAGGTGCGATCGCGCGCTATGAGAAAGTCTTTAAGCGCTTGGGGAGGTTCGTAGCTTTCGCGCCCTAAATCCAACAAGTTTCCACTCTGTGGTTCTGTGATGAAGCGTCTCCAAGTGGCATCACTTGCCAAGTGGCGTGCAACGGATGCAGGAATTGCGCCATATCCGGCAAGTTGGCCGGGGTTCTCGGCTAAACCTAAGAGCGTTGGCAAATCAATAGTGACATTAACGGTAAGTGGACGGCGGTGCGCAACCACGGTCTCTGAAAGATCGCTTAAGACAGTTGCGCAGATTGCTGTCAGCGCATCGGCTCGCCTCTGATCTGCTGTGCGCTGCGGTTGATCCTTTTCGTTATCTAGTTGGTTCTGGCGCAGGAGAAAAGCTTCGATGGAGTTGATAACTATTTGCGCGTCGGCAGCAGGAAGGATTGCAACGACTGTCGACATTCCATCGGCATCGTTGTAGCAGGAAACACGTCGCAATGATTGTGCTTTAGCTACCGATTCTTCAAACTCTTCTGGAGCTAGCTTTGCAATCTCTGTTCGGATCATATTTGCGACCTGGCCTGGTGTATGAAATTCGGCGTAAGCAAGCGCTCGCTCTTCGATGAGAAAGATTGTTGATTCTGGAGCTCCATCCCGAATTGCCATTGCAGTCTCGCGAGCAATGACCGTCGCATGTGCAGATGAGATTTCACCAGTTGCAAGCGCTGAACAGGTTTGTGGAAGATTGTTAACGAGCGTACGTGCGATATCAATTCGAGATTGAGCAGTTGCTGGCGCTAATCGCAGCGCTGTTGATACATCTTCTCGTTCGATTTCATCAACCCCGGCAAGCGGACCGTCACCTTGTGATGGGCTCAAACCAGCTACCGCAGTTATAGCGCGCTGTTTGAGCGCATAGAGCCAGCCATCATGTCGCTCAAGTGCAGCCAAGTAATCAATGCGATCGCTGGGTGAGAGAGTAAATGGATCAATCTCTTCGAGTTGCAACATTGTCTGCGCACAGGGCAACGCTGTTAAGAGATGTGCAACAGCTGCAGATGTTTGCGCAACATCGTGAAGTCTGGCTGGTGTCATAGCGGCAATCATGAGAGTAGCCACTGACAAAGAGCGCGCCAAAGATAAGTACAGACTCGATTCCTGTGGACAAGGATTTTCACGAAGTTCTAGCGTGCATTTTATTACTGTGGGTAACCGCGTTAGAATGCCCATGTGAACAAGCACGCTCCGAAACTCAATAAGGTGGTTCTGTACTACTGCTTTACACCTATTGCAGACCCAGAAGCGTTGCGTCTATGGCAAAAACAACTCTGCGAAAGCCTTAATCTCAAAGGTCGTATCCTGATTTCGCCACATGGAATTAATGGAACTGTCGGCGGTGAAATGGCCGATGTTAAAAAATACGTTCGTGAAACCCGGCGCTATGCAGGATTTAAGAAGATCGTCTTCAAATGGTCAGATGGAACTGGAAATGATTTTCCACGCCTTCGCGTAGTTGTTAAAGAAGAACTCGTCGCCTTTGGAAATCCTGGTGAAATTCAAGTTGATGAGAATGGCGTCATTGGCGGTGGGGTTCATCTGCGCCCAGATCAAGTAGATGCTCTTGTGAAAGAACGTGGTGATGAAGTTGTCTTCTTCGATGGCAGAAATGCCTACGAAGCCAAGATTGGCAAATTTAAGAACGCGGTTGTCCCTGATGTCAGCACTTCACGGGATTTTGTCCGCGAAATTGAAAGCGGAAAATACGATCACCTCAAAGATAAGCCGGTAGTTACCTATTGCACTGGTGGAATCAGATGCGAAATTCTCTCTGTTGTCATGAAGAATCGCGGCTTTAATGAGGTCTACCAAATTGATGGTGGAATCGTTAAATATGGTGAGCGTTTTGGTGATGAAGGCGACTGGGAAGGTTCACTCTACATATTTGATGATCGCATGGCGATGGATTTTTCAGAAAAGGCAAAAGTGATTGGCCAATGCGACAAGTGCAGCGCACCAACCAAAACATTTAGAAATTGCAACACTGCATCTTGTCACCAGTTAATACTTCTCTGCGATTCCTGCGCTCAACTTCCATCAAATTTAAGTTGCACTCATGACCGCTCACGGAATCGCGATTCCGAGCTAGTCGGCTAAGCCATGATTTGGTGGCCGAACGAGATTCCCACTCTTAATTTTGGACTAGTAACTCTTCGGCCAAGTTCTGAGATAGATATCGATTCAATATTCGATGCTTGCCAAGATCCTTTGATTCCTGCGTTTACAACGGTTCCCGCACATTACACAATTGATCACGCAATTGAGTTTATTCGCTCTGATCCATTTAGCTTTGCTGAGCGAAGAGAACTTCGGTTTATTGTCGAACACGGAAATGGTAGCGATAAGAAATTTGCTGGAGTCATTTCCTTGCACACGATCAATATTAAGAATCATGCGGCAGAAGTTGGATATTGGATGGAAAAATCCATGCGTGGAAAAGGAATCGCTACAACGGCCGTCTCCATGATTACCGATTATGGAATCTCTACTATTGGCTTTCGCCGGATCGATGGGTTGGCGGATATAGATAACCAGGCTTCACAGAAAGTTCTCATGAAAGCTGGCTTCGAAAAAGAAGGAATATTGCGCAACAAGGTCACACGTGAGGACGGTCAGCAGATTGATATGGCACTCTTTGCAACGACCAATACCACTTGGAAGCCCCTGAACTTATAGGAGAAAATCTTGGAATCGCTCGCGCTCGTCGTGACCATCATGATTATGAGTTGCGTGTCTAGTGGGCCATTTGCGCTAGCCCTTACTTCCAGGACTTTGCAGCAGCTTACGCACAACATTTTTCTCAAAATATTTCGCCGTGTAGTGCTAGGTATTGTGAATGTTATAGGGGCGTTTATATCTTCAATTTTCCTCATTGAACCAATTCCTTATCCACTCAAATTTGTTGCTGTTATCTCCCTCTTCCTTCACATCTGGTCAAATGATCGTGAATACGGGGGAGGCCTATCCCGACTGATTAAGCGCATAATCAGGCGTGACCCCAACGGGCCAAAAGGTCAGAGTTAAGAATGAATAAATTTTTGCGTTCGGTTCTCGCTGCCTTAGTTGTTCTTGCGATTACTCCACCAATTGCTAGCGCAGAAAACCCACCCAGGAAGATATTGACTGGTTGGATTCCATATTACTCAATGAAAACCGCTCTCCCGGATGCGCTGAATAATGCCGATCTCATCAAAGAGGTCATGCCATTTTGGTACACCCTGAAATACGATGGCAAAAATAAGGTTGCCGTAGTGACAGATCTCTATGCACCCGCCAATCCCAGCGTTCCTATAGAGCAACCACTCACTGCGCTGCGCAACGCAGGTTTTTCAATAATTCCAACAATCACAGATGGAACTGCCAAACTAGTTCTCGCTGGATTACTAAAATCTCCAGCTTCTCGAGCGCAAATTATCGATGCTTTGATGAATCTCATCCGAAAGCACAACTACGATGGAATTGATTTAGATTTTGAAGGTTTTGCATTTGTCGACGGAAATAACACGTGGAAAGCAACCGCTCCTCATTGGGTGGCGCTCGTAAAAGAGTTAAGTGCTGCCCTCAAGGCCGAAAACAAATTGCTTTCAGTTTCTACTCCATATGTCTGGAATCCTAATGAGAAGCAGAAAGGTTATTTTGTTTATGCTTGGGCAGATATCGCGCCATATATAGACCGTTTGCGAATCATGACCTATGACTACTCTGTTGCCAAAGTTGGCCCGATAGGCCCGCTAGCGTGGACAGAGAAAACTGTGAAATATGCGGTCTCCATCATGCCAGCATCGAAGGTATACCTAGGTGTTCCTGGTTATGGTCGCGATTGGGTTACAGCAGTCAATGGAATCTGCCCTGCGAATTTAGGAAATACCGTAAAGGTTGGTGCAAAAGCAGCAACCTTTGTAATGCGCAATGCGCTATCGCTGGCACAAACATATGGAGCTACGCCAACGTTTAATGAACAGTTTGGGGAAAGCACCTTTACCTACGATAAAACTTATAACGGCCAGACTTCAACTGGCTTGGCAACATCTTGTACTGCAACTCGAATAGCTTGGTATCAAGATGCGCGCGGGTGGGAAGTGCGTGCTGCGTTGGTGGATAAGTATCGCTTAGGTGGAATCACTGCATGGACACTTGGAATGCAAGAACCACTTGCAACGGAGTCTATTCGCAACGTTGCCAAACAGATTGCTCCGGATCGAGTCAATGTGACATCTGCTGTTGATAAGGGCAACGTTGATTATGGCAATCCGGTGGTAATTACGGCAACCTTCTCTATCAAGGATAAATCTCCACTGGCCAATGTTCCTGTTCGCATCGAAGGAAAATCTTCAGGAGAAACTACGTGGAGAACTTTGGCAACTGCCATCACCGATGTAGAAGGTCGAATTGAAAAAGCGGTCATCGTTGGTAAAGCCACAACTATTAGGGTGTACTCAGAGCCAACTTGGGAGCGCACCGAAGGAATTGGGGCTGAGGCTGCAATTACGATTAATCGCACAATGACGGTTTCTGTTCCTGGAACAGTTCGTAGCGATGAACCACTTCAACTTTCCGGAAGTATTCGCCCGCGTACCGAAGGAGCACTGATTCAAGTCGAGAGGCTTGTCGGCAAAGAGTGGCGCGCCATCGGACAATCAGTAACTACTGATTCGCAAGGAGCTTTTACTGCCTCTATTAATCCATTACCCCGAGGTGTAGCAACGTTGAGAGTGGCTGTTCTCGCAGATCAGAATTGGGCTCAGATAAATAGCCCTACCTTCAATATCATTATCCGGTGATGGTAAAGACTGCCGACAAAATCGAGGAAGAAATTCGCGCCATTTTTTCTGGCGATACTCCTTGGGTCACCATCGTCTGGGATGATCCTGTAAACCTACAAACATATGTTGTGTACGTCTTCATGGAGCTCTTTGGATATTCCAAAGCGCGGGCCACAGAGTTAATGTTGCAAGTTCACAATGAAGGAAAAGCGATAGTTTCTACAGGAAGTCGCGAAGAGATGGAACATGATGTAGCACGTCTGCATGAGTACGGCTTGTGGGCCACTTTGCAACGTGGGGATCAAATATGACCGCGACCGAAGGGTTTAAGCGACATGGCGATCATTCATACATCGCCCAATTCTCAGAGAGCGAAAAGGAAGTACTACTCAACCTCTGCGAACAAATTATTGAATTACTAGCTGAGCGTGTTGATCATGGCCACGAGGATCCTCTGGCTGCGATGGTTGGAATCACATCTCATGATTCGCCCCCCGAAGACGAGGTACTGCATCGCTTATTGCCCAACGCCTATGCAGATGCGGTTGATGCATCAGAATTTCGAAGATATACCGAATCTACTTTACGTCAAAAGAAACAAGCTCATGCAATCTCCATGCGCATTCACTTAAAGTCATCAGATGATGGTTCCGTTGATTTAGATCACGACAATGCCAATGCATGGTTAGGTGCTATCAACGATATCCGACTTGCCCTAGGAGTCAGACTTAAAGTTGAGAATAATTCGCATGAAGAGTTAGAACTATTAGCACCAGATGATCCATTGCGTGGCGTTTATGCTGTCTATACCTGGCTCGGGTGGTTACAGGAAACTCTATTGAGTGCGTTAATTGATGATGCTGATGAGGATGAAGAGGCGCAGCTAGGTAGTTCGTGATTTGGGCAGTTCCTTATTTGGGTAGTATTCGCGCATGTCTTTAGAGATTTCTCAGCACATCGTTGATGCAATTCTCGAGCAATCGCGCGCTGAATACCCTGACGAGTGCTGTGGAGTAATTCTCGGTCCAGTAGGTTCTGGTAAACCAGAGCGACTCAAGCCCATGATTAACTCGGCGCATTCGCCAACATTCTATGAATTTGATCCCAAAGATTTGTTAGCGCTCTATCGAGAAGTTGATGATCGTGATGAAGAGATTGTGGTCATTTATCACTCTCACACTGAGACAGAGGCCTATCCTTCCCGGACCGATATCGCCTATGCCGGTGAACCCGGAGCGCATTATGTGTTGGTTTCTACACGCAAAGAGATTGCACCTGCGACAGAGTTCCGCTCATATCGGATAGTAGACGGCGTTGTGACTGAAGAAGAAGTCACGATTACTGCATAAATTTCAATTAGAGTTCGGGGCTGTTTTTAGCGATAATAAGGCTATGACAATTGAAGTGCGCATCCCAACAATTCTCCGCCCGTATACCAAGGATCAGAAATCTGTAAGTGCAGAAGGTGCAACTCTTTCAGCAATTATTTCTGACTTGGATTCACAGTATGCAGGTATTGGCGAGAGACTTCTTGAAAATGGTGCGCTCCGTCGCTTCATCAATGTTTATGTCAATGATGAAGATGTTCGCTTCCTTGGGGGACTAGAGGCGCACATTAAAGATGGCGACTCAATCACAATCTTGCCTGCAGTCGCTGGTGGCTAATTTTGGCTCGCTACGATTCGCTCGAATCCTCAGTAGGTAATACACCGCTTATTGGTCTGCCTCGTTTATCCCCAGCTCCAAATGTTCGACTCTGGGCGAAGATGGAAGATCGCAACCCGACAGGATCTATTAAGGATCGCACCGCCATTGCAATGATTCAAGCTGCAGAGCGCGACGGTCTTCTAAAGCCGGGGTCAACAATTCTCGAACCAACGAGTGGCAATACAGGAATCTCACTAGCGATGGCGGCAAAGGTTCGCGGCTATAACTTAATTTGTGTCATGCCTGAAAACACCAGCCCCGAACGTAGGCAATTATTAGAAATGTGGGGCGCAAAGATCATTTCATCCCCTGCTGCCGGTGGTTCAAATGAAGCAGTCCGAGTTGCCAAAGATTTAGCTTCACAAAACCCTGATTATGTATTTCTTTACCAATACGGAAATCCGGCAAACACTTTTGCACATTATTCGGGAACAGGGCCTGAGATTTTCAAAGATCTACCAACTGTGACTCACTTTGTAGCAGGACTTGGAACTACAGGTACTTTGATGGGTGCTGGTAGATACCTTCGTGAACAAAATCCAAAAATTCAGATCATTGCAGCAGAGCCTCGCTACGGTGAACTGGTTTATGGACTGCGCAATATTGACGAAGGGTTCGTTCCTGAACTCTACGATGCCAGTGTCCTCACACGACGTTTTTCTGTTGGCGCCGAAGATTCAGTCAGACGTGTACGTGAGTTACTTGAAATTGAAGGTATTTTTGCTGGAATCTCTACAGGTGCGATTCTGCATGCAGCGATTGCGATGGGGCAAGAAGCAATTCGCAATGGGCAAGATGCAGATATTGCATTCATAGTCTGCGATGCAGGCTGGAAGTACCTATCTACTGGAGTTTACGGCGCCAGCGTTGATGAAGCGACCGAAGGGCTCGATGGAACTTTGTGGGCTTAACTTCCCCAGTTAGACTAAAGCCCATGAGCAATGCGCCAATAGGAATCTTTGATTCTGGCGTCGGCGGATTGACTGTAGCTCGCGCAATATTGGATCAACTTCCCAACGAATCAACAATTTATATTGGTGACACTGCACGTGGCCCCTATGGTCCTCGTTCACTTGCAGAGGTAAGAGATTTCTCCTTGGAAACTCTAGATTTCTTAGTTAGCCAGGGCGTTAAAGCCTTGGTAATCGCCTGTAACACTGCTAGCGCTGCAATGCTGCGTGATGCTCGCGAAAGATATTCAGTTCCTGTTATTGAAGTTATTCAGCCGGCGGTTCGGCGCGCGGTTGCTGCTACACGTACTGGTCGAGTCGGAGTCATCGGCACTCGCGCCACCATTGAGTCAAAGGCTTACTTGGATGCATTTGCAGCAGCGCCTCAGTTAACAATTCACTCAGTAGCCTGCCCGCTCTTTGTTGAATATGTAGAGCGAGGTGAAACCTCAGGAGATGCCATCACCAAGGTTGCCCGCGAATATCTCCAACCGATGATTGATGCAGATATCGACACACTTGTACTTGGATGCACTCACTACCCCTTACTTACGGGTGTGATCTCTTATGTCATGGGTAATGGAGTCTCCCTCGTTTCTAGCGCTGAAGAGACCGCTAAGGACCTCTACCGAGTTCTTATAGAAAACGCACTCTTACGAGCACCTTCTAAAACCCCACCTACACATAGGTTTTTGGCAACGGGAGATGCTCAGGCATTTGAGTCGCTCGCGCGCAGGTTCCTGGGACCTGAAGTAACTGCTGTGCAACATCAAGATCTATAAAGAAACTGGAGCACCTCATGGCACGTAACGACGGAAGAGAAGTACACCAACTGCGTGAAATCAAAATAACGCGTGGGTGGCTCGATCATGCTGAAGGATCGGTGCTGGTTGAATTTGGAAAGACTCGAGTTCTTTGCGTTGCATCATTTACTCCAGGTGTTCCACGTTGGTTGAAGGATTCCGGTAATGGGTGGGTGACATCAGAGTATTCAATGCTTCCACGGGCAACCCACACGCGTTCAGATCGCGAAAGCGTTAAGGGAAAACTGGGGGGAAGAACTCAGGAAATTTCTCGCTTAGTTGGACGTTCACTTCGTGGAATAGTTGATATGAAAGAGCTCGGCGAAAATACCATCGTGATTGACTGCGATGTTTTGCAAGCGGATGGTGGAACTCGTACTGCAGCGATTACTGGTGCATATGTAGCTCTTGCTGATGCAATTTCATGGGCGCAGAAAGAGGGACACATTAAAGCGGGAGCCAAACCACTTGCAGATTCGGTGGCAGCGGTGAGCGTCGGGATTATTGATGGAGTTCCGATGTTAGATCTCTGTTACGAGGAAGATGTCCGCGCGGAAACTGATATGAATGTGGTCTGTTCAGGCGATGGTCGATTTATTGAAGTGCAGGGTACAGCTGAAGGTGCTCCATTTGATCGCGCTCTCCTTGACTCGCTCTTAAATTTGGCTGTTGCAGGATGCGCTGAACTTACGCAACGTCAAAAGAGCGCGTTGTCTCAATAGATGTCTCACCAACTACTTCTTGCAACACGAAATAAGGGCAAGATTGAAGAGTTTCATCGCATTCTTGAAGCAGTTGCACCTGGACAGATTGATCTGTTAGGGCTCGATAATTTTCCAGAGCTACCTGATGTCATTGAAGATGGGAAAACTTTTCAAGAAAATGCGCTGAAAAAGGCGAAGGAAATGTCTTTGGCAACAGGAATCCCTGCGATTGCAGATGACAGCGGACTCTGCATTGATGCACTTAATGGAGATCCAGGAATTTATTCAGCGCGATGGTCTGGAACTCACGGAGATGATGCAGCGAATAATGCAAAAGTTTTGGAGCAGTTGAGTGAAATTCCAGATGAGAAACGGAGCGCGCACTTTACTTGTGTTGCTGCGCTCTATCTGCCGGATGGAAGAACTCACTGCGAGGAGGCACGGTTCAACGGTTGGATTCTGCGAGCTCCTGTTGGCGAACAT
>JACCDN010560669.1_pt1 | contig 15759 bp, 20 predicted proteins | sample 7441691 | NCBI WGS metagenome assembly JACCDN01 (sample SAMN15323439, study PRJNA562643) | freshwater metagenome | isolation source: river surface water | place: USA:Blue River Watershed | collected 2017-08-16
GCATGCAACACGCCGCCACCATCGACGGCGAGCCAGACACCGACATGCACGGGATGACGGGATTGGCGCAGCAGCACAGCATCGCCCTCGGCGGGTTGCGGCACCAGGGACCAACGTTGCCGCTCCGGATGGTCACGGAAGGTGGTCATCACGCTGCGCAGGTCGTTGGCATCCACCGGGATTTCCGGCAAATCGCGGCCGAAGCATGTGCGCTGGATGGCCAGAAACAAGCCCCAGCAGTCGAAAGCGTCTGGCCCTCGCGCACCGGCGTGCCAGGGCCGACCGATGTACTCGGTCGCCCAGTGCAAAGGCGATCTTGATTCGAGGCAAAGTTGATTTGACATGGAATCACTATTTCACTAATATCGACGCATGCAGACCAACTTCAAACGACCCTTTGCCCAGTACGTCAAGAAGGCGCACAAGCCCTTACGACTGGCAATCGAGGACGAGGTGGAGGTGGTGTGCGAGGCGCCGGAGGTTGACGAACTCAAGGTGGCCGACCTGGCCGGGATCCGGGTTCACAAGTTCCGGTTCAGCCGCCAGGAGTACCTGATGGCCTACCGGCCGCCGGCCAAGAACGCGCCCGTGGAGTTTTTGATCATCGACTTCTACCAAGTCGGCGTTCACGAGAACTTCTACGACGAACTGAAACAGTATTTGCGACACGAGAAGCCAACGGGAGAAACACCATGAACCATGCGCTCACTGCCGAGGACCTCTACACCGAGATGAAGCGGATGCCGAGCACCGAGCGGGTTCGGTTTTTTTCTCTGTTGGCCAGTAATGCCTTCCGGGAAGACGACTTCACCCATGACCAAGTGTTTGGCGAAACACACCAGGAACCGTTCTCAGCCTGGGAGGCCGCCGAATATCTGGAAGTGTCCGTGCCGACGCTGCGCCGCTATGTGCAATCGGGCAAGCTCATCCCCAGCCACGTGGTGGGGCGCAACCAGATGTTTTCTGCACAAACCCTGCGTGCGTTCAAACGCAGTCGCGGATCGCGTGGATAAGCACAGAGACTTTGCCGATTTGCTCCATCAACGGGTCAGCCCCGGAAAGGTCTTGGCGGTGTAGCTGATGCCGGGGAAGGCCTTGTTGCCCACATCCAGCATGCGAGCACGTCCCGACACCCGGAATATGTCGGCTTCGACCTCGGTCAGCACCAGGTGGATGGGCGGATCCATCTGTGGGCCTTCCAGATCAGTCGAAAGATACGGCCGGTAGGTGACCTCGATCACTGACTGCGATTCGGCCGCCGCATCCAGGTGGCGCACGATCTCCCGCGAAACGTTATCTAGCGTCACGGTGATTTCCGGCACCGGCATGGTGTCCACCGGTGGCAGATCCAGCTCAAAGCCCATGGCCACGAACTGCACGCGTTCACCGGCTTGCAGCGGTGCTTGCGATTCCAGCCGGGCCCAGAGATCGCCCGTGTCGCGCACCACGCGAATGGCGACCGGCTGACCCGCCTCATCGACGAACGCAGGATGCCGCAACTCCAGCGTGTGCAGGATGATCTGCTCGGATGGCGCGCTGGCGTAGGCTTCCTTGATGGCCTCAGACAATGCGGCGTTCGGCATCAGAGGATCACCGGGTAAGGCACGTAGCTGGTTTCGCTGTCGTCCTCGGGTAACTGCGCTTCGCCCGCATAACCACTGGCGAGTACCTGACCGTCGTCGAGCAGAAACACCAAGCCCTGCTCGGAACTCCAGCCGTAAGACGAAATGTCCACCACCTTGCGTTGCGCGATGCGCACCAGTTCCACGCTGCTGCGGTTGGTCGCATCCCCCAGGCCAAGACCGCCGTTGCCGTTGTAACCCCAGGCGTAAACGGTGCCATTCTCCATCAGGGCCGCGCCATAGTTGTAGGACGCAGTGCCGCCATGAACGGCCTTGACCACGGTATTCCCCACCGGCACCTGATTCCAGTTGCCGCCCGAGCTGCCATTGGCGTTGCCCCAGTAGCCACCATAGCCGCAGGCCCACAGGGTCTTGTCCGCCTTCTTGATGTAGGCGATCGGGTAATCGTAGCTGCCGGCATAGACATCGACCACGCTGGTGTTCACCTGCACCGGGGGGAACTGGTTGGCCGTGTTGCCATTGCCAATCTGTCCATAGGTGTTAGTGCCCCAGGCGTGCAATGCGCCGGTGCTGTCCAGCGCGAAGGCGTGCATGTAAGACCCGAACACCTTGACGATGGATTTACCAGACAGGCTGCCACCGGCGCGCGGCATGGCGATGTTGGCCTGATTGGTCGTGCCATCACCCAGTTGGCCGTCGCCGTTGTAGCCCCACGAATAGAGGGTGCCGTCGTTCTTGACCGCGTAGTACGCGGTGTACCGCTCCCGGCCAGCTGCCACTTGCGTGATGCCGGAGAGCACCGGCAACTGCACAAAGTTATTTCGCTGATTGGTGTCACCCAGGCCGAGCTGACCATAACCGTTGTAGCCACAGGCGTGGACCGTGCCATCGCTGCACAGCACCAGGGTGCTGTTGTAACCCTCGCCGCCGCAGTTGAGCGCCAGATCCACGACCATCTTGCCGACGATGGAGTTGCTGGCGTTGGCGCTCATGTTGACCGGCACGGGCTGATTGGCCGTGTTGCCGGTGCCCAGCTGACCGTACCCATTGTAGCCCCAGCCCCACAACTGACCGTTCTTGTCGATGCAGTAGCCGTTGGTGTCCTGGCTGTAATAGAGTTTGGCTACCCCCGGAAACCCGGGCGGAAACGCGGTGCGCGCTGGGTAGGAACGCGCATAGGTGGTCCCGTCGCCCAGCTTCCAGTTGGCATTGCGCCCCCAGGCGCGGATGCTGCCGTCGGTCATGATGAGGCCGAACTGGCGATAGCTGTTGGGCTGCGCGCCTTTGGCGTTCTCCGGCAGTTTCAGCACCTTGGTGCCCGAGCGCACATCGGGTGTCGCCCAGACCGGAACGCCCTGCGCGCCGAGTGTGAGCACCTGCCCGGATTGTCCCGCGGGCAAGGCCACCAGCTGGTTGCCGTCGAAGTAGATCACCTCGCCCGGCATGCTCGACACCCCTTGCGTGCCCTGAGCGAACAGATCCCAAGCGGTCGATGTCGCGTCCGGTGTGACGCCCGTGGTGGCATCCGTCAGACAGACAAAGCTGTCGCCGTTGTAGCCCACCACATCCTGGCGGGCGTAGGTGGCGCTGGCGTCATACGCGCCGCGCCAGGTGAAGGCAATCTTGCCCAGAGAAACGGTACCCATGGAATGTCTCCTTAAAAATCAGAACAAGATCGGGGACGGCGCAAAGCGATGGTCGTTGTCGTCATCCCCGGTCTGGCCGTATTGACCGTGGCCGGTGGACATGACCTGGCCATCGGCGGTGAGAAAGTGGTAGGTACCGTTGTGGTACTCCCCGCCCTCACCGCAGCCCATCGTTCCCGAGCGGGAGAAATCCACAATCGGCCGATCAATCAACACGAAGCGCTCAGGTTTGTTCGATGTGTCGGCATAGCCGTTGCCACACTGACCGGTCGCACCCATGCCCCAGCCCACCGCTTTGCCATCAGCACGCAATGCCATGGCCGATGAGCCATAACTGCTGCCGTACATGCGCAGCTTGGTCACTTGGGTCAGGAAGTCGCCACCGATGGTGGCCCAGGTGGTGCGATCCGAGCCGCCGCCAATCTGATAGTTGTTATTGCCGGTGTGACGCACCGTGCCGTCTTGCATCAGGGCCAGCGTGCGGCCATAGCCGCCCGAGATCGCGTAGGCATCCGCCACGCCATCGAGCACCTTGTACGGAAACAGCGCATGACCGGTCCAGATGGAGCCGGTGTAGCCTGAGCCCCAGATGCCTGAGGTCTGGCCGCTGTCTTCGCCCCAGCGATAGAGCGAACCGTCCTCAAGGAGGACGCCATAGCTGCGGTAATACTGGCTGCCCACCACCCAATGGGCGTCGGATTCGGAGCAGAACACTTTCTTGACGCGCTTCTCCGTGCCCCAGGGCATGAACAGTCGATGCGTGTACTGGTCGCTGCCAAAGCCCGTCGAGCCAGACTCTCCCGCCACCCAAAGACGCCCGGAAATATCCACCAGATAGCTCGCCGCATAGGTGCCGCCCGACAGGAACACCGCCTTGATCGGTGTATCAGCCGTGAAAGGGACGAGCGTCGGCGTGGTGACGACCGAGGTGTGTCCCAAACCCAGGCTGCCCTGCTGGTTATTACCCCACACATAGACGCGGCCCAGCGCATCCAGGCAGGCCAGCATGCGGTAGCCGTACCAGTCGTGACCGGTGATCATCTGTTTAACCACCGCATCAGCCGGCAACTGGCCGACACCATTGACGCGTCGTGGTACCGGGTTCGCGCTCGCTGTCGGTGAACCATAGTTGTTGTTTCCACCGGCATGCCACAGCCCCCCATCGGCATCGATGAAGAAGGTGTCATCCCACATGCAGGTCACCGATACGATGCGCGGCGTGCCAGGCGGGAACGCCGCCCGCGCGGGGAAGGTGCGGCCAATGTCTCCGGTATTGCCCGTGCCCTGTTGCCCGTAGAGCGCACGGCCCCAGGCGCGCACCGAACCGTCGTTCATGATCGCGGCCATGAAGTAATTCGAGCTGTGATAGTCCGCTGCCGCGCGGTCGGTGTTCATCAATGCCGTGGCAATCGTGCCGTTGCGGTCGGCCATGAAACGAAACTCCACGCCGTCCGCGCCATTAGAGTGGAGGACCATGTTGCCGATGCCGCCGACGGAAACGCCCCCAGTCAGCAGATGGCCTTTGAGGATCGCATCCTGCTGGCCCAAAGCAAACGGCTGCGGTTGGCCATGGCGAATGACCCATGCACCACCGTCCTTGAGGACCACATCGCCCTCTTGATAGCTCAGGAACGGCGAGTAAATGCCTTTCCAGCGATAACCCAGCGCCGAGATATCGAGATTCACAGTTGCACCTCCAGTGCGTTATCGCGAATGGCAAAGATCACACCTTCTGCAAGGGTCCAGGCCAGAAAGTCGTTGGCATTGAAATCGGCATCACGCCCTTCGGTGAGCAGCAACTCCGAGCCGTCGTTGGACAGCTGAAATCCATAGAAGCGCGGCAGTGCGGCGGTATTGACTAGCTCGTAGCCGGTTTCGTCGACCTTGACCTTCAGCAGCATGCTGCGTGCGCCGACCAGGGAGTCGGGCAGGCCCACGGCAAGTAACCGTGCAATGACCTGCTGCAACACACTTTCCGCATCGACCAGAATCTGATTGCCGCTGGTCTGGACCAGTTGCAAGATGGCATTCGTGTCGGTGACGCCTTGGCTGGCCGCCGACTGGGCGCGATCGGCTTCAGTCGAGGCCAACTCCGCCGAGGTCAGCGCATCCTGGGCAGCCGACTGGCTCTGCGCGAGGATGGCTTGAGCCGCAAGGTTGATGCGCGCATCGGCGTCATTCAGCAGCTTGGCCACGGTGACGACTAGACCACTTTCGGTGGTCACGTTCTCAAGTGGACTGCCATGCACGACGGCATGCAACAGTGCACTGTCAGCCGCCACACGCGTGACGGCATCGTGCAGATCAGTTTGTAAACTCATGGAAACTTTCCGGGATCAGGTTGGGGCAGGCAAACCAGGGAAACGGATGGGCAAGGTGATGTGCACCAGTTGATGCAATTCGCTGCCCATGGTGAAGATGTCTTGGGCCTCCAACTCCAGCAGCAGGTTGAGTGCGCCCTCATCGAGCGTGGGTCGCTCACGGATTTCCAGTTCGCCCTTCACGTCCCAGCGCCGGGCCGAGCGCAACTGGGCTTCGAACTGGCGAGTGAAACGGGCTTCGTGGGGCAAGAGACCCAAGCCACCGAGCAAGGTGATTTCGAACCACTGGCCGCCTTCATCGGCGTGGTACTTGTACCAAGCCTCGAATAGGGCGAACTGGGTTTCGGAGAACAGCCAGCGCACGGTGATGCGCGTCGGCGTTTGCCGAAAGCGGCGACGCTGGCGCGCAGGGCCTGATTCCATGTCGGTGCGCAGCACCGCTTCCTGTGGCGTGAGGCCATAGCCTTCGACTGAGGGCAGCGGTAAGGTCGTTGGCCATTGAACATTCATCGCATCGCTCCCGCTGCAGGGTTGAGTCCGTAGCGGCGCTCCAGCGTCGGCGCCAAGCCGGAACCCTGCGAGATCGACCGGGCCATGCGCGCTTCCATCTGTTCGACGATCACATCGAGCCGGGTGCTGCCATCGGGCTGCTGTTGCTGCTCGACGCGGGCCTCAACCCCACTGGCACGGTTGATCACATTCACTTCCACATTGACCTGCGTCCTGCCTGCCACGGCACCACCCAGAGCCCGCAATTGCCCCGGCGTGAAGACTGCCTCCCCTTGGCGGGCGATGATCGGCACCTCACCTGAGACCAGTCCCCCGGTGTGAAACCGCCGCGCCCCGGCGAACATGCTTCCATCGACCTGTCGGGATAGCAGGCCATCGGCGCCAAGCAAACCACCGCTGTGCGCAACATTGGCATTCACACCCATCAGGTCACCGGAGCCAAGTGGCAGAGCGGCACTGGCCGCCGGCGTAAACAGGCTCATCGCCCAGTTCGCCAGCGGCAAGGTAATGGCACGCTGAATCTGGATGCGGATCAGGTCGCTGATGATGGAGTTGGCCAAGCTGTTGAAGTCCAGCTTGCCGGTCATCACGAACTGGGTGAGCGCATCCTCCATGGACTTGAATGCCCCCGTAACGGCACGTTCGGCCTGCTTGGCGGCATTGGTCGCGTCCTCGATATAGGTGCGCAGCGCCGATTTGGCACCGAACTCCGCACTGCGCTGATAGTCGGCATTGGCTCGGACGAGGTTTTCCAGAATGGGGAGTTGGCGCGACAGGGCGTCGTTGATGGCTTCGATCGTTTGCGCCCGCAGATCGGCGTCCTGGATCTGGCTGGCTTCCTTGCGCGCGGCAGCAGCAGATTTCTCCAGTTCGGCACGGGTTTGCAGGACGGAGCGTTCGGTGCTCGACAGATCCAGCATGTCGCGCTGCAGCTGCAGCCCTTCGATGCGCTGGCGGTTGCCGCCTATCAGGGTTTCGACGATCTTGCGAGCATTGGCTTCTTCTTTTTCGTAGGCCTCGAAGGCCTTGTCCTTTTCTTTCTGGCGCTCGATGGCTTCGAGGACCTGGATGTATTTCTCGGCTTCGACCGAGACACCTTTGTACCCCTTGGCTTCAATCTGCAGGGCACGGGCGCGCAGTTCAGCCGCGTCGCCCTCTTGGGTTCGGGTCAAGCGCGAGCGCAGTTGATTGAGGAAGGCTTCACCTTCGTTGAGCTTTTCTGCGGGCTTGGGTTTTTCGAAACCGGAGAGGTCTAGGCTGGGTCGTGGCTTGCGTGGCAGTGTTGGCAGGAACTTGTCGTAGATGGCCTGCACTTCCTTGGCCTGTGCCTCGGTGTCGAGCACAAACCGCTGGCCCATGATACGCACGGTGCGGCGCTGTTCCTCGAAGAACTTGGCCACCCGATCCACATAGCCAGGGTTCTGGTTGATGTTGAACAGCCGGTCGTTGGCCGCGCGCACATAGTCGTCGCGGGCGGTTTGCAGCTTGGCGATTTCCGCATCGATGACGTTGGGATCCAGTCCCATCGCCTTGCCCGAGCGCAGCATGTCCGTCTTGAACCAGGTCTCGATGTCCTTGCCGACCACCGACAGGCTGTCGAAGGGCTGGGCAATGACACGTTTCAGGAGCACAGCCGACTCGGCGATGAAGGCCAGGCCGGAGGCCACGGATTCGAGGAAGGTGATCGTGGCTTCGCGGTTGGCCGTGATGCGCTGCAACTCATTGCTTAAACTGCCCGTTTCGGTTTGCGCCAGGATCACCTGCTCAGTGAAATCCGCCAGGATGGGGATGACCGCTGCACCGATTTGGCGCTGTACGCCTTCGAAGATGGCGGATAGACGCGTCAGGTTGTCGTTGAAGATCTCGGACGCATGGGCCACGTCTTCGGACATGACCAGCCCCAGACGCTGGGCTTCTTCCATCAGCGCCGTGATGCCTTCACGTCCCTGGTTCAGGAAGGGGATGATGGCCAGTCCTTCCTTGCCGAAGAGTTTGACCGCCAATGCCGCCTTGTCGGCACCATCGGGCATGGTGGCGAATTTCTCGGCCAGATCAAGCAGGACGGCTTCGGTGGGGCGGATTTGCCCCTGCGCATCGGTGGCCGACACGCCCAAGGCTTTCAAGGCGGCGCTGCCTTCATCGCCATTGACCTGGGTGTCGAACATGGCGACCGACAGCTTTTGCAGTGCTTTGGTCAGTCCCTCGGTGGTGACATCTGACAATTTGGCCGCATAGTCGAGGGCTGTCAGCGCTTCGACCGAGACGCCGGTCTTTTGCGAGAGCTTGAAGAACTCGTCGCCCACCCGGGCGACAGGCATGACCAAGGCCGTGATACCCACACCCAGGGCTGCGATGCTGGCACCGGCGATCAGACCTGCAGGGCCGAGTTTGCCGAGTACGGATCCAAGGAGGCCAAGCCGCTCTGCAGCGGCTTCCAGCTGGAACTTGGCGTCATTGGCCGCGCTGGACAGCAACTTCAAGCCAGTCGATGCTGGCGTAGCAGCAGCCTCGATTCTTTTGAGCGAGCGCTCCCCCTTTTCACCAATCTCGGAAAGTTCGGCTTTGACCTTGCCGCCGTCGATAACGGACAGGCGGATGGAGAGGTTGCGTTCAGCCATGGGAATTCTTGTTTACCTCATACGTATTGACATCAGCTATACAGTCGCCGCATAATTCGTGTATCTATTGCATACACAGGAGGTCGTCATGCGTGATGCCGCCATTAACCTCAGGGCCCTGCCCAAACAGCGCGATCTCATCGATCAGGCCGCCTCGGCATTGGGCAAGAACCGCTCGGACTTCATGCTGGAAGCCGCCTGTGAGCGCGCCCAGTCCGTGCTGCTGGATCAGGTATTTTTCCGGCTTGATGCCGACAAGTTCGAACAGTTCACCGCCTTGCTCGATGCGCCGCCTCAGCCCAATCCCGGTCTGGAGCGTCTGATGGCCGTCAAGGCACCGTGGGATACCACGCCCGCATGAGCCTGAAGCTGTCATCACCACAGCCTTTGACGGCGTCACACCAGCTGGATACTTTTGCCTGCGGTGAGACGTCGCTGGACGACTGGTTGCGACGTCGGGCGTTGATCAACCAGACCACGGGCGCGAGCCGCACCTTTGTCGTCACGGATGAATCAGGCCAGGTTCTGGCCTATTACGCCTTGGCAGCCGGTGCGGTGTCGCATCAGGAATCACCGGGGACTATTCGCCGAAACATGCCTGATCCTGTGCCCGTTATGGTCTTGGCCAGACTGGCCGTTGACCAACGATTGCAAGGTCAGCAGGTCGGCGGTGCTTTGCTGAAGGATGCCTTGCACCGTGCTATCTCGGTGGCTCAGAACATTGGGGTGCGAGCCCTGCTGGTACACGCATTGAATGACCGCGCCCGTCAGTTCTACGCCCACTACGGTTTCGTGCCGTCGCCGGCCAACCCGATGACCTTGATGTTGCCGCTGCACGCGAGGGGTTCTCATTGACCACAGACAAACGTAAATTGGCAGACGCATTCCCTGCCTTCGTGGTCGCCTACAACGACACGCTGGCACAGGAAGGTCTCCCGCTGTCTGAGTGGCAGACATTCGCCACTGACGACAAGGCAAGCAAAGCTTCTGCGGATTGCGAAGCCGACGAAGGCGCACTCTCCGAGGCACAACTTGACCAAATCAAGCAGTCGGCGCAATCACTCATCAATCACGATCGCTGACATCAGCCCCGCCTCGACCGCCGGGAACAGATCAATGGCTGTGGCCTTGTCCAGCCCAGAGCACTCGCAGGCCAACATCCAGGCGTTGAGATCGAGCCCCACCACACGGCCCTGTGCCATACGCAGCTGACTGGCACAGACTTCAATGGCGCTCGCCGCTTGCCAGCCTTCCAGACTTTCCGGGGCGTTCATGGTGTAGGGGCACTCGGGGCACGGTTCGGGGCAGGCCTGGCAATAGCTCGGCCCGCCACCGAAGTGCCACGCGGTGCGAGCCTTCAGACGTTTTTTTCGGAGTCCAGGGCATAGAGGCCGGCGAGGTATTCACGCTCGAAGGCGTCGGCCAGAAGCCAGTGCTCCATCAAAGCAGCCACGCCCTCGGGCGTGACGGCAGCCGGTTTGCCCTTATCGTCGGCCACACCTTCCCAGGCGAGCACCGCCAGCTTGGCAAGTTCGGTGATGAGCGTCGCGGTGCGTTCGCCGGCGGCAGCGGTATCAGTGCCGGCGATTTTGGACGCGGCATGGCGTGCAGCCATGACAAGCGCCGTGGTGGCCGGACGCACCTGCAAGCGCACGCCAGCAGCCAGCTTGATCCAGTGCGGCTCACGCGGGAGATTGAGTTTGATCATTGGAAACCTCGGTCAGGTGATCAGTAGGAAGAGATGTCGTTCACCAACTCGACGGTGAACATCTTGTTGGCAGCTGCGTTCTTGGCGGCCTGCCACTCGAAGGTGGCCTGGATACCACCGGGGCCCGAGATGGACAGTTTGGGTTTGGGCAGATACACCTCGTGCGCAATGAAGGTCAGGCGATGGTCAGTATCGATCGCGTAACCGAAGGTCAATTCCAGCGGCGTGTTGTTCGTGGCGGCATCGATCAGCGTGGTGTCGGCAAAGCGCACTTCCAGGTTGCCAGTCAAGCTCGCCACCGTCGGATCCGCACCATCGATCTTGCCGTCGGATCGGATGGTTTCGATACGCTCGAGGTTGTTGGAGTACGTCAGCTGCGCCGAGACCACGTTGCCCAAGGCCTGGCCTTCTCGGAGGATTTGGCCCTGGAACTGGTTGAAGCGCTGCAACTCGCGAGTGGCCGGGGTGTCGTCCAGCGTGACGGTGCGCCGCACCTCGCCCTGAGCGACCAGGCCCACCGTGGCATTCGCCGCGCCAGAGCGTGCGAAACCCACCTGCAGGCTGTTGACCATGACGCCGGAGGCCACAAACCACGCCGGGATGTCGGGCAGACCAGTTCCCAGCGTCAGGCTGGGCAGGCTCGGCTTGCCAGAACTGAAGGTATGGGTCACCACACCCGTGCCACTGGTGGCAGCTTCCCCGAGCAAGGCCTTGAGCCACAGGCCGATGTGCCGTACGTCCAGCGGCACGACCATGTCGCCTTCGACCTTGATCACATCTCGGATCGGCGCACTCGGGTCGCGCCCCAGACCAATCAGGTCGTTGGCAATCAGCCCCTGTTCGGAGCCGAGTGAGGTGGAAACAAAGGGCAGCTGCCAGTAGCCATCTACCGGGGTGCTGCCATAGGTGGATTCGAACGCGGCCAAGAGGCTGGCGTTCGCGCCGTAGGCACGGGCCATAGTGAACTCCTTGCAGGATTGGTTGTGAATGGGTGTCGAAATGAAATTCGACGGGTCAGTTCAGTGGACCGCTGCTGCTGTAGTGCAGGACCACAGGCAGCAGGCAGGTCTTGATGCCGCTTGTGCCTTCGGGGGCCAGTTCATCGAATTTGGGTGGACCGATTTCGGCGTACTCGACAACACCGGTGAGCGTCCGGTCGGATTCGATTAGGACGGCCAACTCGGTGAGCAGCCCATCCATGCGTGCATCACGCGCAGCGGCATTCGGGTCGGCGACAAATAGTTCGATGGCCACCTGGTGTTGCCAGTGGTACATGAGGGGTGACAGCGAAACGTCGGGATCTCCCATTTCGCCGTCGCGCAGGATGGCCATGGCTTGATCCGACACGCGCTCCGGTAATGCAGCGGTCCGTTTGACCGTCGCTGCGAGTGACAACTGCCCCAGCACGTCAAACAGTGCGCCGACGGCATTTTCTCGTTGGCTCATGCACTGGGTCCTCTTCTGTCAGCCTCATCGAAACGATTGGCAATGCGCTGGGCCAGCGTGCTGATCCAACGGCGCGATGCGCTGTCGATGTCGAACTTCTTCTTCAGGGTCACCTGGGGCACCAGCAGGAACATGGGGACCGTGACCAGGCCACGGCCAGTGGCTTTCGCCTTTTGCGAGGCTGCTGAGAAGCCTCCACGTTGGCCTTGGCGGGCACGCTGGTTTTCTGCGACGAGCAACGAGGGCTTGCCCCGGCGGTAGATGAAGCGCAGGCGCTGGCCGCGCAGTCGCTCCCAAAGGCCGGGCGTCATGCGTTTGCCGCGTGGGCCTTTGCCGGCTGCCGGTAAAGGGATGGCCAACCAGAAGCCGTCCTTGGAACGAATCGTCGCGCCCTGGTCATGCGCACCGACAATGACGGGCGCCCGGCTATAGACTAGGCCCGCCGCCTTGATGCTCATCTTCCCCTTGGGATAGACCTCGCCACGCCAGGTGTTGGCCAGACGCTGGCCAAGGCCCGCACCGGTGATCTGGCTGCGCAACTCGGTCTTCAGCCCATCGGTGGCTTCACGGATGGAGTGCGTCACCGCCCGCTCCGCAATGCGCACCTCGTCTGCCAACATCTGGTCCAGATCACCCGAGAGCGCAGCCAGCAACTTCATACCGGTGCTCCGGTCAGCGTCCAGACCAACCGATCCCGATCGGCCATCGGTTCGCTCACCACCTGGTAGGTTTGACCATCGAGGGTAAAACGATCCCCCGCCTGCGGGTCCGGGACATCCCTGGAGAGAAGGTCGAAACGATGCGTGGCCATCACCAGTTGGGTGTCGCCGAAGGACTCGACGACATCCGGCGTTTTGGCAATGAAACGTGTCACGACCTCCGCCCCGTCGGCACGCCGGTAAGTGCCGGGCGTACCGAGGTGCAAGAAAGTGCTGACCAGCAGGCGCGCGAAAGGCTTGACGGGATTGACCATCACGCCATGGTCAGCTTGACAAGCACACCGGGACGGTGGCACATCGGCAGCGGGTTGCTCTGGGTGTGCAGATCGGTGCCACGGTCGAACTTGCGCGGCTCCTGCTTGGCGTAGAGTGGCTGGCCCAGCGTATTGACTGTCTCGTTGAAGTCGGCCGGCGCGAAGTAAGTACTGAAGGTGTCGACCGTACCCAGCGGGAAGGCATGCGCTTCGCCCTCGGCAATGAAGTCACGCGTCTGAACGATGCCTGCCCCGTCGAGATAGCTTGCTTTGCCCAGATATTCCTCGAAGACGATGCCGCCAAACGCGAAACCATTGCGCACGTCGTCACGCAACATAGCGCCCTGGGCATAGTTCTCATAGGCCTTCTCGACCTTGGCGTGGCCGGTGAGCTTGGCAAAGAAACTGGGCGAGCACAGCACGCGCACGCCGGTCATGAATTCCCCGCGCAGGTTCTCGGTGATGCCACGCACCACATCCGCACACTTGTTGCGCACATTGGTGGTGTCCGCATTGAGCTGGAAATTGACCGTGCTCGGGTTGAGCTTGAAGACCTCGAACAGATCATGCAGCACGCTGCCGTCAGCATCGAGGATGACGCCCTTCAAGGCACCCATGCGCAGATGCTCCAGGGTGATGGCGTGCTTGTTGCGCATCGATTCAAGATGCCGAGCCAACACTTGGGCCACGGTGTCCATCTCGGTCTCAGAGCCGAAGGCGCGCACGCCCTGTACTTCTTCCGGCAGCACCACGTCTTCCAACGGGATGTGCGGAATCACGAAGGAATGCAGTTGGCGCTTGTCGTGCTTGTTTTGCGTGGCGGCACTGCCCACGGGTAGGCTGGGCAGCAGATTCAGCGTGCCATTGCGCGACTCGATGACCACCGAGCGCGTGCGCACGGGTTTTGCGGGGAACAGGTTGAGTTCTTCCAGCCGGCCATAGCGGTTGGGAATGAGGTTGATGGCCGCCGTGAGGCTGGCCATCGAGAACCCGGGATTCTGGAAAGGGTTTTGCATGAGAGGGCTCCAATAAAAGAAACGGCCCGCGGGGTGACCGGCGGGCCGAAGGGATGAGGAAGAGAAATCCGTGGGTTGGCTGGGGATCAGACAGCGTCGCGGACCAGGATGCCCAGATCACGCAATTGCGCGATGGCCGTTGCCTTTTGCTCGGCAGTGATGCTTTCTGGCCAGATCAGGGCATCGCGCAACACGACGGCGTGACGGACGACCACCAGAGCGTCGGGGTTGTCGGCAGCCGTGGCGTCGCAGTCATTGATCAGCACACCACTGGCCTGGTTGAGTGAACCGGTGTCGGCTGGATCGAGCGGGGCGATCTTGCCGGTCGCCGTATCGGTGGCGATGACGGTACCCAGCGTCAGGTTGTGGCCTGCGGCTAGCGTCACGCGTTCGCGGGAATAGCGGTTTTCGGCTTCGAAGCGCAGCAGGTCGGCCAAGTCGTTCGGTTGAGTGATGACGGACATGGGGGAGTTCCTTTCTTAAGCGGTGCCGGTGAGTTTTTTGACGGCAGCGACGATGGGCGAAGTCTCGGTATGCGACGGCATCGCCGTCCCGGCATCGACGGTGATGGTCGATCGGATGGCCGTTGCTTCGGTCTGGGCTGCACGTGCATCGATCAGCGCGCGGCGTACCTCGGCTTCGGTCTTGCCAGCCGCGATGAATTGAGCCGCACGGTCGGGACAACCGGCCAGCATGCACACTTCGGCAATGGCCTGCGCGCTTTGGGTCACTTCACGGCGGGCCTGTGCAACCAGAACAGCGGCTTCGTCGACGCCGATGGTTTCGGACAAGGTTTCTTCGGGGGTGTCTTGTGGGTCAGACATGAGTAACTCCTGTGGAGGATGTGCCGCCTCAGCACGGATGACGCCCCGCACCTGAGACGGCGAATGGTTACGGGCGTTGAGAAACTGATGAAATTGATTGAGGGTGGCGTCCAGCGTCTGGACACCATCGGCCAGACCTTGCGCCACGGCATTGCCGCCGAAATAAAGGCCGGCCTCGGTGGCGCGAACCGCATCAAGCTTCAGGCCACGCATGGCTGCGACGTGTTCGATAAAGATCGCGTAGAGCCGATCGACCTCGCTTTGCAGCTCGGTCTTGGCGCTTTCCGACAAAGGCTCGTGTGGCGAGTAGTCGTTCTTGTGGGCGCCGGCGCTGATGGCTGTGAATCGATACCCGTCCTTGGCGTCCTTGACCGACTGGTCGACATGCAGCGCGATGACGCCGATGGAGCCGACACCCCCCGTTTCGGTGACGAACAGGCGCTGGGCGCTGGCCGCGATCGCGTAAGCCGCCGAGTACGCGGCATCGTTGGCCACCGCCCACACGGGTTTGATGGCCGTCGCCTCACGCACGCGGCGCGCCAACTCGAAACTGCCAGAAGCTTCTCCACCAGGAGAATCGATGTCCAGCAGGATGCCGCTGACCTGCGGGTCGGCCAGGGCGGAGTCCAGCATGGCCGCGATCTCACCATAGGAGGTCAGGCCCGACGCAGCCTCAAGACCGAGCGAGCGTTTGACGAGGGTGCCGTGAACCGGGATGACCGCGATACCGGCAGGCGTTGCTGTTGCAGGTTTCGGCGCGGGTAATGCCAGGTCAACGGCCGGCACAGCCAACCCCAGGCGTTCGCCCATCACCGCCAGAATGACATCAAGTTTGGCCCGATGAACGAGCAAGGGCGTCCCGAACAAGCGGGAAGCAAGGTGAGGCAGCATGAACTACTCCAGAGGGGGTTCGGTTGAAAGGTCGGTCGCAGTGTCTGCACTGGCCGACGGTGGTGGGGTGGTAGCGGGCATGGGTTGGTCGTAGCGGGGGTCCGAATCGAAGACCAATCCCAGGTCATCGGCCCGGGCGTTGTCCGCCGCGATCTCGCGGTCCACGTCTTCGGCGTCGTAGCCGTTACCCGAGATCGCTTCCGAGCGACTCATGAGGCCGGCA